>JACXTT010003336.1_pt1 | contig 24817 bp, 20 predicted proteins | sample 9270951 | NCBI WGS metagenome assembly JACXTT01 (sample SAMN15532306, study PRJNA645909) | rock metagenome | isolation source: weathered quartz diorite | place: Puerto Rico | collected 2017-06-21
GGCGCCGAAACGCAGCCCGCACAGCACCACCCGCTCCACGCCCGCCAGCGCGCGCAGTTGCGCGGCCGCGGCCCGCGCGCCACGCACCGCCCGCGCGACGAAGCCGGGCTCGTCCGGGTTGCCGGTGGCATCGCCGCTGCCGTAGTAGTCAAAGCGCAGCCCTGGCCAGCCGTTTGCCACGAGGTCGTCGGCAAGATGCCGCCACGCGCGATGCGCCCACATGGCCTCATGGCCCAGCGGCGCGCACAGCACCACGCCGATCCTTCCCGTGGAACCGTGCAACCAGCCGGCACAGCCGTCAAAGGTGATTCGCTTCATGCCGCCTCCATGCCGGACGCCGCCTGGATGGCGGCGGGAAACGAGGCCGAAGTTGCAACCAACATGGCACGCAGAAACGGGTACGCTTTGCCCAATCCGGCCGCAACGCGGGACCGCGTGCCGCCGGCTTGCGTCATGCGCTACCGTCCACGAGCGCCGCGCGCCGCGTGGCGACGGCGGGCAGCGGCAGCCCCAGGTACGGATTGATGCTGCTGAACTCGCCGCGATTGCTGCGCCTTGGCGTCACGCCGTTCAGAATGCCCCCCAGGAGACGCGCGTCGGCGCGGGCCAGCCGCTTGAGGGTTTCCTCGACCTGGTCCGGCGGCGTGGCATCCGCGCGCACCACCACCAGCGTGGAGCCGGCGAGATTGGCCACCAGCGTGGCATCGGCCACCGCCATCACGGGCGGCGTATCGACGATCACAAGATCGAAGCGGCTGGCGCACGCGCGCAGGCAGTCGCGCATCGCCGGGCGCATCAGCAACTCGGAAGGATTGGCAGGCGCCATGCCGGCAGGCAGGATGGACAATCCGCCGACCACGGTCGGCCGGATGGCGTCGGCAAGCGGCACGCGCCCCGCCAGCATGTCGGCCAGCCCGTCGTGAGCCGGCTGGTCGAACCACGTTGCCACCTTGCCGCGTCGCAGGTCGGCGTCGATCAGCAGCACGCGCTGCCCGGTTTCGGCGAACAACACTGCCAGGTTGACGCAGGCAAACGTCTTGCCGGAGCCCGGCGTGGGGCTCGTCACGGCGACGACCGCGTCGGGCGCCGAGCGGATGCCGAAGTGCAGCGCCGCGCGCACGCTGCGCAGGCCCTCCACGGCCAGCGAGTGCGGCGCGACGCGGGCCAGCAGGAAATGGTCGTGCAGGCCGAGCCGCATCAGGTGCTCGGCGGTGGCCTCCCGGTCCCGTCCAACAGCATCGGCGTGGGCGGCATGAGCCACCTTGTGCCCCGGCTGCGGACGCGCCAGCCGCGCGGCGGCAGGCATCGTGAAGCCCGCCGCGATGCCAAGGCGCGCCTTGGCATCGACCAGGCGCTCCAGTGCCACCTGTTCGCGGCTGAACGCCACGTCGCCCAGCATGGCCATGCCGAGCTTCGCCTCCGCATCCGTCGCATTGGCCACCGACGGCTTCAGGCGCGCACGCGCGCTCACGCCCGCGACGCCGAGCAGCAGCCCGAGCACCGCACCACCGACAGTCAGCGGCCAGGGGCCTGGTCCCGCCGGCATCGCCGGCGGCAGCGCACGGTCGATCACGCGGACCTGGCTGGCACTGTCCATCTGCAGCAGCGTCAGTTGTTCCACCTTGTTGCGCAGTGTCATGTACATGTCCTCGGCGACCTTGACGTCGCGCGTGAGCGCTACCGATTCGCGTTCGGACATCGACAGGTTCTGCAAGCGCGCGTCCAGCTCCTGGCGCTCACGAGTGAGTTGCTGGATCTGGCTGTCGACGGTGCGCACCTCGTTGGCCTCTGCCGTGAAGCGCTGCAGCAGCTTCGTGCGCTCCAGCCGCAACGCGGCGATCTGGCGCTGCGTCTCCATGCTGGCGCCGAGGTAGGACTGGGCATCCTGGCTCGGCTGCATGGAGCCCGAGCGTGTGCGGTAACGCGTGAGCGCCGCCTCCGCGCGTTCCAGGTCCGCCTTCACGCGCGGCAGTTCGCCGGACAGGAACGCCAGCGTGCCGGCGGCATCATCGCGCCGCTGCGAGGTCTGACCCGCGATATAGGATTGCGCGATACCGTTGACGAACGCGGCGGCGGCATCGCGGTCCGGCCCGAGGAAGCTGATGCGCACCGTGCCACGATCGGCACCGGCGCCCGCGCCGCCCTCGCCCAGCACGGTCAGGTTGCGCGCCGCAGCGTCCGTCGCGGTGGCAAGATCGTGGCGCGTCAGCGTGAAGCGCGTGCCGGGACCGGCGTCGATGCGTGTGACGAGCAACTGCACGCCGTTGCCCGCCGCGGCGGTACCCGCCTCGCCCTCCAGCAGCGTGGCGTTGCCCTCGCGCAGCGCGAAGCGGTTGTTCGGCAGCACGACGAGCGTCAGCGGCACGTTGAGCAGGCGCTGCGGCACGGTGAACACCTGCACCTCGGCGCGCTCGCCGCCCCAGGCGTACCGCAGCGTCTCGGGCCACGGTCCGTGCGGCTTGCCGGCTTCGGCAAAATAGGCCGCCACGCGCCCGACAAGCGGCGCGCGCACCGGCTGCACGGTCATGTCCATCTGCAGGCGCTGCAGCACCGGGCCGATGACGGCACGGCTCGCCAGCACGCCGGCGTCGAACGGCGCGGCCTCGGCCTGCGCCACGCTGCGCACGGCCACGTCCCTCGCCTGCACCTGCACCAGCGTCTGGGCGCGATATTGCGGCGGCGCCGACATCGCCAGCCAGGTGCCTGCCGCCGCGCCCGCCAGCGCCACCGCCAGGATCCATCCGGCGTGATCGAACAACACACGCGCCTGCGCGCCGCCAGCCGGCGACGCCGCCGCCGGCCCGATGCCGGCAAAGAACATTCTGCTCACGACAGGTCCCCCCTGCTCTTTCGCCAGTGACCGGTCCGCTACTGGCGGCCGTAGTTGTCATCAAAGCGCACGATGTCGTCCTCGCCCAGATAGGTCCCCGACTGGACCTCGATGATCTCCAGCGGCGTCTTGCCCGGATTTTCCAGCCGGTGCAGCGTGCCGATCGGGATGTAGGTCGACTGGTTCTCCGACAGGATGCTCACGACGTCGCCGCAGGTCACGCGCGCGGTGCCGCGCACCACCACCCAGTGCTCCGCGCGGTGATAGTGCATCTGCAAGGACAGGCTCTCGCCCGGGTCCACCACGATGCGCTTGACCTGGAAGCGATCGCCCTGGTCGATGGCGTCGTAGCATCCCCAGGGACGGCGCACCTTGCGATGGTTAACCACCTCGCTGCCATGCTCGGCGCGGATGCGCTGGACCACGTTCTTGACGTCCTGCACGTGTGCCTTGTCGACCACCAGCACGGCGTCGGCCGTCTCCACCACCACCACGTCCTGCACGCCCACGCAGGCGATCAGCCGCCCTTCCGAATGCGCGAGGCACGACGTGGCACCGTCGAACAGCACGCGCCCACGCGCGGCATTGCCCGCCGCGTCCTTTGCCGCGATATCCCAGATGGCGGCCCACGATCCCACGTCGGACCAGCCGGCATCGAGCGGCACCAGCATGCCGGCCACGTCGGGCAGCGTTTCAAGCTTCTCCATCACGGCGTAGTCGATCGAATCGGACGGGCAGGCCTCGAAGGGATCACGGCCCATGCGGAACACGTCGCCACGGGCCTCGCCGCCTTCGTAGGCCGCGAGGCATTGCATGTACATATCGGGCTGCAGCACGCTGACGGCGCGCAGCCACACCGAGGCCAGTACGACGAAGATGCCGCTGTTCCACCAGTAGTCGCCCGACGCGACGTAGTGCTTGGCCAGTTCGAGATGCGGCTTCTCGACAAAGCGCTCCAGTGCGTACGCGCCCTGCTGCTCGCGGCGCGAAGTCCGGATGTAGCCGTAGCCCGTCTCCGGCGCCACGGGGCGCACGCCCAGCGTCACGATGGCGCCCCAGTCCGCATGCCTGACCGCGACGGCCAGCGCGAGCCGGAACGCGTCCGTGTCGGCCACGGCATGATCGGCGGGCGAGACGACCAGCATCGCATCGCCGGCGTCGCCCGCGCAGGCGATCGCGTGCAGCGCCGCCATGGTCAGCGCCGGTGCTGTGTTGCGCCCGAACGGCTCGGCCACGATGCGGGCGGCCTTGCCGGCCCGCTTCATCATCTCGGCGATCGCGAACCGGTGTTCCTCGCCGCAAACCACCATCGGCGGCGCCTCGATGCCGGCGGAACGGCCGGCCAGCATCGCCACGCCCTGCAGCCGCCGCGCGGTCGCCTCCAGCAGGGTGTCCTCGGCGACGAGATTGAGCAGTTGCTTCGGATACTGCTCGCGCGACAGGGGCCACAAGCGCGTACCGGCGCCGCCCGCCAGGATGACCGGCTGCACCACCGGCATCATCCGCGCGCGCATGGCCATGGCGTCCGCCGTGGCCCACGCGCCCTCGGCGGGCTGGGTCTTGTCTCGGCTGCGTGCGGTCATCATGACTCCTTGCCGGCATCTGGGTTGCGGCCAGTGTAGGCAGCGCGATACCTCGTCTCTGTACGATTCCGCACACGCTCGCGTCCGCGCGCCGCCTCTGTTGGGCAACGCACCGATGCCGCCCGGCCCTTGCCGCTCCAATGCCGGAGGATAGCCGCGGCAGACGTGGCGAAGGCGCGGACGAAGGAGCAACATGGAACAGGCCACCGCAGACATCGGAACACCAGCGCATGACGAAGCGCACACCGGGAACGACGGCGACGCACGGCATCCGCACGCGCTGCACGGCGCGGACGCGATCTGGCAGGAAACCAATTGCTACATGGACCTGTGGATCGAGCTGCTGCATGGCTGGGGCCTGGATCCGCGCGCGGCATTATCGTTTACGGTGGCGCAGGACTACGAAGGCGACCACTTCACGTTCTTCAAGTACCCGCCGGCGGACCTGGAACTGCTGTATGGCACCGTCGTGCAGGAGATGGCGATCTACGACACGCTGGAGGCGCACATTGGCGAGCAGGTCGTCCGGGGTCACACCGTGCTGGTCGAGATGGACAGCTATTACCTGCCGGACACGCGCGCGACCGCCTACCGTCGCGGCCACGTCAAGACCACCGTGGCGATCGACCGCATCGATACGGCCAGCCAGCGGCTGTCGTACTACCACGGCACCGGCTACCACGCCGCGCAGGACGACGACTATCGCGGACTGCTGCGCCTGACACCGGCGCTGGCGGACAATCCCAACCTCCTGTTTCCCTACGCCGAATGCGTGAAGCGCGCGCGGCCGCCGCTGCCGCCGCGCGCGCAGGGCAATGCGGCGGCGTCTCTGATGCGCCATCACCTCGGACGGCGGCCCGACACGAGTCCCGTCTCGCGCTGGCGCGCCGAGTTTGCCGGCCAGGTCGATACGATCCTAGCGCGGGGCGATGCGTACTTCCATCACTATGGTTTCAACCTGCCGCGCCAGCTCGGCGCCAACTTCGAGATGCTGCGCCATGGTCTTGCCTGGCTTGGCGAGCACGGCTACCGCGTGCCGCAGCCGGTATGCGACGCCGCGCTCGCGGTCGCATCCGAATGCAAGGTCTTGCAGTTTCGTCTCGCGCGTGCCGTCGCGCGTGGCCGCCCGGATGCCTGCAACGATTGCCTGGATGCGCTGGAGTTGGCCTACGACACCGTCATGCAAGGGCTGGTGTCGTCATTCGGCTGCGTTGCCGCGCCGCGTGGCTGACGTCTCGCGGTGCGGCCTTTCGGACCATGGCGTCAGGCCAATGCTTCCAACGCAGGCAGCAGCCGGTCGTATTCGCGCTTGACGAGCTTGTAGCACTCGCAGGAATGCTTCTCCAGGCCGCAGCGGTCCAGCACGGTGATATGCCCGCGGCTGTGGTGGATCAGGCCCAGGTCTTCCAGCTTGCCGGCGGCTTCCGTCACGCCTTCGCGGCGCACGCCGAGCATGTTGGCGATGACCTGTTGCGTGATCACCAGTTCGTTGGTGCTCATGCGATCGACCGCGAGCAGCAGCCAGCGGCACAACTGCTTGTTGAGCGAGTGATGGCGATTGCAGGCAGCGGTCTGCGCGATCTGCGTCAGCACGGCCTGCACGTAGAGCAGCGTCACGCGCTGCAGCGCCGGCAGGTGGGGCAGCTCGGCACGCAGCGCGCGCGCCGGGATGCGGTAGGCGAATCCGGGGCTGCGCACCTCCACGCGGCTCGGCATGGTGTCACCGCCCGTCACGACCGGAATACCAACCAGTCCTTCGTGGCCGACGGCGGCAAATTCGACGGTGGCGCCGTCTTCCAGTAGCGACAGCAGGGAAACGACCGAGGTGGTGGGGAAGTACACATGCACGATGCGCTGCCCGGAATCCGTCAGCAGCTCGCCGGCACGCAGCCGGACCAGCTCGAAGTGGCGTGCCAGCGCCTCCCATTCGTGACGCGGCAGCGCGCTGAGCAGATGATTGACATGCAGGTCCGACCGATTCGTGATCATTTCGCTTACCTCCCACTGACCTGGGAGCGACGTCGGACCGGCCCGCACGCATCCCTGCGTGCCTGCTGAAGACCCCCGATCGCGCCGCTTCACCCGTTTCGATTGTTGACGACTTAGGCGACTGCTGACCAAACCTGGCGGGCTGTGGCCCGCATTCCCGACCCGGGCCAATGCCACGGGTTTCTGTCTGTTTGTTCACTGTATTAAGTGCCATGCGACACAGAACCGACAGTAGGCAGACGGCTGGTGCCTTGTCATACCTTGGTAGGTTGGTAGCAGTGCCAGCTACGCTCTCGGGCGTAGCCAGGGGGAGGGGCGTCGGTCGGTGAAAGCCGGGGGGCGGTGTGCGAGGGGCGGGCGCCAGGCCTTGCCAGCACTGGCGCTCGCGTGGCGGCCGCTAGGCGCCGTAGGGCGTGCCGCGCACGGCATTGAGCGCGCGGACCTCACCCGAAGGGATGGCATCGGCACCGGTCGCATCCGCCATCTCGTACTTCAGGCGGATGCGGCGGCACTCGCCGGGGCCGAGATGGAACCAGTCGTGTTCCGGAAAACAGGCCGAATCCTCGATATGGACCCAGCGCGCGAAGCGCTGCGTTGCCACGGTCAGCCACCATTCGCCGTCCTCCCGCGCCACCGTGGCGGAAACGGCAGGCGCCTGCAGCGCGGCGGCGCGGCGGTCGGGCAGGTAGACGGCCTGGCTCAGCGGCGTGCGGGCCGCCTCGCCGTCCGCGCTCCCGTCCGCCTCGTGCAGCGTGGCGAGCACCACGTCATGCGTCGGCGGGCCGAAGCGGTAGGCATAAGTGAAATCGAAGAAATGGTCGAGCAACGCCGCGGCGGACAGCCGGTACGACTCGCGGGGCGCGAGATGCAGCGTCCGCTCCGCCCGCGCCACGACCGCCTCGCCGTCGCGCAGGCAGCGCAGCATGAGGCGCACGGTGCGTGGCGCCGGGGTTTCGTTGATGACGTGCACGTGCAGGCCGTTGAGGCCCTCGTCCGTCAGCAGTACCTGCAGCGGCTGCCAGACCTGGCGCAGCGCGTGCCACGCCGACTTGGGGCGCGCGCAGGCGTCGACGATGCCCCAGCCAGCGCCGGGCAGCAGATCCTGCAGTTGCCAGACCAGCGCGCCGGCGCACGTACTGCCGACGCGCCGCCACTCGCTGAACACCTCGGTCATCAGCTCGGCCACCACGGCGCGCGAGAGCATCAGGTAGCGGCCCGGTTGCTCGTAGCGCAAGCGCGGCGGATCGACGTCGTAGAGCGCGCGCAGATAGAAATCGCGGATGTCCTCGAAATCCCACGCGGCGCCGGCATCGCGCGGCACGCGCGCCTTCCAGCGCGGATCGTGCAGCGGCTGCGAGAGGCCGTGGTCGGCCAGCGTGCGCGCGCACGGCACGTTGGCGAACGCCAGGCACTCGGCGGCAAAACGCACGTTGGCCGCGCGCGCATCGGCCAGCGGGCGCTGGTACGCGCCCACGCCATAGTAGTGCGCGATGCCGGCATCGGGCTGGAAGGGCCACTCGCCTTCGCTGGGCGAATTGCGCACATAGACGACGTCGGGGCGGTGCTCGGCAACCAGACCGGGAATCAGCGTGTCGAACAGCGGCTGGCGCCACGCGGCGCGTGGCGCGCCCAGCATCGCGGCCTGCTGCTCGGCCTCGCTGCCACCGCACAGTACCGCCACGCTGGGATGCGCGCGCGTGTCGCACAGCCATTGCGCGACCTCGCGCGTCGCGTCGTCCATCAGCGCGGACGACGCGCTCTGACCGCCGTAGTCGAAGTTGGCGAACATGAAATCCTGCCACACCATCAGGCCCAGCGCGTCGCACTGGCGGTAAAACGCTTCGCCGGGATAGCAGGTCACGCCGCTGACCCGAACCATGTTCATGCCGGCATCGCGGGCGAGCCGCAGCCAGCGCGCGACAGCCTCGTCGGTGTCGGCCAGGCCCGGCAGGTCGTGACTGGACACGCAGGCGCCGCGACAGAACACGCGCTCGCCGTTGACGCGCAGCGCGAACGCGCCGCGCTCGCCGCCATGGTCGGCCTCGATGACGCGAAAGCCGACGTTGCCGCAGGCCAACGCGTCCGGGGTGCCGTCCAGCCGCGCGTCGACGCGATACAACTGCGGCTCGCCGTGCGTATGCGGCCACCACTGCCGCGCGTCGGGCACGCGCAGCGTGCCCGACAGCGTATGCGGCGCCACGCGCCGCAACTCGCCGTGCGCGACCGGTTCGTCTTGCGTGGTCAGCGTGGCGCGGAACGTGCCATGCTCGGGCGCCGGCCCGGCACCATGCAGGCGCAGCGCGATGACGCCGTCGCGGCCATCGAGATGGCACGACAATGCCGCGCGCGCGCCGGCAAACGGCGCGCCGCCCGGATCGAGCAGCTCGATGTCGCGCCACGGCCCCACCGCATGCACGGGCGGGCACCAGCCTGGCATGTGGCCCAGCAGTGTGGTCCGCACGGCACGCAGCGTGGGCGGCACGATCATGCGCGGCTTCCAGCGCACCGTCCCGCGCTGCGTGCGCAACCACGGGTGCATGGCCCGAAAGCACAGGTGCAGCGTGTTGTCGCCCGCGAGCGCCACGCCGACCTGGTGCGCGGCGAACATGTGTCGCGTGGTCAGCACCAGCTGACCGTTGAGCCAGACCTCGCACAGTGTGGCCAGGCCATTGAAGCGCAGCACGCGCGGCCCCGAGCCGGCGAAATGCAGCCGGTACCAGTGATCGTGCTGGTGCAATGGCGGCGGCGCGGCGTCATCCCAGCGGCCGGCGGCGCGCAGCGCGGCGGCAACGGTGCCAGGCACCGGTGCGGGCAGCCAGGCACCCTGCGCGGACAACCCCGCGGGGTCCGTGGCCGCATTGGCGAAGGTCTCCATCCAGTGCCAGTCGCCACGCAACACGGCATCGCCGACCGCCATGCCGGCATGGGGCGGCGCGGGCAGCAGCGCGGCGGCGTCGCGCGCGCTCATGGCACCGACTCGCCGAGGTACGCCGCCAGCGCCGGCACTGTCGCCTGGTAGGAAAGTTCCAACTGGTCCAGGCAGTCGCAGCAGGCATCCGGCTTGTGGCTGATGACCGCGCGCATGAGGCGGAACTGCATCACCATGGCCTCGGACGCCATCGTGTAGCACGCCTCGCCAATGGCATCGGGCAGCGGCTGGCCATGCGCCAGCAGCCAGCGCAGGTAGCGGCCAAGCAGCTCGAAGTTGGCGCCAAGCTGACGCAGCACGCTGGCCGCGTAGACCTGGAAGTTCGGCTCGCCGCGCGTCATCAACTGCTCCAGGTGCGCCGGAAACGCGGTGCGGAATGCGGTGATGGGATTGTGCGCGGGGCGGCGCGCAAGGTGATGACGCAGCAGCTCCAGCGAGACGCGCACGAGCGCCGCGTCGGTTTGCGGCGGGAAGCGGCGGCGTACCACCTCCGCATGGGGGAACGCCGGCGCGTCCCACTCGGCGGGCGGCAGCGGCGGTCGAAGAATGGCGGCGTAATCCTCGCCGGTGGCGGTGTGGTAGCCGTCGCCGTGGTAGTAACCCACCGCGCAGGTCTCCGGCACCAGCACATCGATGCCAATGCAGGAACGCCCGTGCTGGCGGCGATAGGTGCCGGGCGCCTGCTGCAGGTGATAGCCGTCGACCTCCAGCAGCACGATGTTGCCGCGACAGGTCTGCGCCGCCACGTGGCGCTCCAGGTCGCCATAGGTCGACAGCTCGTGCATGACGATGCCGAAGAGCCGCTCCAGGTCGGCGCCGGGAAAGTTGGACAGCGTGAACTGGTCGCCCTCGAAGTCCTGCGCCACGGTAAACGGCAGGGCGGCGACGGGATCCAGTTCCCATGCGCGCAGCATCTCGACCCACAGGTCGATATGGCGGTTCGCATGCGACCACACCGGATTGCCGCCGTGCAGCCCGTGGCCGCCGCGCGGCCTGACCCTGCCGTCTCCGAGCATTTACAGCCCCCCGAGCGTGTCGCGTACAGTCTGTGGCCAATGCGCCGGGTCCAGCCCGTGATGACGCAGCAGCGCCAGCGTCAAGCGCTCGATGCCGAATCCCACGCAGCCGGTATGCGCGACCCCGCCATCGGCGAGGCGAATGCCCCATGCCGCGCCGAAGTGATCCATGTGATAGTTGAAGCTCATGCACGCGGTGGGAGGCGCGCCGTCGTTGACCGGCACCAGCAGCTCGAACTTGAGCTTCTGCTCGCGCTGGCTGTCCGCGACGATCTTGCCGCCGCGCCCAAAGAATGGATCGTTGGCGACATCCAGCTCGACCGGCAACGCCAGCGCCTCGCCCAGTTCGCGCCCGCGCGCCATCCATAGCTCGCGGAACGCCATGATCCGCTCGGCCGGCCCCAGGCACACATACTCGCGCTGGCGGAACAACTGCATGCGCGTGGGCTCCAGCGACGGCTCGTGCCGGTAGCAGAACGACAGCACATCCACCACCTTGCCGGCCCGCGGCAGCGGGCCGCGCCGCGCCGCGACGGGGTAGACCGGATAGCACGCCGCCGGCGTCAGCACGACACCGGTCGGGCGCTGCTGGTCGGTCCAGTCCTCGCCCGCTTCCAGCCGCGCCAGCAGCCGGCGGTGGCCGCGCTCGTCGCCGCAGAAGCTGTGCACGGTGCCGGCGAGCTGCGGGAAGCTGTTGAGGTATTCGCTGGTCTCGAACTCCTCCTGGGCCAGGGCCGGCGGGAAGCGCAGCACCTCGGCCTGCTGGTCGCGCCCGAGTGCGGTGACAGCGAGGTTCAGGCCGTCGGCAATCGCCTCGAAGACGCCGCTGCGGCCGTACAGGCCGCGCGCGCCGGACGGGATCAGCAGTCCCGCCGCGATCAGTGCCTCAAGGAATGCGCCGCGCGTGGGCGGCGGTGCCGCATCCCGGGGTTCCGGCGAGGCGCCGCCGCCCATGGCCGCGGCATCGCCGCTGAGTGCTTTGACATCCATGGCGGCTCCTTCAAGACCGGTCGGCCAGCAGCAGGCTGGCCGTGTTGGCAAGAATGCGATCGTTGCTGATCATCAGCGGCGCGGACCAGAGATCGCGCAGGTGCCGCCCGAGGCTGAACGGCGTGCCGTGCTTGTAGCCGGCCATGCCGCAGACCAGCATGGCCTGCTGCACGACCTCCAGCGCCATCGTCGACACCGCGGTCTTGAGGCCGTTCATCTCCGCCGCCAGCGTGAACGCCGCCGACATCGACGTGCCGCCCGCCACGTCGGCCTGCCGCTGGCGACGACGGGCCAGCGCCAGGTCGAGCCGCCCTTCCATCATTTGCAGCAGGCTGACCGCCTCGGCCACGCGCGCGGCGGACGGCGGCAGCGAGCCGGGACGCGCGCGTGCCTGGCCCTGGAAGAAGGCCTTGGCACGCTGCAGCGCATCGCCCGCGATGCCGATCCACAGCGCGCTCCACAGGATGTGCGAGACCGGCGTCATCGTCAGGTCGGCGATCTCGCCGAACGGCACCGGAAGCACCTGCGCCGGGTCTCCCGTCGCCTCCAGCCGGAAGCCGTTGCTGCAGGTTCCGCGCATGCCGAGCGTGTCCCAGCCGGTCGGGTTCTGCAGCGTGTAGCCACTTTTCTCCGCGCACACCAGCACCTGGTCGGCGGGCGAGGCGTCCGCGTGGCGGCGCGCGGTGATCAGGATGCCGTCGGCATGCGCGCCATACGAGATCGTCGGCGCCATCTTCAGCAGGTGAAAACGTCCCCCCTCCTCGTTGACCGCGCATCCGCTGGTGCGCAGCGCGCCGCCAATGGCCTCCTCCGAGGTGGCCGAGGCCAGCAGCAGTTGCCCGCTTGCAATGCGTTCGAGGAACGGCCCGTGCCACGCGCTGCCCAGGCCGTGCTCGACCACACAGGCGACCTGGATCTGGTGCATGGCGTAGATCATGCCGGTGGCGGAGCACGATGCGCCCAGGATGCGGCAGATGCCCGCGATCGTCTCCAGCGTGGCGCCGCCGCCGCCGTGGCTGGCGGGCACCATGGCCCCGAGCAGGCGTTCGGCACGCAGGGCTTCCACGGCCTGCGCCGGGAACGCGGCGTCGCGATCCACCTGATCGGCATGTTGCACGGCCACGGACGCGGCCTGGCGCGCCGCGTCGAAGAGCGCCTGACCGCCGGCGGGCGCAGGCCGTGGCTGCGCGACGTGCGCCAGCTCCACGCGGGCGGCGGAGCTCATGCCGCCTCCTGCTGACGCCGGATCTGCTCGACCGCCGCAGCTAGCGAATCGACGCTGCGAAACAACTGCCGCGTCAGCATCTGGTCGGGAATCTCGATATCGAACGCATTCTCGAGCGCAAGCATGACGTGCACGGTGGCCAGTGACGACAGGCCGGCCGCGTAAAGGTCGGCGTTGTCTTCCAGCGTGTCGAGCGGGACATCGAGCCTGGCCACGTCGCCAAGGATGCTGCGGATGGTTGCTTTCATGCGGGATCTCCGGTTTCGGTAGCGCGGCTCATTTCACACGGGCCGCGCAGGCCCTTCGGTGCGCTGTCCCACCAAGCCGGCGGCCGCGGCGTGCGGCGCCGGGCTTAGTAGGCAGCCTTGCTGGTCCAGCCGTGCAGCGCGGTGCGCAGGATGATGCTCAGGTCGAGTCGGAACGACCAGTGCTGGATGTAGTAGATGTCGAACTCGATCCGCTTGCGCATCTTGTCGATCGTGTCGGTCTGCCCGCGCAAGCCGTTGATCTGCGCCCAGCCGGTGATGCCGGGCTTGACGCGATGGCGCAGCATGTAGGTGTCGATCAGTTCCTTGTAGAGATCGTTGTGCTCGATCGCGTGCGGGCGCGGCCCCACCACGGACATCTCGCCACGCAGCACGTTGAGGAACTGCGGCAGCTCGTCCAGGCTGGTGCGACGCAGGAAGGCGCCGATGCGTGTGACGCGCGAATCGCCGTGCACGGCCTGCGTGACGCCGTGGTCCTGGTGCATGACCATGGTGCGGAACTTGTAGACGCGAAACTGCCGGCCGTCTATGCCAAGGCGCGCCTGGCGGAACAGCACCGGCCCGGGCGACGAGGCCTTGACCAGGATGCCAATCACGAGCAGCAGCGGCGACAGCCCCGCCAGCGCCGCCAGCGCGAAGGCGCGGTCGAAGCTTGCCTTCAGGAGACCGGTGATGCCCGAGTCCGGCGGGCTGTTCAGGTCGATCACGGGCAAGCCGAGGAACTCGCTGAAGCGATGGCCGAGCAGCTCGACCGACATCACGTCCGGCACCCAGCGGATGTCGATCAGCTCGTTGCGGAACTGCCGCACGACGTCGAACAGGTCGCGGCAGGCGGCCATCGGCAGCGTCAGCCAGATTTCGCGCACACCCTGGCCGCGCACGAACACGTTGACCTCCTCCAGCGTGCGCAGCGCCGTCACGCCCGGCGGCAGGTCCAGCGGGTCTTCATGGTAGATGCCGGCGACGTGGTAGCCGGCGGCGCGGATCTGCTGCACGCGCCGGTACATTTCGTGGCCAAGCGGGCCATAGCCGAAGATGACCACGCGCTTGGCGTTGATGCCCTGCTCGCGCACATTGCCCAGCAGGTGAAAGAGCAGCACGCGCCCGCCCGTCATCGCGGCGATGGACGACAGGAACCAGCCGACCGACCACAGCCGGGACACCGCCGCGATCTGGTGCATCAGGAAAGCCGTCAGCAGGCCCAGCGTGATGACGAGGCTCCACGCGGCCAGCAGGCGCACGAACAGCGCCACGCGGCTGCGGCCGCGCCAGGACTCGTACAAGCCGAAGCCGGGAAAGACGACCAGCACGCCGAGCGCGCAGAGCGCGGTCAGGAAGCCGTGCACCGGCGCCGCGCCGCGCAGCCCTTCCGGGAAGTTCACCGCGCCGACGATGATGCCGCAGGTCGCGATGAGGCATGCGTCGCCAAAGCGATAGATGTAGTGCAGCGCTGTCTGGCGCTCGACAGCAAAGGTGCCTTGCGTTGCCATGCCAGCCCCCATCCCCGTGCGGGATCGTTGATGGGGCCATGGTTGCGTGGGCCGTTCAGGACGTCTGTTGGCCGACGCACACAGCACTTTGCGCCACGGGCGGCGGCCCGTTCGCGCGCAACGCCCATTCGCCACGCTGGAACGGCCGGTCGCGGCCGGACAGGTAGATGGCGAGGCTCTCGACCCAGTGATGGGTGACGCCGCTCAGCGCCGTCGCCGGCATGACCTGCAGCACGGCCAGCGCCAGCGCGGCCACGGTCATCGCGCGCGGGCCGTGCGGCGTGTCCGCGCGGGCCATGAACGTCAGGCTGGCGCAGAAGCCGAGCAGCAGGCCACCCGCGACCTCCGACACCGAGTGCGCATCCAGCGCGAGCCGCGAGAGGCCAACCAGCACCGCCAGCGCCACGCCGGCGGCGGCACCCCAACGCGCGAGCACCGCCCACCCCGCAGGCATCGCCAGATAGCACAGCGTCGGCAACACGGCGGCCGCCATCATCGCGTGGCCGGAGAAGCCGGTGAAGTCGAGCGAGCGGCTGCCGATGCCCCACCCCATGAACGCGAGCTTGGAACCCAGCACCGCCGTGGCTGCGGCACCGAAGACGAGCAGCCAGTGCCACGCGGCGGCCGGCGCGCGGCGAAGGCGCAACCAGCCGTAGACGAACGCGGCGCATGGCAGCAGCAGCATGGATTCGCCGAACAGGGAGATCGATTGCCAGGCGTGCACGGGCATCACGCTGCGCGGCCGCGCCGGGCGCTCAGAAGGACGCGCGACACGTGGCGCGCGACGGCAAGACACGGCCATTTGCCGTAGATCCGACGCAAATGCAAGGCATTCTCCTTATGGCCGATAGTGGCCGGGCCCGCGATTCACTATGGTCATTTAACGATACGCCGCGCAAGCGGCGGTCGTTTCAAAGCCCGCATGGTCCCCCGGTCGGCGGGCTTCTTTTTTTGCACCAACCGCCGGCGGACCCGATTTGCCCCGGGCACGAATAGAAACGACCACGCGAGGCGGACCCGTTTCGGTCCAGCTCGGCGTGGCCGCAAACTCCCGGTGCGCCAGTTTCCGCGCGGCGTGCATGCACGCATCGCCGCGGCGCGCGTGCCCGGATCGCTCCGGGCTCCCGAGCCTGCACCGGGTTACCCCTTCCCTATTGTTCTGACATCCGTCTCGTCGCGCGCCGTGCCAGGATCTCATCGATCCCTGCCCCCGCTGCGCACCTGCGCGCGCTTTTTGTCCTCGCATCTCGCAAGAGCGCCATGCCCATCCGGGTCTTTCGGCGCTTGCAGTTCCCCCACCCGCCTTTGCTGCCCCTATTCATGCAGCGCCACGGTGGCGCATTCGCGCTGCCGTGCGCCCACCATCGCCCTGACGCTTTCCAGATGGCGGCGCGCTTCATCCTCGCCGGCTTCACGCGCGGCGGATGTCGCAGCCGCCTCGGTGGCAAAGCGAAGCCCGTGCAGCTCACCGCGATACAGCAGTGACTCGCCCGCGGCGCTCACCAGCCGGATCTCATAGCAGCACGCCCACTTGCCACGTCCTTCGCGCACGGCGAATCCATGCACGACCAGTATTTCCGCACGATTTTCCATGTGACCCCCTGCTTCCCGCGGCGGCCGGCATGCGATGAACGGTACCGGCTTCATTTTGCGGGCGCTTACAGCATAGGCGCATCGCGCACCGACCGCCCTCCTCCGATCGCTGTAATACCGACCCGTCAAAGGGCCGAGGGCATCGCGTCGGGCAGGGAGAGCGCCGCACGCGGAAAGCACTGGCCGCCTGCCCAGATCAGCGACGCGGCGGCGCACACGAGATCGACGGGCGCCGGCGCGGGCAGGCATCCGCTCGCCCCCAGGCTTGCGGCGTGCCGCATCAGGCCGGCATCGAGCGTATCGGACAGGACCAGCCAGCGTTGGGGCGCGAGCTTCGTGCGCACGAGATCGAGCAGCGCACGCGCATCGCCGGCAGTGCCACTGCAGTCGACGACGGCGACTGCGGCAGGTGGCGCATCGAAGTTGGCCGGCGGCTGGCGCAGCAGCCAGTCCGGCGAGTGCCAGCAGGTGGGCATCGGCAGGGAAAGCGACTCCAGGCGGCGCGCCAGGAGTTTGCCCATCATCTCGTTGCGGCCGATCAGGTAGGTCGTCATCAGGATCGCATCGCGGTTGGGGCGCCCCGCCCCGGGGCAGCGCGGCTGACAAGAGCGGAAGCACGCGCGGCCCCGCGCCGCAAGACGGCGGGCGGACGCCATGGCGCGCGCGCCGGGAGATGGCGAATCACTGCGCGCGCCTATCCCCCAACTTAGCAAGCGGCATCGCCGCCCGCCTCATACTTTTGGAGGAGGGGCGCATGCCAGACGGATGAGGCCGCGCACGCGCGCGCCGGGCACGATGCCCGGCGGTGCGAAAGAAGGCCGCCACGCGCTCACGCCGCCTGGCATGCAGACGAAGCGGGCGCGGGCGCCTTCAGCGAAGCGGCAGGATGCGGACCGTTCCAGTTCAGCACGGCGCCGCGTTGCAGTGCTACGTAGACCGCTTCCCCCTTGTTGCGCACATGCAGGCGCTGGTACAAGGTGCAGGCGTGCGTCTTGGCCGTGGCCACCGAGATATTCAGCAGCCGGCTGACCGTCTTGATCGGGTAACCCCGGGCCAGCAGGGCCAGCACTTCGTACTGGCGCTCGGTGATGTTGAGCAGGTGCGCGCCGGCGGTCGGCGTTTCCGCGATGACAGGTGGCGGGGAGACGGCGACCGCGCCTTCCGTCACGCCTGCGTGCAGGGGCACGACGACCGCCGGCGCATGTCCGACGCTCGCCTGCGTGTCGCCCGGCGCGCGGCCGGATGCATGACCGTTGTGCATCGGCGCATCGGCGCCCTGCGCGTGCGGTGCACCGGCCAGCCGGGACGGGAAACACTCCCCGCCAGCCAGCACCAGCCGGATTGCGGCATCCATGGCATCGGCGCAACACGTCTTGGCCAGACAGCCGCGCACCGCGTCGGGTACGCCGCTGGCAGGCATCGACGGCTGCGCCGCTTCCGCCAGCACCAGCACGCGCTGCGGCCGCAGCCGCTGGCAAGTGTCGGCAAGCTCGGCCCAGCCAACACCGTGGTCAACGGCGAGGCCGAAGACCAGCAGGTCGGCGTGGTGCAGCCAGGTATCGGATTCAGGCGGTGCCAGGGGGTCGATGTCGACCAGGTCCCCGGGGATGTGAGCTTGCGCCAGCAAATGGCGCAGCCCCAGACGCAGCAATGGGTGTGGTTCGATCAAGAGGATGATGGCCATGGCCGTTCTCTCTTCTTATTGCGGCAGGCGCGGTCCCCTGCGACAAGCCCGCGCTTGCTGTTGGACGCGCTTCGCTATCCTGCGATTGCGCTTCCATACGATCCGACTGAGCCTCCAGGCCGTGCAGCCTTCCCGTCCTGGCTTGCCGCAAAGACCGGCCTCCCACGAAGGTATGTCGAATCGCCCCGTTTGCGTCGCTACTTCACTGAGGTTGCAACGCTTTAGAAACCACTGAATTCAGATTTAAATAAAACTAAACCTTGTCCTCAGCATATGAAACACGTGTGGCGAAAGCAAGAATGCGCGACACGTCAACGGGTTTTCCTGGGTGATTCTGGACATGACCGCTGGGCGGGGACAACGTGCCGCTTGCCGACCGTGGTCAGGTTCGCGCACAATACGCGATTGAAATTATCGGCATTTCTTTTTGCTATGCATTTCCGGACGGACGGATTCGCATCTTGTTTCAGTGCCTTTTAAAACAACAACTTAGCTTCATGACAGCCCCGTTTCCATGCTTTCCGGAATAACGCCCGTCAGCCTCACGCGCAGCGAGTTTGCCGCGGTGCGTGCCTATGTCCAGGGCATGCCGGCCACGATGGTGGTGGGCCGCTACCTGTCCGATGACGCCGACGAGGACGATGGGACGTCTGCGCTGCGCATGCTGCTCGAGCTGCGCGATCGCATGGTCCAACTGGCGCATCTGCACGGACGGCAGGACCTGGCCGAACTGCTCGAACTGGGGCCAGGCCGCTCCAACCGGGGAATGGATCGACGTGTCGACGCGCTGGCGGCGCTGGAGCGGCTTGGCACCGCCCTGCCCCGCGCGGTCCACGGCGTGGAGCTATGGTTTGCGCCGTCGCTGGCGCGGCGGCTGCGCAAAGCCAGTATTGCCACCCTTGCGGCGCTGATTGGCCTGGCCAATCAGCGCGGTAGCGCCTGGTGGCGGGTGGTGCCTCGTATTGGCGCACTTGCCGGACGCGCGATCAACCACTGGCTGGCGGAATATCGCGACGTGTTGAAGGGGGACGCCGACAGGCCATTGCTGGCGCCACACGTCGGTAACCGAACCGCGCTCACTGTCGCCCCCCTCTCGCCTGACATGGCGCAATTGCTGCCGCTGGAGTGGATGGCAGAGTCGGGCGGCACTGAGTCATCGGTCACCTCGAATAGTGATTTATTAAGCACTCAAGAGCCAGGGGTGCGGATTGTTCGCGCCTGGCTGGCTTCCGTCGCACCCGGCAGGGCCGCGACGTACCTGGCGTACCGGAAGGAAGCGGAGCGCTTGTTGCTCTGGGCGGCCGTGGCGCGCGGGAAGATGCTGGGCACGTTGGACGCCGACGATTGCGCGGCCTATCTCGGATTCCTGGCTGCCCCGGAACCCGTGGCACGCTGGTGCGGCCCGCGGGCGCCACGGCATGTGGCTGGCTGGCGGCCTTTTACAGGGCCGCTTGGCCCATCGAGCGTGCGTCATGCGATTCGCGTGCTGAGCGCGCTGTCCGCATGGATGACGCGGCAGGGATATTCCTGTCGGATGTCGTGGGAAGATTCTCCCCTACGTGGCGAGCATAAGGCGGGCCTCGCCGGGCCGAGTCGAAGAAAGGTCCGGCTTGACGACGCGGCGGTCGCGCCGTTCCTGGGGTGGCTGCAGGAGCAGGGGCTTGAGTTTGGGGCTGTACGGCTAAGGGCCGCCGAAGCGGCGGTACGGCTGATGCGGGAACGCGCGCTTGGTCTGGAGCAACTGGCCTCGATCACGCTGGGGGGCCTTGCCGATGGAAGCCGCGCTCCCGATGTCCAGGATTCGCGGGACACGCCATTGAGCGCGGCGACGCGGACGGCGCTGGCGCGCCATTGGCAGGACCGGGGTCTGGACTGGGAGAGCGCGGCAGCGGACGACATTGCCCTGTTGGGACCACCCAGGCCAGCGCCGACGCCGCGGGCACAGCGCAAGCTCAACGCAACGTCGCATCCCGGATATTCGGTACGGGGCCTGCATGCGTTGCTGTCAATCGCCTTGCGGCGCTATCGCGAGGCATGCGATGCGGACTTCCCGATCCTCACGCCGCGGGATCTGCAGCGATCATAGCCGCGCCTGTCGAGCCGCAATCCGAGGGCGCGCCGCCGCTTTCGGGAAGCGTGGCGGGAAGCCCACTGCCCTGCCCGCCCAACCGCTTCAGTTCAGTGTCTTGTCGAGGCCGAACCTGGTTTTCAGGGCTTCGACGAGCGCCTCGCGTGCGCCGCGGTCACTCAACTGGACATCCAGCATCACGCGGCCCGAGTCCCACTCCTTGATCGTACCGAGCAGTTGCCCGCCATCAGTTCGGATCTTGTATTGCCGGCTGATCTCCTTGACCTTGCGCGGCTTGCCTTCCTGGACCTGCTTGCGGATGGCTTCGACTTCGCGGCTGGAGAGCCCCTCCTCCATGATGCGCGTGGCTAGATCGCGCGTGCGCTCTTCGCCAACGAGCTTGCAGTACAGCGTCAGTTCATAGCCGGCGGCAATACCGATCGCGCTAGGACGCTCGCGCATCACCGCCAGGACGGAGTCGGGCAGCCTGAGCAGTGCCAGCGTCTTGTTGATCGTGCCGGCCGACATGCCGGTCAGTTCGCAAATTTCCTCTTCCTTTTGGACCGTTCCTTCGTCCAGCAACTGACGCCAGGCAATGGCGTTGTCCAGCGCGGATTGGTCGGAGCGCTGCTCGTTGAGCAGGAACGAGAGCCGATAGAAATCCAGATCGCTGAGATCGCTTTCGATGAAACATTCCATCTCCAGCTTGCCCGCGGAGGCCAGCGCCCGCTTGCGATAGTGCCCGTCGATCAGGATGTAGTGGCCCGGACGGGCCGGATCCGGCGCAGCAAGGCCGGGCGTTTTCTGCCCGTGCGTAGCGATGGACGCGGCGCGTTCCTGCACCACGGCGGGATCATAGATGCGGCGGGCGTTGAAGGGGTTGTCGTGCAGTTGCGCCAGCGGGATCCTGACCAGCGTCCGTGCCACCTCGGCGACGTCAGGACTTTCAGCGCTGAAAACGATCTGGGACTCGGCTGTGCGGCCTTGCAGCAGGCCGTTTGGATGCTGGGAAATCGCAGCTTCGGCTCGCGCGAAGCGGTCGATGGTTTCACTACGGGACTTTTCCGCAGCCATGCCGGCCAACATGCCGGCCTTGAGGCTCTTCAGTTTTGTAGCCATGCCTATTGCTCAATCAAAGACAACACTTCATCCACCATCATGTCTACCTCCTGTACGGCTTCGCGCGCGCCTGCCACCCCATGCACCGTACAACCGATCGCCTGGCATTCGCGAAACGCCGAACGCGAACCGATCATCGCGTTCAGGAGTGGGACATCGCCGTCATCGCCAAGAATTTCGATCGCCTGACGAGCAATCGAGACGCGTCGCTGGACCATGTTGGCCATCACGCGGATCTGGAGCGTTTCATTCTGAACCTGCGCGTGTTGCGCCAGCGTCTTGGCGGCCACGGCGGCCCACAAGTCGGGGGGCGACGGCACGACTGGGATGATGGCGAGATCCGAGATCAGCAACGCACTGGAAGGCGCGGCGGAGTGGACCGCCGGGGGGCAGTCGACCACGATGTAGTCATAGTCCTGAACAAGCTTGCGGACCTCCCGGTGCATAGCCCCGCCCGAGGGCGCCAGGCCAATAACCGAGGCGGGAAACGGCCGTTCATCGCTCGCCTGTGCGGCCCAACGCGTCGCCGTGCCTTGCTCGTCCATATCCACCAGCATTGCACGAGCGCCCCGCAAGCCCAACGTGCCGGCCAGATGCATACTCACGGTGGTCTTGCCGCATCCGCCTTTCTGGTTGAAGACAGTGATGATTTTCGCTGCCACTACGACCTCTCTTTCAGCGCTGAAAGCGCGATTGACCTTTAGCCGCCACTCTAGCCAAGTCGAGATGACTCTTCAACCGCTTTTTAATTTAATGAATATTTTGATAAATTGTTCAGCAAGCATTGCTTGGTGAAAACGAATCCACGTGGCAGATTGCGGTACTTTCCACTTGAAATGCGGCAGGCCCCCCGTCTAAAGTAGTAGACGTGCACATTACGCCGCACATGACACAATAAGACAAAGTGGTTATGATGCCCGCTACAGTCGAGTCAAGTCGTGTCAACCTCGTCGACTTCCGTTCGGTATCTACGAGAACTCAACGTGCTTGAACGGTTGTTTGCGTTGTGTACAAGAACTTGCTTCGAAAGGAAATTCCTATGGCAACCGGTACGGTCAAGTGGTTCAACGAGACCAAGGGCTTTGGCTTCATCACCCCGGACGATGGCGGTGCGGATCTGTTTGCGCACTTCTCTGAAATCCAGGGTGCGGGTTTCAAGACCCTGAAGGATGGTCAACGTGTGACGTTTGAAGTGAAACAGGGTCCCAAGGGCCTGCAGGCCTCGGCCATCAAGCCGGCTTGAGTTCCTGACTCACTGAAGCGCTACGCGGTCGGCTTCGTGCCGACCCATGCAAAAAAGGCAAGCGGATCATCGCTTGCCTTTTTTGTTCATGCCAACGTTGCTTCGTCAGTCTACGGGGCGTGGCCCGAAATTGGCGGCGTTTGCGATCAGGCGAGCTTGCGGACGCTGGTTCGCGAGGGCTGCAGGATCAGCGCCTTGGAAGAATCGGCGTCCACCTTAGCGCCCGGATAGACGACCAGCACGTCCTTGAGGGCCTTGCGGAACAGTGCCCTGAACTTCCGCTCGCTTTCAGTTTCCGTGCCGAACTGCATCTGCAGGGCCTCCCACGGAATCTCGGTGCGCCGCTGGATCGTGAAGAACCGATAGGTGAGCCACGAATAGACGTCCAGCGCAAACGGCGACTGCTTCAATGCCTTGAGTGCGCGCATGTCAACCGGGACCGGTCGATTGACCAGCTCGTTGAAGAACGGCTCGGATAGTACTACGAAGCTCTCGAACATCGAACCCTGGCCAGGCTGCATCGGATCCCACCAGGTCGAAAGTTGATCGGCCAGCAAATAGCCAACGCGGTCGATCGACAGCGGTTCGTGGTTCGGGTTTTGGCTCTGGCTGGGCGTGGACTTGTTCTGCACGATGGCAATCGTCGCAGAGAACAGACGGATCATTTGCTGGCGAACCAGGGTCATGGTGCCGCGCTTGCCGCCCGTTGCCATGGGAATACCCAGGTTATACATGAACTCCGACAGCGAATTGCCAAGCGAGATACGGCGATCTTCCACGGTGCCGGTGAACTCGCCTCGTTTCTTCTTTGCCATGATCTCCTTGCCGATCCAGGCCAGCATCAGCCGTGGATAGGAGCCATAGGGATAGCCGAGCGAGACGGTCTCGGAAACGAGCTTTTGCCGGCCGTTGCTGGCGCGCTCGGATCGCTGCTGTGTGAAATAACCCGGCTGAATCATCAGCGAGATGTTCCCGCTGGTGCGTGTCCAGACGGGGGGCGCGCCCTTGGGCGCGCGGTAAGGCAACGTGACCTGGACGCTGGCTCGGCTCAGAAAGCCGACTTCGCCGCTGTGCCATGCGTCCTCCCGCTCCATCGCCTGCGCTTCGTCGAACAGTCGTTGGAACTTCTCGGACGGAACCGGGGCGGGTTCGTTGCCGGGAACAATGATGCGGGATGGCTCACCATCCCGATCGTGGACGGCGCGATCCCCCTCGGTAACCAGGGAGCGTTTGATAGGCATATTGGCGTGCTTCGGATTAACCGACGTTGTACGCGAAGCCGCAGGCCTTGTCACGCAGAAACAGGTACGTTGGGCAATTTCCTGCACGCACTCTGTGTTGAAGAACCGGGATCTATCGACTGGTGGAATGGCCGCTAGACGGTGGGCAACCCGGCAGGGTTGTCCACGGTTGGAGGCACATCAACTACAGGTAAACGATACGGTTACAGGTTAACTACTTGTAAACCGTATACGGAGGTGTTTTGGCCTTGATTTTTATGAGGAAAACCCCTGTCACTGTACCCAAATCTGCGGCTCTCCGTACTCGATTCTGCGTCAGCCCGAACCTGAATCTGCGCAATGGCGAACCCGTTTCAGCGCAGCGGCCGAACCGGATTCTGCGGGGATAACTCTAGCGTCCCACAGGCTTGTCCACAGTGCGCTTCCCGGTTTCCGTACCCGGTTCTGCGTGAAATGGGTTGTTTAGTGCTCCATTGATCACTAATAGGCCGCGAAGGCGCTGTTCTTTCATGTGTGTAGCGAGAGCGATTTCGGCCCGTCCTGATGCCGTGACGTCAATCCGTACCCGTTTCTGCGGCGAACCCTTTAGGGGGCGATCTCGGTGTGTCACGAACCCATTTCTGCGCCGTACCTAAATCTGCGGACGACGAACACGCCTGTTTGTTGTTGCTCAGCGTACCCGTTTCTGCGACGTCGAGCAGCAATGCGCTGCTCGCGGGCGCACCTGTTTCTGCGTGGCAATTGCCGACACCAGCCTATCGGTTTGGTTGGTGCTTTATTATACATAAAGGATATATAAAAAGCAAATACTCACTTCGTAAAAAAAGCGAGACGAAGATGTTCGTTCGATGCGTACCCATTTCTGCGCGATAAATCAGCAGCGGTTGTCAGTGAATCACCGCCTCACGGTAGCCAAAAATGTCACCCGTACCCGTTTCTGCGTTCGAAGACCGGCGAATCTCGTCGATCGTCCGTACCTGTTTCTGCGCAACAAGCGCGAGACCTGCCGTATGGGCAGGAAATGTGGCGGCGCAGCACGGGGCGTACCCATTTCTGCGGTCACATCCGCCACGTTGCGTGTGGGCCGCCGGCGAGTTATGTGAGACGTGTCTATGTTGGGCGGGGTCGATCAGAGGCGTGGGGTGTGGGCCGCTTCGGGTGATGCGTACCCGTTTCTGCGGTCTGCCTCAGCGGGAGGGCGTATCAGTGGCCGATCGGCGTACCTATTTCTGCGGCACGAATGGCGATGTCCTTTCCTCGCTTCGCAAGCCGTACCCATTTCTGCGCCAGCTGAATCTGCGTGCCTGGTCCGGGGTGTTGTCCCGGCTTCAGATGGACTGCAACCGTACCCATTTCTGCGAGGCTCGCTGGCCGCCGTGGCCGGCAAGCCAGAGGAAGCCCGGCTGGCCGCCAGGCAAAGGGCGAAAAAAAACCCGCCACAAGGGCGGGTTTTCTTGTCGGGCGTGCCTGAGGTGGCACGCGGGACAATGACTTACAGCGGCGTGATGTTCGCGGCTTGCAGACCCTTCGGGCCGTTCTTGACCTCGAAGG
>JACXTT010003337.1_pt1 | contig 24812 bp, 21 predicted proteins | sample 9270951 | NCBI WGS metagenome assembly JACXTT01 (sample SAMN15532306, study PRJNA645909) | rock metagenome | isolation source: weathered quartz diorite | place: Puerto Rico | collected 2017-06-21
GTGGGCCGCCGAGGAAGGTTATCCCGGCGATTACGTGTACCGCGAGTTCTATCGCGACGCCGGCTTCGACGTGCACGAGCCGCATATCCGCCGGCTGCATCACGCCGGCATTCCCACGTTCACGGGGCTGAAATACCACCGCATCACCGGCAAGAGCGACTGGAAGGAACCCTATCATCCCGGCTGGGCCACGGAGCGCGCCGCCGGGCACGCCGGACACTTCATGTTCAATCGCCAGTTGCAGGTCAACTGGCTGACGTCGTTCCTCGACCGACCGCCGATCGTCCTCGCGCCGTACGACGCGGAACTTTTCGGCCACTGGTGGTTCGAGGGCCCGCAGTGGATCGATTTCCTGCTGCGCAAGATCGCTTACGACCAGGACGACATCGCCGCGATCACGCCGGGCGAATACCTGGATCGTTTCGGTGACTTGCAGCCGGTCGCGCCGCCGGAGTGCAGCTGGGGCGCGGGCGGCTTTCACGAAGTGTGGCTGAACGGCGCCAATGACTGGATCTATCCGCATCTGCACGCGGCCGCCGAGCGTATGAGCGGACTGGTGCGGCGCTTTCCGGAGACCGATGGACAGATACGCTGGACACTCGACCAGGCCGCGCGCGAGTTGCTGCTGGCGCAGTCCAGCGACTGGGCATTCATCATGAAAACCGGCACCAGCGTCGACTACGCGGTGCGCCGCTTCAAGACACACCTCCACCGCTTCCACCGCCTGGCGACGATGGCGGAAACCGGCAGCGTCGACGAAGGCTACCTGCGCGAAGTCGCGGCGCGGGACAGCCTGTTTCCGGACATGGATTACCGGATATTCCAAACCAAACCTTTCTTATAGTATCGGCCGGTTCGCCGCCACATCTCAGCCCGCTGCCACTCCTCGCTGCTCTTTTCATTGTTTCCTGCCGGGATTTGTAAGCCTGGCGTAAGAAACGAGCATTGTTCGTAAGCCCGGAGTAAGGGGTGCCCACTACATTGAAATCAATCCCGGTTGCGGGCATGGCAATGTACTGGCGACATCTATTCCGGACACCAATCTTATTCCGCATGTTCATGCATACAGCGCGTGAACAACGAAAACCTTGTGTCGCCAGAGGACAGCGCGAACCTGATCGCGGTTTCACGCTCATCGAACTGATAATTGCACTCACGATCGTAGGCATTCTGACGTTTATAGCGTCACCCAGCATGCAATCCTTCATCCTCACTGAGCGGCTCTCTGCCGAGGCGCGCGACATGATCGAAGACCTCAATTACGCGCGCAGCGAGGCGATCCGGGAGGGCAAATGCACCTACAACACCGCGGTCAATAGCTACCAGAATTGCATCACCGTCTGCAAACAGCTGTCGAGTTCCAGCACGCCCCAATGTGACACCAGCGCCACCAGCCCATGGACCGCGGGACGCGTGATATTCGTCGATAGCAATCTCAACGGCCAGATCGATGCCGGCGAGACCGTATTGCGCGTGCGTGACCAGCTCGACGGTGCCACCGGCAGCGGCAATAAACTGGTGGGCGACGGCACGAGCAACGGCACCGGTGTCCAGATCGTCTATCTGAGCGACGGCACTGTTCTGATCCCGCCAAATACCATCGCGCTCAATTCGTGGACCACCGAAAAGCAGTGGCTGCTGTGCGACAAACGCGGGCATCTCTATGGCCGCGCGATCCCTGTCAGCGCGGCCGGTCGACCGCGGATGACAAACCCTGGACGGGATATGAGTGGCGCCATTTCCAGCGCCACCTGTTCTCCCTGAGCGGCTAATGCCATGAAGATAAATCGTCGACATCATTCATTACCGCTGATTGACCGCGGCTTCACCATGTTGGAAGTCCTGGTCTCGCTGTTCGTGCTGTCCATCGGCCTGCTGGGACTGGCGGCCCTGCAGACCGTGGGATTGCAGTACAACCGGCAGTCCTATCAGCGCACCCAGGCCACCATCCAGGCCTATGACATTCTCGACCGCATACGCGCCAATCCAACGGGCAATGCAAACGGCGACTACAACAACATTACGCTGGGCAGCACGCCAAGCGTTACGACCGACTGTGCAAGCGGCAGCTGCACACCCGACCAGATGGCCACTTACGACATAAATCAGTGGAATGCCATGAACGCCGCGCTGCTCACCAACGGACAAGGCGCGGTATGCCTCGGTACGTTCAACACCAATTTCACCTCGTGCACCACGGGTTCGGTTTTCAGCGTCGTCATCACCTGGGTTGAGAACAACATGACCCAGAATACGGTGGTTCAGGTGCAGCTATGAAACCTGACCCGACAAATCCGTACGCTCGTCGTCTGCACCGCTCGCGCGGAGCATCGCCCGCCGCCCATGGTTTTTCCCTCGTGGAGCTGATGGTATCGCTCACCATCGGCCTGATTATTCTGGCCGCCGTGGCCAATATCTTCGCCACCAGCCGCGCCACCTACGGCTACGAGGAGGGCATGGCACGGGTGCAGGAAAACGGCCGGTTCGCGATCAATTTTCTGGCGCAGGATATCCGCATGGCCGGTTACATGGGTTGCAACAGCCTCAGCGGGATCGCCAACTCCAGCAACATCAACAACATGGTAAGTCCGGCCAGTTCCCTGAATACGTTCAGCACGGGCGGCCTGCAAGGTTTCAGTGGTTCGGGCGGTTCCTGGTCGCCCTCGCTGCCGAGCGGATTTTTCAGTGGCATCACGGTCCAGCCCAACACGGATGTCATCATAATCCAGCGCGCTTCGAACATTAACACGCAGCTCGCCAGTTCGACCTTGCCCACCAATGCCAATATCCAGATTCTTTCAACATCGCAGCTCGCTCAAATGACGCAATCGGGACAATTGGGAGCCGGTTCCGTTTTGATGATCTCGGACTGCAACAATGCCGACATCTTCAGTGCGACCAACTTCTCAAACGGATCAGGAAAGGTCACGATCGCGCATTCCACAACCGGCAACACCGGAAATTTCCTGGCGCATTCGTACTATAACAATGCGCAAATCATGATGCTGACATCCCGTGCCTATTACATCGCCACCGGCGCGAGCGGCGAACCGGCATTGTGGCGCGTCGACCTGTCCTCCGCCAACGGTACGGCGGTAAAACAGGAACTGGTCGACGGTGTGGAGAGCATGAAAATTCTCTACGGCGAGGACACCGACGGCGATGGCGTCGCCAACATTTACCGCACCCCGGCCAACGTCGCGAACTGGCAGAACGTGGTCGACGTGCGGCTCGGCCTGGTGACGCGCACGCCCAGCAACGTCGATCAGAGTCCGGACACCAAGCAGTATCACCTGCTGGGCCTGAGCGGAACCTCGGGGACCCTGGACAGCTTCGGGCCGCCCAATGACAAGCGCCGGCGCTGGGTGTTCACGAGCACGATACGCGTGCGCAATCACATCACCAATTAAAGAATTCGCTGACCATGCATCCGCAGACTTGCTCTCCTCGCATCTACCATGATCAACGCGGCACCGCGTTGATCATGGCGATGGTATTTCTGGTGCTGCTGACGATACTCGGTTTGAAAGCCATGGATACCACCGTGCTTGAGGAAAAAATGACGAGTAACGTCAAGGACAAGAACGTTGCCTTCGAGTCGGCAGAAACGGCGCTGACCGCCGGCGAGAACTGGCTGTTCAGCCAGATCAACCGCCCACAACCCTTTACCAGCAACGGCCCGTATCTGTACACGCCCTCGACCACCGATACCCAGGTGTGGGACATGTCCGGCACCTGGGGCTCGGCAGTGGTTTATCCCGGCACACCTTACGCGAGCGCCTCCGGAGGCCTGACCGGGGTCTTCCTGCAACCGGTTTACATCATTGAAGACATGGGCACGGTCACCGAAAACGGTGGCACGCTGGTGCAGTCGTCTGATTATCAGAACACGGGCAATTCGGTCTTTCGCATCACCGCCCTGGGATACGGCTCCACGGGCGTGGCCACGGCGCAGTTGCAATCGGTATATACCAAGGCATTCTGAAACGAACGGGAGGCAACCATGAACACGCAAATCAGAACTCCGGGCGCCCTGGCCACTGAACGTGGCGGACAGCCTCGCCTCCGTGCTACACGCAAACAAGCGGCAAGATTCGTTGTTGCCGTGTTGACGGCCCTGACCCTCGCGACTCCAGTGCTGAGTCAGGCGGCGGCCCTCAGCCTGGCCGCCTCACCTCTGTTTCTCAGCGTACCGGTGTCACCGAACGTCTTTTTTCTGATCGATGACTCCGGCAGCATGGACTGGACCATGATGACGGCCGAATACGACGGCGCGATGTTTCTGACTCGCCCAGGCTATAGTACGCCCAGCACCGAATACAATTATATTCTTCCTGGCACCGACAACAATTACTGTTCCTCGTGCACGTATGGTCGAATATTGCCGACCGAAGACGCGGTAAAAGCGGCATCCAACATGCCCGCGGATGCGTATGGCGTCTGGCGCGGTTGGTTTTCCGGTTACAACGGCATGTATTACAACCCGGAGGTAACCTACAAGCCCTGGCCGGGCCAGGACAGCGCCGGAGCTACCTTTACAGATGCCTCGCCCACGGCGGCCCGCCTCAACCCGTATAACGCGACCAGCCCGACGGTGAATCTGACGACCACCTGGAGCTGGACCTCTTACAGCGTGCCCACGACCACCGGTAGCACAACCAACATCAGCGTCACCAATTGGCTGCCGGCAACGTATTATCTGTGGACCGATTCCAACAACAACGGCGTGGTGGATTCGACGGATACGCATACCAAGGTCCAGATTACATCGGCCAATGCGCCTTTCGTTCACACCTCGGGCAATCGCTTTGATTGCGTGAATCCCTACTCCTGCACCTACGCCGAAGAAATCGGAAATTTCGCCGACTGGTTCACGTATTATCGTCGACGCGTTCTGCTGGCCAAGAGCGCCGTCGGCCAGGTGATCGCGCCGTCCACGACGCGCATGGGCTACGCAACGATCAACGACAATAACAGCGTTGATACGCCCGTGTCCCTGATGAATCTCAACACCAACAGCGGCAACAAACTGAACCTGCTGAATCACGTCTACAACACCATCGCCTCGAACAGCACCCCCTTGCGCGTGGCACTGGATGCGACAGGAAAGTATTTTCAGTGCGCCAGCGGCAATATCTTCGGTTATCCGGCAAGCAGTCCGGGCAGCAGCAACTGTCCGATACTTTCGCAGACCAATGGCGGCAATTGCCAGCAGAATTTCACCATCATGACGACAGACGGGTTCTATAACGATTCGTTCACCGGCGCCGGCAACCAGGACGGGGACCACGATACCATTTACGATCCGGTGAACAGCGCCTACGCCGACAGCTGGTCCGATACCCTGGGCGACATCGCCATGAAATATTACGAGCATGACCTGCAGTCGACCCTGCCCGACAATGTGCCGGTTACGCCAGGGGTGGACACCAATCCCATGCAGCACATGGTGCTCTATACCGTGCCCATGGGTGTCACGGGTACATTGAGCAGCGGTCCAACCAGTCCCACCGTGCCTTTTGCCTGGCCGGATCCGTCGCTCGGCGATCCACAGAAAATCGATGACTTACGTCACGCCGCCTACAACGCGCGCGGACAATTTCTGCCGGCCTCGAACGCCAATGCGCTCATCACGTCACTGAACAGCGCCATTGCCAACATCACCGACCGCACCGGTACGGCCGCCTCGGTGGCGGTGAACTCACGGTCGTTGACCACCAGCACCAATATCTTCCAGGCGCGTTTTCTAAGTGGCGTATGGAGCGGTGACCTGCGTGCAATCCCAATCGACATCAACGGCAACCTGGGCTCGCTGCTGTGGAGTTCCGCAACGCAACTGAACGCGCAGGACTGGAATACGGGGCGCAACATCATCACCCGCAACGCCACCGCCGGTGCGTCGTTCCGCTGGACCAGCCTCAGCACGAGCGAACAAACTGCTCTGAACATCAACCCGTCGAGCGGTACAAACGACGGGCTGGGTCAGGCGCGTCTCAATTATCTGCGCGGCAGCGCTATCGACGAGGGCACGAATAACAATTTCCGCGTGCGCGGGTTCAAGCTTGGCGACATTGTGGATTCAACTCCGATCTACGTCGGTACGCCGCTGTCGCTGCCCAATATGGAAGTCGTGCCGCACGCCAACTTCCGCACCACCTACTTCAACCGCCGTCCGATGATCTACGTCGGCGCCAACGACGGCATGGTCCACGGCTTCGACGCCAACACCGGCAACGAAATGATTGCCTACGTTCCATCAACGCTGTTCTCGAACCTGAATCAGCTGACCAACACTTCTTATGTGCATAGTTACTACGTGGACGGCTCACCCACAGCAGGCGACGCCTTCTACAACAGTGCATGGCACACGTTGCTCGTCGGCGGGCTGGGCGGCGGCGGCAAGGGCATCTATGCCCTCGACATCACCGACCCCGACGGCATTTCACTGTCCAATCTCTCGTTCAACGAAACTAATGCCAGCCATATAGCGCTGTGGGAGTTCAGCAATTCAACTGACGCTGACCTTGGCTACACCTACGGAAAACCGACAATCACCAAAATGGCGAACGGGCAATGGGCAGCAATCTTCGGAAACGGCTACAACAATAGTGGCAGCGGTCATGCCGTGCTGTACATCGTTTTCCTGCAGAATGCCGCGAACGGCAGCTTCACGCTCGGCACAGACTACATCAAGATAGACACCAAGGTCGGCTCGACCACCACACCCAACGGTCTTTCGGAACCGGCGGTGGTGGATGTGAACAACGATTTCATCGCCGACTACATCTACGCGGGCGACCTTCAGGGCAACATGTGGAAATTTGACGTCACCAGTTCCAACCCCTCGCAATGGGGCGTGTCGTACGGCAACGGCAGCACCCCCCGGCCGCTGTACCAGGCGGTCGATGGCAGCGGCAATGTCCAGCCGATCACGGAGAAGCCAGAGATCGGCCCTGCAGTCAACGGCCAAGGCAGCGTCGGATACATGATCTATTTCGGCACCGGCAAGTACATCGAAACCGTCGACAGCGCGCCCACCGCTACCCCGGTGCGCAGCTTCTACGGTATCTGGGATAAGGGCGGGAACAGTTCCTCAACGCCGGTGACCCGCAGCGATCTGGCGGTCCAGACGCTGAGTACCGCGACGGTGTCTGGTCAAACGGTGCGCATCTTCACAACGAATAATTCGGTATTGTCCACGCCGTCGACGTCCGTGCCCTGGCGCACAGGCAATTCCGGTAATTGCAGCGGCACAAACCCGACCTGTCTGGGATGGCTCGAGGATTTCCCCGTCACCGGCGAGATGTCGGTGTCCGATCCGGTACTCGTCGGCGGAAACATACCGCTGGTGGTCTACACGACATTAACACCGCAAAGCTCGCCGTGTTCGTTTGGTGGCGACAGCTGGCTCATGGCGGTCAGCCCCGCCAACGGCGGACCGGCGAGCAGTACGATCTTCGACGTGAACGGCGACGGTCAGTTCAACGCTAGTGACAATACTTCCAGTAACCAGATTGTCGTCGGCGTCGACCCCGGCATCGGCATCATGCCGCAGCCTGTGATCCTGCGTGATCCGGCGAACAACAAGAACTACGCTATAGAAACCGGATCGACCGGCGCGGTCAAGTCGTCGTCGATGTATAACAAGGGTACCGGCGGAAGACAGTCGTGGATACAGATTAAGTAGGCGCTTTTTTTCTGAAAGAAACGGGAGAAATGCTCATGCGGAAATTCGTTCAGTCCATTCTCGGTGCGACCCTTCTCATCAGCACCCTGGCAATAACACCGGCTCAGGCTGAATTACCTTTCGATCCCCAGAATCGATTCGCCGGGCGATTCACGGAAAGCGGTCGGATCGAGCGAGTGGATTTAAAGCACCATGAACTCGTCATTGACGACAGTGCGCGCAAGCTTGCGTCTGATATAAAAATATACACCGCGAATGGCGACACACTCGCGCTGGAGTCGCTCAAACGCGGCATGAATATCGCTTTTAACATCGCCATGGACCAAGAAACTCATGCGCCGATAGTCACGGAAATAGTGATCTTACCTTCTGAATAGGACCATTCATGCAAACATCGAAAAATACCGGCTCAGCCCAAGGCGCTCGTCGTCACGCCGGGTTTACCCTCATCGAGCTGATGATTACCCTCGTCATCGTCGGCATACTCGCCAGCATCGCCTATCCTGCCTATACCAAGTGGACCACCAGCACGCGCCGCTCGGACGCCGAGGTCGCCCTGACACAGGCGGCGAACCAGCAGGAGCGTTTCTTTACCCAATGTAACTGGTATGCGGCCTCACTGGGTGGATCGCAACCGTCTTGTGCGACCAATACCACAGGCGTGCTGAACTACCCCACTACATCGGCGAACGGTTATTACAATCTGGCCATTGCGGCAGGAGCCATCACCGCATCCAGTTGTTCCACACTGAACTGCGGTTATACAATCACCGCCACTCCGGTTGCGACGAATTTGCAGGCGCATGACGGCGCTTTCCGGATCGACTCCGCTGGCATAAAACAATGGGACAAGCTGAACAACAACTTTACCTCGGGCGTGGTCAACTGGAACTCCAAGTAACAAGTCCGGGTTGACGTGCGCACAGAACCGCGGATGCGACGGCGGTGAAACGGCCGTCGCATCCGGGATCATGCCGAATGCCCGAATTGCACACAGGCCCGCGCGCCCTTCCCGCCAGTACCTTCGGTGATCCAAACGAGCGCACCGTGGGTCCGGGCGATTTCGCGCACGATGGCGAGCCCCAGCCCACTGCCGTCGCCCCCGGTTCCGGGCAGACGATGAAAACGCTCGAAGACGCGTTCCCGTTCCTCGACCGGTATGCCGAGACCATTGTCCTCCACGCTGATCAGCGGCTGCCTCGGATGCGACAGGCGCACCGTGACTTTCCCGCCCGCCGGAATGTAGCGGATCGCGTTGTCGATGAGGTTGGCCAGCATTTCATGCAGCAGGATGCGGTTTCCCGATATCGTCACGATGCCGTCCTGCCCCTCGAAACCGAGATCGACATCCCGGCTCATCGCCCGTGGAACCCACTCGGAAGCGACTTCCCGCGTCAAAGCGTTGAGATCGAGCTGCTCGAACACGGCCGGTGTATCGCGGGAGGTCTCGCTCCGGGCCAGCATCAGCAGCTGGTGGATGAGCCGGTTGGTGCGTTCGGCGCTGGTCCTGATTTGATCGAGCGAGCGTCTCAGGGATTCCGGATCGGTCTGGCGCAAGGCATACTCGCTCTGCGTGGTCAGGCCGGCCAGCGGCGTACGCAGCTGATGCGCGGCATCGGCGACAAAACGTTGCTGCACTTCGAGCGTCTGGCCGAGCTTCTGCATTAATCCGTTGATCGCACGCAACAGCGGCTGGATTTCATGCGGCGCATTTTGCTCTGCCAACGGACTCAGGTCGCGCTCGGAACGGCTGGCAATCGCCTGCCGCACCTGCTGAAGCGGCATCAGCCCCCGCCTCACTCCCAGCCATACCGACATCGCCGCCAGCACGATCAGCACCAGCTGGGGCAGCAGCACGCCGGAGATAATCTCATGCTGGAGAATATGGCGCTTGTTCAGCGTTTCCGCGGTTTGCACCAACAATTGCCGCGAGACGCCGCGGGCCACGACGGGAACGTACAGCGAAGCCACGCGAATCGGCTGACCCTGATAGATGCTGTCGTGGAACACCGGCATGCCGACGCGGCGAAGCCCGACCGGTGGCGGATCGAGCGAGCTGTTGCCGGCGATCGTCTCGCCATCGACCCATTTTACCTGGGAAAATATCTTGTCGCGTTCGTCGTAGTGAACCATCTCCCAGGCAGCTCCCGGCAGTTCCCGTAAACTGCCTGTTTCCGGTGCGTGTATTTGCTGTGCCAGAAACCGGGTGGTGTCGTACAGCTCCAGGTCGTAGGCGCGATTGGAGAAGCTCTCGGCCAGGTAAAACACGATCACCGCATTGAAAACCCACAGAACACCGAGCGGCACCAGCAGATACCACAACAGCAAACCGCGCAGGGTTCTCTTATGAAGCACGCGGTTTCTCCAGCAGATAGCCGAGACCGCGCACGGTCTTGATGAAAACCTGTGCCAGTTCGAGTTTCTTGCGCAGGCGGTGCACGTAAACCTCGATGGCGCCGGGATTGATTTCGTCGCCGCCTTCGTACAGGTGTTCGATGAGCTGTTGTTTGCTGACAACCCGTCCGACGCGCAGCGCCAGGACTTCGAACACACCCAGTTCGCGCGCCGAGAGCTCCACGGGCTCGCCGTGGATGAACACGCGCCGACCCCTCATGTCGTACCGGAGCGGCCCCAGATCGATGATATTCCCGGTTCCGCCCTGGCCGCGGCGGATCAGCGCGCGCACGCGTGCTTCCAGCTCCTCGAGCTCGAACGGCTTGACCAGATAATCGTCCGCGCCCATGTCCAGACCCGCGACGCGATCCTCCAGCCTGTCACGCGCCGTCAGGATCAATACCGGCGTGCGCGAACCGCGCGCCCGGAGGCTGCGCAATACCTCCAGCCCGTCCATTTTCGGCAACCCGAGATCGAGGATGACCAGGCTGTATGTCTGGGTCGAGAGGCGGGCATCGGCCTCGTCGCCTGACTTCGCCCAATCCACGGAATAGGCGGCTTGGCGCAGGGTTCGTATCAGTCCATCCGCCAGAATGGAGTCGTCTTCGGCAATCAGGATCAGCATGGCTTTTCAGATTGTATACGCATGACCGGTGCGCGCAGGAGTTTTTTTAGGGCCATGAAAAAACAACGTAAGATTTCTGTAAGGTTCCGCGATAACTTTTAAGTCTCCCATAAGGTTAGCCGGAAAATTGACGGGTAGAATCCGGCCTCGCCAAGTGGACATGACGTGCCTGCCGTTGGCGGAATCGCACAACCAAAAACTCCGAAAAACTTTTTCCTGAAATGAAGGGATCGAGCGTCATCTTCGCTGTCTGGCTCATCTTCGATTCGGTCACGATGGCGATTGCCGCCGAAGGCCCGGCGGCCGGATTGGTGGCAACGCCGCGGCCGTTGACCCTGACCGAGGCCGTTGCCCTCTTCAACAGCCGCAACCCGGACTTGGTCGCCGCGCGTCACACGGTCGAGTCGGCGCGCGCGGCCACGCTCGTCGCTTCTCAAAAACCTAACCCAACGCTGTCATTCAATTCAACCAACATCAGCACCCCGTCGTGGTCCAGCGCGGGACGTTACTGGGACAAGCATCTCGACAACGTGGTGCGCCTGGATCAACCGTTCGAGCGGGGCCATAAACGCGAACTGCGTCAGGATGCCGCGAACGCCGCGCTTGCGGCAAGCCAGGACGATCTGATCGACACCCGGCGTCAGCTGCTGACGGCTCTGTACGCCGGTTATTACGATCTGTTGCTGGCCCAGGAGAAGGACCGGATCAACCGCGAATCCGTCGATCTTTACGACAAATCGCTCGCGGCGCTGGAGCGCCGGTTGAAGGCCGGCGACATTTCGCCCGCGGACGTCACGCGGCTCCGCGTCGAGGCCCTGAAATCGCGCAACGATGTCAGACAGACCGAGGCGGACCTCGAAAAAGCAAGATTGACGCTCGCCTACTTGATCGGCGCGGAAACCGATCCGCAGTCCCGATCGATCGTCGCCACCGATTCCTGGCCGGCGTTCGTCAGCCCCGACGCCATGGCGCCGACCGATGAAATCATCGCCGCGCGCGCCGATGTCCGCGCCGCCCGGGAGCGCGTCGGCATGACGGATAAAAACCGCCGTCTCGCGCTGGCGCTGCGCAAGCGCGACGTCACGGTGGGCGTCCAATACGAACATTATCCGCCTGACAGCGGAAATACCTACGGCATCGGTGTCAGCATTCCGCTTTTTACCGGGTACGCCTACGAGGGGGAAATTCGCGGTGCCGAGAACGATTATCTGGCCGCGCTGGACAATCTGGAAAAGATCAAGGCACAGGCGATCACGGAAATCGCCAAGGCTCGTGCCGATCTTGAATCGGCTTCCGACCGACTCAAACGATACGACGACGAACTGCTTCCGCAGGCGTGGAAAGCGAAGGACGCCGCCGAGTTCGCCTATGAGCATGGCGCCCTGGGCGTACTCGACCTGATCGACGCACGGCGCACTCTGCATGCCGTGACGCTGGACGCGGCCACGGCGCGCAATGATTACGCCAAGGCCCTGGCCGCCTGGAGCTTTGCCGCCCCACTACCCGACAGGAACGACTGATCATGCGCAAACGTATGATAGCCATCGCGGCGCTGGCACTCCCAACACTCATCATTATCTTTTTTACGATGCGCATGGACGGTGCCGTCACGAAACCGGCCGCGACCGAGAACGGAAAAACCGTCAACGCCGCCGAGCCGCGCACGCTCCGATTCGCGTCCGGCGCGCCCCAACTGGCCTATGTTCGCGTCGAGCCGGTGCAGGAATCCCCGGAACCGGTTTCGGACCCGATCGCTTCGCGCATTGCCTACAACGAGGATTTCACCGCGCGGGTTTCATCCCCGATCGCCGGTCGAGTGGTGCGCCTGGGGGCGGAAATCGGCGACAAAGTCCGGGCCGGGCAGACCTTGCTGTGGCTCGATGCGCCGGATTACGGCTCGGCCATGGCCGATTTCCGAAAATCCGCCAGTGACCTGAAACAGAAAGACCGCGCTTACCAGCGCGCCAGGGAACTCTATGACGGAGAAGTGCTGGCCCGCAAGGACCTTGAAAGCGCGGAAACCGACCTGGCGCAGTCGCGCGCGGAATATGCCCGCAGCAAAGCCCGATTGGAAAATCTCGGCGCTCCCGGCGAGTCCGCCGATGTCGGCAACCGCTTCACCCTGCGCGCGCCGATCACGGGGGTGGTGGTCGACCGCCAGGCCAATCCCGGCATGGAAGTCCGGCCGGACGCCGCCAGCCCGCTGTTCGTCATCACCGACCCGACGCGTCTCTGGGTCCTCATCGATCTGTCGGAACACGAACTGGCGAAAGTTCACCGCGGACAACCGGTACTGATCGAAACCGACGCCTACCCCGGCCTGCGCGTGCCGTCGCGCATCGCCGTGGTCGGCGAAACGCTCGACCCGGCCACGCGCAAGGCGCAGGCACGCTGCCTCCTCGCCAATCCCGATCGCCGGTTCAAGCCGGAAATGTTCGCGCGCGTCACCCTGCTGGCCGATTCGGGCAGGCAGGTCATCCAGATACCCAACACGGCGCTGGTCACGGAGGGACTGAATCAATACGTCTTCGTGGAAAAGTCGCCCGGGATTCTGGAGAAACGTCAGGTCATGCTGTCCCGCCAGGGACAGGATACCAGCATCGTAACGGACGGATTGAGCGCCGGCGCGCGCATCGCGACCCGCGGTGCGCTGCTGCTGAACTCCGAATTTGCCGGCGGAAACCGATAAGTGCTGGAAAAGCTCGTCTCCTTCGTCATTCAGCAGCGGGTGTTCGTTCTGGCGGCCTGCGTCGTATTGGTCGTCGCCGGTTGGCGCGCGACGACGAATCTTGCCGTGGAGGCGTTTCCGGACGTGGAAGATGTTCACGTCCAGATCATCACCCAGGCGCCGGGGCAGGCGCCCGAGGAGGTGGAACGCAGCATCACGCAGCCGATCGAGATGGAAATGAGCGGCGTGCCCCACCTGACGCAGTTGCGCTCCGTCTCGATCATGGGGCTTTCCGTCGTCACGCTCACGTTCTCCGACAATACCGACGATTACTTCGCGCGACAGCAGGTCCTGGAAAAACTGCAAAACGTTTCATTGCCGCCGAACGTACAGCCGGGGCTGGCGCCGCTGAGCAATTCGGTCGGCGAGATTTACCGTTATATTCTCGAGGTGCCGGCCGACGAACCGCTCAACGAGATCCGCGCCCTGCAGGACTGGGTGATCCGCCCGGCGCTGCGACGGGTGCCCGGGGTCGCCGACGTGGTGACGTTCGGCGGCGCCATCATGGAATACCAGGTCCGGCTCAACCCGTACCTGCTCAGAAAATACAATCTGAGCATCGACAAGGTCGCCCAGGCCCTGTCGAACGGCAGCGCCAACACAGGCGGAGGCCTGTTGCGGCGCGGCGACGAGGACCTGGTCATCCGTTCGGTCGGGCTGTTCAAAAACAAGGATGACATCGCCCGCATCGTGGTGGCCGCCCCCAATGCCAGGCCGATATACATCGGCGATCTGGGGGAAGTCGTCATCGGCAACCGCACGCGTTCCGGCATTGTCTCCTTCAACGACCGCAACGACGTCGTCGAAGGCATCGTCGACATGACCAAGGGGCAGAACGCGGCGCGCGTGATCGCCGCCGTCCGGCAGGAAATCGAACAGGTCAACCGCCGGCTTCCCCGGGGCATTCGCGTCGTCCCGTTCTATGATCGGACCGAACTCATAAAACACACGGTACATACCGTCAGCGAGAATCTGATCATGGGCGCGGTACTGGTGGTGGCGGTGCTGGTCATTTTTCTGCGCAACTGGCGCGCGGCCCTGATCGTCGCCGCGGTGATTCCCTTGTCGCTGCTGTTCGCCTTTATAGTCATGGACGCGCGCAATGTCTCGGCGAACCTCATTTCTCTCGGCGCCGTGGACTTCGGGATCATCATCGACAGCGCGGTGGTGCTCGTCGAGGCCCTGATGGTACGGCTGGCGCTGGCCGCGCATGACGTCCAGGCCGAACACCACAGCGTGGGCTGGCGTCTGCACACGCTGAGAAACACCGTGGTCGGCCTGGGGCATCCGATCCTGTTCTCGAAGGCCATCATCATCACTGCTTTCCTGCCGATATTCACCTTTCAGCGGGTCGAGGGAAAGATTTTCTCGCCCATGGCCTTGACGCTCAGCTTTGCCCTGCTCGGAGCGATTTTGCTGACCATCACGCTGGTTCCCGCACTGCTCAGCTTCACCATGCGTCACGAAGCGATGTCTGAAAAACCCAGTCGCTGGATACAGCGGCTTCAGGAAAGCTACCGTCGCCTGCTCGAATGGTCGGCGCCGCACCGCGGAAGAATCGTCGTCGGCTCCATTTCATTGCTGCTGGCGTCGCTCGCCCTGGTGCCCCTGCTGGGAAGCGAATTTCTGCCGAAACTGGACGAAGGAAATCTCTGGCTGACGGTCACGCTGCCGCCGTCGACCAGCCTCGAACGGACCAGGGAGGTCGAGCAGGAGATTCGCGCCATCCTCCGAAGTTACCCGGAGGTCAACAACGTTGTCTCGCAGACGGGACGCCCGGATGACGGCACCGATCCGAAAGGGGGCAATAACATGGAGATTCTCGCAGACCTGAAACCGCGCGCTACTTGGCGTTTTGCCGACAAGGAAGCCCTGATCGCCGACATGACCGAGCGGATACATCGCGTGCCCGGCATCCCCACCAATTTCTCGCAGGTCATACAGGACAATGTCGAGGAGGCGTTGAGCGGGGTCAAGGGAGAGATTGCGGTGAAGATATTCGGGCCCGATCTCGATATTCTCGAAAACAAGTCGGAACAAATCGTCGCGATTCTGAACTCGATCCGCGGCGCCGCCGATGTCGACGCCGTCAAGGTGGGCGGTCAGAGCGAGCTCCACATTTCGCTGAACCGCGAGCGCCTGGCGCGATACGGCATGGGCATCAACGATGTGAATGCGACGATTCAGACCGCCTTGGCCGGCAGCGTGGTAAACACGTTCTACCGCGACGAAAGACGCTTCGACGTTACGCTGCGGCTCGACAAGCCCTACCGCGACGCCGTCGACGCCATCGCCGCGCTTCCGCTCGCCCTGCCCGCGGGCACGGGAACGGTGCCTTTGTCTTCCGTGGCGGACATCGAGATAAAACAGGGGGCGGCGCGCATCAGCCGCGAGGCCGGTGGGCGCAACGTGGCCGTGAAGGCGAACCTGCTTGGCCGCGACCAGGGAAGCTTCGTGGCCGAGGCCATGGCCCGGGTGCAAAACGAGCTGCGCTTGCCCGAGGGTTATTACGTCACCTGGGGCGGCCAGTTCGAAAATCAGCAGCGCGCCACGAAACGTCTCGAGGTCATCATTCCGCTGAGTCTGCTGATAATCTATGTGCTGCTGTTCTGGGCATTCCGGTCGGTCCAGAAAGCGATGCTGGTGCTGATGATGATTCCGTTCACGCTCATCGGAGGCCTGCTCGGGCTGGCGCTGGCCGGACTGCACCTGTCGATTTCCGCCGCCGTCGGATTCATCGCCGTCGCCGGTATCTCGGTGCAAAACGGGGTGATCATGGTGGAACAAATCACCGCAATCGTGCGCAACGGGACAAAGCTGTCGCCGGCGATCCTGGAGGGGGCCGTCGCACGCCTGCGACCGATCCTGATGACCGCGCTGATGGCGGGGCTGGGTCTGCTGCCAGCGGCGCTTTCCCACGGTATCGGCTCTGAAACGCAACGGCCGTTTGCCATCGTCATTGTCGGCGGCATCGTCTCGGCCACGATATTCACGCTGTGGCTGCTGCCGCTGCTGTACCCGTCGTTCTCGCCGCCGAACGAGCGCTGAAAAAGCTTCCCATCTAACCGCGGCTCGCCGCCAGCGCCGCCCCTGCCAAACCAACTTCCGGATTCATCACCACCTGCACCGGAATGACCTCGACATAAGGCTTCATCTTGCCCTTGTTCAGAAATGCATGCAGGAAACGGCCATCCGTCAATCTCGAAATGATTTTCGGCGCGATGCCGCCGGCGACATAAACACCGCCCGTGGCGCCTGCGGTCAATGCCAGGTTACCCGCCTGTGCTCCGTAGATATCGACGAACAAATCCATGGCCTGGTTCGCGAGCGGATCGTTCTGCTCCAGCGCTGCCCGCGTAATGGCCGCGGCGGCGTCACCGTTCTTCATGGCAGCGGACAATGCCGGAGTTTCAGGAAACTCGCCACGCTCCCTGAGAAAGGCGTACAGCCGCACCAGGCCATGGCCGGAGAGGACCAGTTCCCAGGAAGTTCGACCGGCGGTTTTCAGCAGGTAGCGCACAAGATCGATCTGCAATTCATTCGTCGGGGCGAAATTCGCGTGTCCGCCCTCGGTGGCGATCGGCGCGTAATGATCCCGATTCCAGACCAGCAATCCCTGCCCGAGACCGGTGCCGGCACCGAGCACGACGCGCGGGCCGTGTCTGACCGGCCTTCCCTTTTGCAGCACCACCAGATCCTTTTTCTTCAGCGCCTCGATGCCGAAACCAATCGCCTGAAAATCATTGATGAGGCGAAGCCGGGGAAATTTGAAATGACGCTTGAGTTGCTGGCCGTGTATTTCCCAGGGCAAGTTGGTGACCTTGACGCTCTGGCCCTTGGCCGTTTCCCGGATCGGTCCGGCGATGCCGAAGCAGGCGGCTTCGATATTTTTCTTTTTTTCTGCCGTCAGGAATTCGCGGACGATGGACGACAGACTGTCGTATGATCCGCTGTCGAAGCGCTGTTCCCGCACGGCATGGCACCGGCCCGCCGTGCATTCCGCAATTTGCAGCAGTGTCTTGGTTCCGCCGATGTCGCCCGCGAGCACACGCATCCCGATTCATCCTCCTTGTTCTGAAGAGGACATCACATTGTGGGGATCATGGCAAGATTGTTATACTGATGTACCTCAAGCCGGGGTGGCGGAACTGGTAGACGCGCCAGACTCAAAATCTGGTGGTGGCAACACCGTGTCGGTTCGATTCCGACCCTCGGTACCAACATCAACCCGCAGGATGGCACGACGCCCGCTGCGGGTCTTATATCGCCTTGAACAGATTCTTTATCTCCATCAGTTTTTCCCGTGCCGCCGCGCGCCCGGCGGCGATCGCTTCCTTGCCGCGATAGAATTCGAGCGATCCGATACGGCTGACGTCGGGCGCAAGCATGAGATCGGGCGGGCTCGCGGCGGTTCGCAGCCGCACCATCTCCGCCTGGGTGATGGCGATTACCTGATCCAGTACCCGGCGCGTGGTCCATGACGGTTTGTTGCTTCGTGCCTTGTGATAATTATCGAGATGCGCTTCGAGCCATTCTTCGAGTCCCTGCGTGCGCGCCATCCACGGTTGCCGCAGAAGTTGCCGGACTCGCGCCGGCAGCTGCCCCGATTTTGGCTGGCGGACGCGCCGGGCCTGATGACGCACAGCGGAATGCACCGCCACGGCCAGCACCGGGCCGCCGAAGCGTTCGCGCGCCACGTCGAACGGTACGGTATTGAGCACGCTGCCATCCACGAGCCAGCGGTTGCCGATTTGGTGCGGGGCAATGAACCCCGGAATCGAAATGCTCGCGCGCACGGCGTCTACCAATCCACCGCGATCGATCACAACCTGTTCGCCGGTTTCAAGATCGGCGGTGATAGCGGCATATCCCATCGGAAGATCTTCAATATTATGTGTGCCCAGTTTGGCGTTCAGAAAGTCCATGATCTTCCTGCCGGATACCAGTCCACCGGCCGGCAGATCGGGCATGAAGAGTTGCAACGTCTGCTTCCAGTCGAAACCCGTCGCGAGATTCACCAGTTCGGCGATCGGCATGCCGCTCGCCGTGAATGCTCCGATTTCGGCGCCGATGCTGGCGCCGACCACGGCGCGAACGGGAATGGAATTTTCCGCGAGCACCTCGATAACGCCGATGTGCGCCAGACCGGCGGCCGCGCCGCCGCCCAGCGCCAGCACGAGGCCGTGCTGACCGTCAGAGAGAATATTCCGGGGCTGCATACTGTTGCCGATTCATGAAAATTCCGCGGAGCGCGGAACTGCCGAAGGAATTTACCGGACGATACTCCGTCTGAACAGCGTCGTATAGTCGAATGGCTGACCGGTCAACATCGCCAGAGAAGCATGGGGCAGAAACAATCCGGGTCGATCATCAAACGCCTGAGCAGGCGAGTCGCAGGCGCTCGCCCGGCGCGGTGCCGGCCGGCACGGAAACGGAATAGACGGTCGCGGCGGCACCGCATTTCCATTCGACGGTGAAATCCTTGGCGCAGGCCGGTGCCGGGTCGTCCGGCGCCGCGGCATCGAGCTTGTAGTCGCAAGCGGTTTGCCCATCGCAGCTGCGCGACACCTGGGCCGTGGCGTTGCCGGACTTGGCGCCGCAGTTTCGTCCATAAGTGCCGGCCACCACCTTGATCGCGGATTTGACGCTCTCCGTTTTTTCGCTCGCCGCCGCCTTGGCTATCGGCCCGGCACCGCCCTGCGAGGCCTCGGCCTGTTTCAGCAGCGCACCGGTCATAGCGACATCGCGCGCGGTTCCGCCGGTTGAAACGTCACCCGACAGCCGGGTCGGCGCGGAAAGCGGCGGGTTCACGTTGCTGCGCAACTTGTCCCGCAGCTCTTCGGCGTCCATGAAGTGCATGGCCAGGCCCGAACCCATCAGCAGTATGCCGACCACGGTCGCGCCGATCCGGCCGATCTTTCCGGGCTCGATCTTGCCTTCGATCTTGCCGAGCACCGCGACCAGAAGAAAGATGATGGCGGCGAGCACGAACATGCGCGCCAGCGGCACGTCAACCAGTCTCATCAGTATTTCCTGCATATCCCGACCTTCCTCTCCCGCGTTTGTTTCGCGATACGTCCCATACAGCAAATAGTAGGGAGAGACGGGAAGGTCAGCCGGCCAATGGTCTGGCCGTGCTCGCCGCTGGTCGAGGTAACAGCTTTGCCGCGCGGTGTGGTTGCTTCGAAAGAGTCGCCTTGTGCCCCGAAACCCGGCGGCCAGTACCGTTCCAGCTTGTTTCAGACGTGGACTGTTCCGGTAACGGCGCGGTGCTGCCACGCAAGAAAAGCAAGAACTGTCAACTCAAGTTGGAACGGTACTAGGCGACCTGGACCGGGATGGAATGGCGGGTGTGGGTGATGCGGTTGTGGGAGTCCACGTACACCAGGCGCGGTTTGAAAGCGGCCAGTTCCTTTTCCTCGAACTCGGCGTAGGCGCAGATGATGACGATGTCTCCCGGACTGGCCTTGTGCGAGGCCGCGCCGTTGACGGAAATGATGCCCGAACCCTCTTCGGCACGGATCGCGTAGGTGGAGAAACGCTCGCCGTTCTTGAGATTGTAAACCTCGATGCGCTCATACTCGCGGATATCGGCGACGTCCAGCAGACGACCGTCGATCGCTACCGAACCTTCGTAATCGGGTTCGGAATGCGTGACGGTCACGCGGTGCAGCTTGGATTTGAGCATGATACGGCGCATGAATGAAAACCTCCGGCGAATACCCATATTATCGGGCCTAACGCGCGCAGTTTCAAACGGCTATTCGAACCCGAATTCCACGTTGTCGATCAGGCGCGTGCGTCCGAGCCACGCCGCCGCGAGTGCCACCAGCCGGCGGTCCTCCGGCTGCGGCACCGCCAGATCGCTCTGCCGGCGCACGCTGACATAATCGACCCTGAATCCGCGCGACTTGAGTTCCTCCGCGGCCGCCTCCTCCGCTTCCCGGGTCAGACTGCCATGGCGTAACACCCGGTCGCGCAATTGGCACAGGGTCTCGTAAAGATGCGGCGCGGTCTGGCGCTCGGACGCGCTCAGGTAATTGTTGCGCGAACTGAGCGCGAGACCGTCGGCTTCACGCACCGTGTCCACGCCGACGATCTCCACCGGCATGCCGAGATCCGCAACCATCAACCGGATCAGCATCAGCTGCTGATAATCCTTCTTGCCGAAGATCGCCACGTCGGGCGCCACCAGGGTGAACAAACGATGCACCACGGTGGTGACGCCGCGGAAATGGCCGGGACGGAAAGCGCCGCAGAGATCTTCGCTCAGGCCCGGCACTTCGACGACGGTTTGCGCACCGCGCCCGCGTGGATACATCACCCCGTCCGACGGCATGAACAGCACGTTCACACCGGCCGCGAGCAGCGTCACCTTGTCGTGCGCCGGCGTGCGCGGGTAGGCGTCGAAATCCTCGTTCGGCCCGAACTGCAGCGGATTGACGTAGACGCTCGCGACCACGATCTGCGCGTGATTGCGTGCTTCCTGCATCAGGCGAACATGCCCGGCGTGCAGGTTGCCCAGCGTGGGCACAAACGCGACGCGCTTGCCGCCCTGCCGCAACCGCGCGATCTGTTCCTTGAGAACAGCGACACCGTCGACCGTGATCATGAGGCGTGAAAGCTGTGCTCCGCGCCCGGGAAGGCGCCGGATTTGACGGCGTTGATGTAGGACTTGACCGCCTCCTCGATGCCGGTCGCGCCGCGCATGAAATTCTTCGAGAACTTCGGGCTCGGTCGCGGATAAATCCCGAGCATGTCGTGCAGCACCAGCACCTGGCCGTCGCAATGAGGACCGGCGCCGATGCCGATCGTGGGAATTTCCAGATCCTTCGTGATCGTCTGCGCGAGTTCCGAGGGCACTGCTTCCAGCACCAGCAGGCTCGCGCCCGCGTCCTGCAATATTTTCGCATCGCGCCGGATGCGTTCGGCGGCGGTCGCCTCGCGCCCCTGCACGCGGTAGCCGCCGAGCTGATGCACCGATTGCGGCGTCAGCCCCAGATGCGCGCACACCGGGATGCCGCGCTCGACCAGAAACTGTACGGTCGCCGCCATCGGCTCGCCGCCCTCGAGTTTCACCACCTGCGCTCCGCCCTTCTGCATCAGGCGCCCCGCCGAAGCGAAAGCGTGTGGCGGGCTTTGCTGATAGCTCATGAACGGCAGGTCGGTGACGATCAGCGCGCGCTGCACGCCGCGCGCCACGCAGCGGCTGTGATACGCCATCTCGGCAACGCTGACCGGAAGCGTGGTGTCATGTCCCTGCACGACCATGCCGAGCGAATCGCCGACCATGACCAGGTCCACGCCGGCGCGGTCGAGCAGGCTGCCGAAACTGTAATCGTAGGCGGTGAGGCAGGCGATTTTCTCGCCGCGGCGCTTCATTTCCCGGAGCGAACTGACGGTGACCGGCTTCACAGGTTGGCGGCGAGCGGATTCAGGAAGTGGCGGCCGCTGCGGATCTTGCGGATATGCGACAACAGCATCTGGAAATCGCCGTCGTTGTCGACGATGTTGATACGCTCCGCGTTCACCACCAGCAGCGGCGCGGCGGTGTAGTGGTGGAAAAACCGGGTATAGGCGTCTGCCAGAAGCTGCAGGTAGTCACGGTCGATCTGGCGTTCGTAGTCCGTCCCGCGACGGCGCACCCGCTCGTGCAGCACGTCCACCGGCGCCTGCAGGTAGATCACGAGGTCCGGCACGGGCAGGTGCAGGCTCATCTGCGCGTAGACCTGCTCGTACAGCCGCAGCTCGTCGTCATCGAGGTTGGCGCGCGCGAACAGCCGGTCCTTGTCGAGCAGGAAATCGGCGACGTATCCGCTGCTGAACAAATCACTCTGCTTGACCTGCTCCATCTGACGGGCGCGCTGGAACAGGAAGAACAGCTGCGTCGGCAGCGCAAAATGCTTGCGTGACTGGTAGAACCGTTCGAGAAACGGATTCTCCTGTGGCTGCTCCAGCAGCGGCTGGGCGCCGAACGCGTCCGCAAGGCGCATGGCGAGGCTGGTCTTGCCCACGCCGATCGGACCTTCCACGACGACATAACCCGGATTGACGGTATTCATGTGCTGGTGTTTTCCGCTACTGGACCTGTCCTGCCCCTTCAAACATCCATCTTCTGCAACCGTTGGCCGGCACAAGCGGCCAGCAATTCACGCACCGGACCGTGCCCCGGGATCGCCAGGTCCGGCTCGAGCTCCGATAAAGGATACAGGACGAAAGCGCGTTCGTGGAGTCTCGGGTGCGGCACGGTCAAACTCTCGCTGTGGATGGCCTCGTTACCGTACAACAGCAGATCCAGATCGAGCGTACGCGGACCGCCCTTCCCGCCGCGGCGATCGCGTCCGTGCGCGGTTTCGATTCTCAGCAATTGCTGCATCAGTGCTGCGGGTGCCAGTCCGGTGCGCACGCGGCAGACCGCGTTGATGAAATCCGGCTGGTCCTGCCGGCCCACCGGCGCGCTGCGATAAAGCGAGGAACAGGCCTCGACGCGCGTTGCGGCGAGCCGCGCCAGCGCCGCCATGCCGGCACGCACTTGCTCCGCGGGGTCGCCCAGATTGCTTCCCAGGCCGATGAAAGCGCGTGCGTCGCCGGAGATTTTCTTATTCATGCCGGGGCGCCTGCGCGGACGATGGCCGGCGACGGCGTCGACGACGTTTGCGCTGGCCGATACCGGGCGCCGGCGCCATCTGTGCCGTCATGGCGCGTCGTTCGTCGTCTCCCGCCGACTGAAACCGCGTCCACCACTCGGCCAGCGCCGCATCGGTCTCGCCGATCTCGGCGCGCAACAGCAGAAAATCGTACGCGGCACGGAAACGTTTGTTCTCGAGCAGACGAAAGGCCTGCTGGCCGGCGCGCCGCTCGAAACGGTCCTGCATGCTCCAGATCTCGCGCATCGGCACGCTGAAGCGCTTGGGGATTGTGACGTGCCGCAATTGTTCGCGCAGCACCGCATCGGCGGCGCGGAACGAGGCATCATGCCGGTTCATGCCGCGCGCCAGCAGTTCGCCGGTCTGCTGCCGCACCGACTCCCACAAGAGCGCGGCAAACAGGAATGCGGGGGTGACCGGCTTGTCCTCGTTCACGCGCGCGTCGGTGTTGGCCAGAGCGCGCGGGACCAGCGTCACGGGGAAACCCTCCTCCTCGCGCTCAAGGCTCATTTCCGTGAGCGGAAACAGGTGCTGGAACAGACCGTAATGGCGCAACAGCTCGTAAGTCTCCAGCGCATAGCCGCCGTGAAACAGCTTCAGCACTTCCTCGAACATGCGCGCCGGCGGCACGGTGGTCAACAGCGACGCCAGGTCGCGGATCGGCGCGGCGGTACTGTCTTCGAGCTTGAATCCGAGCTTGGCGGCGAAGCGCACCGCGCGCAGCATGCGCACCGGGTCTTCGCGGAAGCGGGATTCCGGATCGCCAATGACGCGCAACATCCCGCGCTTCAGGTCTTCGACGCCGTTGACGTAATCAATGACGCTGAAATCGCGGACGTCGTAATACAGCGCATTGACCGTGAAATCGCGTCGCACGGCGTCCTCTTCCTGGGAGCCGAAGATATTGTGATCGGGAGCCTCGGTCGGGACATCGTCTCCGCTTTCCTCCGTTTCCTCGCCGTTTTCCTGCTCCGGGCGCATGGTTTCTTCCGAAACATCGCGGGGGATCGCGCGAAAGGTGGCGACCTCGATGATCTCGCGCCCGAAACGCACGTGCACCAGGCGGAAGCGTCGTCCGATCACGCGCGCGTTGTGAAACAGCTTGCGGATCTGCTCCGGGCGGGCGTCGGTGACGACGTCGAAGTCTTTGGGTTCGCGACCGAGCATCAGGTCGCGCACGCATCCGCCCACCAGCAGGCTGGCGTAGCCGGCGTCTTTCAGACGATACAGGACCTTGAGGGCGTTTTCGCTGATCAGCGCGCGGGAGATGGGATGCTGCGCGCGAGGGATGACAAGCGGTTGGTTAATCGTTGTTCCTTTCCGGTTCAAAGCGAAAGCGGTTGGCCACGAGTTGTTGGTGCTTTGCCGGCCGGCACGTATAATAACACCGCTTTCGGCGCCACGCGCGCCTCCAGCCTACGCTCCCATCGTCTAGTGGCCTAGGACGCTGGCCTCTCACGCCGGTAACAGGGGTTCGAATCCCCTTGGGAGCGCCAAATTACAAAGAGGCCATGGGGTTCACTCATGGCCTCTTTGTAATTTGATGTCTCAAATGTCGATTCGAACCCTCGGGTTCGACCTGCGCGCGCCGGGAGCGCGCGCGGAACGCCGCCGCGAAGCGGCGGGGGCCCAGAAGGGGCGAGCCACATGGATGTGGCGAGTAATCCCCTTGGGTTGGGGAGCGCCAATATCAAAGACAAAGGGCCCGGATGGGCCCTTTTGTAACGCGCT
>JACXTT010003338.1_pt1 | contig 24804 bp, 24 predicted proteins | sample 9270951 | NCBI WGS metagenome assembly JACXTT01 (sample SAMN15532306, study PRJNA645909) | rock metagenome | isolation source: weathered quartz diorite | place: Puerto Rico | collected 2017-06-21
CGGCCGCGCCGACTTGCCGCATTGCGTTCAGGGAATCGCCACGCCTGCCAGCAGGCGGGACAGCGTGCCGGGGTCGGCGGCCGCGCCGGAGGTGGCGGGCAGCCGGTGTGCGGCCACCGCCGGGAAGACGGCCTGCACGTCCTCCGGCAGCACCAGTTCGCGCTGGTCGAGCAGCGCCCAGGCGCGCGCGCAGGCGAGCAACGCCAGGCCCGCGCGCGGCGACAGCCCGGCTGCAAAGGAGTCATGGCCGCGCGTGGCCAGCACCAGCGCCAGCACGTAGTCGACCAGCGCCGGGCTGGCGTAGACCTGCGCCGCCGCGGCCTGCAGCGCGCCGACCTGGTCGGCGCTCATGACCGGCTCGACGTTTGCCGCCGCCGCGCCGCCCAGGTACAGCACACGCTCGAACGACGGGTCGGGATAGCCGAGCGAGACGCGCATCGTGAAGCGGTCCAGTTGCGATTCCGGCAACGCGTGCGTGCCGATCTGGTCGAGCGGATTCTGCGTGGCGATGACGAAGAACGGCGAGGGCAGCGCGTGCGTCGCGCCGTCATGCGTGACCTGGCCCTCGGCCATGGCTTCCAGCAGCGCGCTCTGCGTCTTGGGCGGGGCGCGGTTGATCTCGTCGGCCAGCACCACTTGCGCGAAGATCGGCCCGCGATGGAAACGGAACTCGCCGGCTTCGCGCGCGAACACGGACACGCCGATCAGGTCGGCCGGCAGCAGGTCGCTGGTGAACTGCACGCGCTGGTACTGCAGCCCCAGCGTGCGGGCAAGCGCGTGCGCGAGCGTGGTCTTGCCAACGCCGGGCACATCTTCCAGCAGCAGGTGGCCGCGCGCGAGCATGCAGGCCAGCGCGAGCCGGATTTGCCGTGGCTTGCCCAGCACGATGCGGCCAAGCTGGGTTTGGGCCTCGGCGAGCGAGGCGACGATCCTGGGGCGAGCGGTCACGTTGGCCTTTCGCGAGGTGGGGGCACGGTTGGCGCCGGGCGGCGCGGCATCACGGCCATTGTAACGGTGCCCGGGCCAGCCAGGACAGTTGGCTGGCGCACGCAAGCCCGCACCGCGCACGGGGTGGGCCGGCTTCTGGCATCATCGCAACTGTTGGACATTTCCTTTCCTCACGCTGCGATGACTGCCTCGCCCGATCCCTCCGCCGTCCCGGATTTCCCCGTCACCGATTCCGCCTCGCCTGCCGCGCTGGCCAAGGCGTTCCACGCCGACGGCTACGTGGTTTTGCGCGGCTTTGCTGACGAGGCGACCTGCGTCACGCTGGAGGCCGTGGCGCGCAGGCAACTGACCGAGGCCGTGCCGCCGGTCGAATACGAAGCCGACCTCGGCTATCCCGGCGCGCCCACGACGCGCGACGCAACGGGCGGCGCCACGGTGCGCCGGCTGCGTCAGGCCTACGGGCGCGACGAGGCGTTCCGCCAATGGGCAAGCGCCCCGCGACTGGTATCGGTGGTGGAGGCCCTGCTGGGCGAGCCCGCGCGGCTGACGCTGGCGCATCACAACTGCGTGATGACCAAGCATCCGCACTATGGCAGCCAGACCGGCTGGCATCGCGACACGCGCTACTGGTCGTTCGCCAGCCCCGAGTTGGTGACGGTCTGGCTGGCGCTGGGCGAAGAGGACGAGCGCAACGGCGTGCTGCGCGTGATTCCCGGCTCGCACAACGTGCGGCTCGAGGCGGCGCAACTGGATCCGGCGGAGTTCCTGGTGGAGGCGCATCCCGCCAGCCAGGCGCTGCTGCAGGGCGCGATGCCGCTCGCGCTTCGGCGTGGCGACGTGCTGATCTTCGACAGCCGGCTGTTCCATGCCGCCGGCCGCAACACGTCCAATGCGGTCAAGCTGTCCGTGGCGTTTGCCTATTTCGGTGCCAGCAACCGGCCGTTGCCGGGGACGCGCTCGGCGGAATTCGGCAGCGTGGACGTTTCCGGCAGGTAGCGGTAGCTAGCCCGCGGGGGCGGCGTTCAGGTGCGCAGCCCCACCAGCCCCGAGATCCTTTCCGAGGCTTCCAGCAGCGGCGGCAGGAACTGCTCCAGCATTTCCTGCGCGCTGGTGCGGTTGGCCTGCCCGCTGATGTTGATGGCCGCAATCACCTGGCCCGACCGGCTGCGGATCGGCGCGGCCAGCGACACCAGCCCCTCTTCCAGTTCCTGGTCGTTCAGCGCCCAGCCGTCCTTGCGGATGCCGGCGACCAGCGCCTTGAGCTTGTCGATGTCGGTCACGGTGCGGCCCGTGCGTGCGCGCAACTCGGAGGCGCGCAGCACGCGGTCCAGTTCGTCGTCCGACAGCCCGGCCAGCAGCACCCGGCCCATCGACGAGCAATACGCCGGCAGGCGGCTGCCGATCGACAGGTTGATCGTCATGATCTTGCGGGCCGGCACGCGCAGCACGTAGACGATCTCGGTGCCGTCCAGCACGGAGATCGAGCAACTCTCGTGCACCGCCTGCGACAGGTTTTCCATGATCGGCTCGGCCAGGTTCCAGAACGGCATCGACGTCAGGTAGGCAAAGCCGAGGTCCAGGATCTTGGGCGTCAGCCGGAACAGCCGGCCGTCGGCCTGCACATAGCCGAGACCCACCAGCGTCAACAGGATGCGGCGCGCGCCGGCGCGGGTCAGGCCGCTGGCCTGTGCGATCTCGGTCAGGGTCTGGGCCGGATGCTGCGCGTTGAAGGCCCGGATGACCGACAGCCCGCGTGCAAAGGACTGCACATAGCTGTCGCTCGGCCGTTCGGCCTGGCTGGCGGTGTCCGTGGTCGGGTTGGAGTCGGCTTGGCTGGCCATTGGCAGGGAAACCGGCGGCAGTCGCCGGAATAGGGCTCGCAAAGGCCGAAAGGGTAGAGGAAATACGCGCAATTCGCCAGTGGCACCGCCTGGAGCCTGTGTTCGGGCCGGCGGCGGCCGGCGTGCCGCATAATGTCGCGTGTTGTCGTATTGACTGGCTGTAGAGGAATTATCGTCCCGTGAACGAAACAATCCAGTGGAACGATTGGGAGGCCTTCTGCTGTGTGGTGGAGCAGGGCACTTTCACGGCGGCGGCGGCGCAGCTGGACTGCCCCAAGTCGCGCATCTCGGCCGCCGTGGCGCGGCTGGAGACGGCCATTGGCGCCAAGCTGCTGGAGCGCACCACGCGCCGCATGCGCCTGACCGACGCCGGTGGCGCGGTCTATCGCGATGTCGCCCCGCTGTTTGCCCGCCTGCGCGAGATCCGCCAGGAAACGCTGGCGCGCGAGGAGCGCGTGCAGGGTGTGCTGCGCATCGCCACGCCCTACGAGTTCGGCGCCCAGCAACTGGGCGCCGTCATTTGCCGCACGCTCGCGGCGCATCCGGCGCTGGACGTGGCCGTTGAGATCACGCAGGGCATGGTCGATCCGATCCGCGATGGCTTCGACATCGCCTTTGTCATCGTCGACGCCGACCTGCCCGATTCCAGCACGGTGGCGCGGCGTATCTATCACGTGGAGCGCGGCGTCTTCGCGGCGCCGTCGCTGGCGGCGAGCCTGCCGTCGCAACTGCACCCGGAAGATCTTTCCAATATGCCGACGCTGGCCACGCCCGGCGCGACCGAATGGGAATTCACGCGCGGCGGGGAGCGCATCGTGGTGCCGATCCGGCCCCGCATGCAGACCTACAACGCGGAATTGCGCCTGCAGGGGGCGCTGGCGGGGCTGGGCATCGTCCGCCTGGCGATGACCTATGCGGAGGCAGAGATCGCGCAGGGCCGCCTCGTCCAGGTGCTGCCGGACTATCCGTTGCCGCCGCTGCGGGTGTTCGCGCTGCTGCCCGACCGCCGCCTGCAGCCGCGCAAGGTGCGGGCGTTCATGGAAGCGATCGAGTCGATGATGGTGTCCGGGGGGGACTGGGAGACGGGCGCCGCCTGAGGGCGACCGGTTGGGTGGCTCTGCCGGCCGCTCGAAGGTTTGTCTTCCTCCACCGCCTGGCTGGCCGGGCGGCCAGCCCGTGTCGGGCGAATGCGAGTGAATACGCGCGGATGCCGGCGATCAGGCGCCGTCGGTGAACGCATCGCGCTTGTCGACGACGTTCGCGCCATCCGTGAACGGGTCGCGCTTGTCGATGCGGGCGCCATCGGTGAACGGGTCCGGCTTGCCGATCTTGGCGCCGTCCAGGAACGGGTCGGCCTTGCCGACGTGGCCGATGCTGCCGTCCAGGCGCGCCAGGTCGGAAACCGGTGCGGCCGCGTGCGCGGAGGCGATGCCACCGAGCGCGAGGCCGGCGGCGCAAAGCAGGGTGAGGGCGGTGCAGCGGGTTTGGGCGAGAGTCTTCATGGTGCTTGTCCTTTATTTGGCATGTCGTGGTGGGTACCACGCTGATAGCTAATGTAGGACTCGCGTCGGCCGCAAAAAAGAGCCAATCTTCGACAGACTGTTCGCTTCTATGGACAATTGACGAGGTGGCGGCGCCCCGGCGGGCGCCACCGTCTCAGAGATAGCGCATGCCGAACATGCCGGCCGTCAGCCGGGCGATGACCATCAGCAGGATTTGCGCGACGACGAACAGCACCAGCGGCGAGATGTCGAACCCGCCCAGGCGCGGCACCACGCGCTGGATCGGGCGCAGCAGCGGCGCGGTCAGGTGGTTGATGGCCGGCGTGATGGGCGAATGCGGGTTGACCCACGACAGGATCGCCATCAGCAGCGTCACCCACATCACCATGCTGATGCCCCACTTGAGCACGTGCAGGATCGCCGCCACCAGCACCACCGGCAGGAAGCCCATCGGGTTGCCGGCCGCCAGCAGCGCGAAAATCAGCAGGAAGACCACGGCGGTCAGCCAGGCGCCGATTACCGTGGCCCAGTCGATGCCGCCCAGGCCCGGGATGATCCGGCGCAGCGGGCGCACCAGCCAGTCGGTCACCTGGAACACCCCTTGCGAGACGGGATTGCGCGTTGGCAGGCGCGTGAGTTGCATCCACAGGCGCAGGAGCAGCGCCATGCCGAACAGGGTGAAGATGGTGTCGAGCAGGAAGAGGGCGATTTCCGTGAACATCGGGCGTGTTTTCCGGTGACGGTGAGAAGGTGTCTGTAACCGCACAGATTCTGCCATACCCGGCGACCGCCCCGGCCACAGGGGATGCTGCCCCTATAATTGCGCCGGTTCCGATCCGCCGGCGCCCGCGCGCCGCTTTTTCGCCATGACCCGCAAGTCCGCCACGGCAAACGCCAGCCTCAGCAAACCGGAGTTCGAGGCGCTGTCCGACTTCCGTTACCAGTTGCGCCGTTTCCTGCGGTTCTCCGAAGACGCGGCGCAAGGCGAAGGCGTGACCGTGCAGCAATACCTGCTGATGCTGCATATCCGCGGCTGTCCCGGCAAGGACTGGGCATCCATCGGTGAACTGGCCGAACGTCTGCAGGCCAAGCAGCATGGGGTGGTGGCGCTGGTCAACCGCTGCGAGGCGGCCGGGCTGGTCCGGCGCAAGGCCAATCCGGACGATCGCCGTATCGTTGAGGTGCACCTGCTGGCCAAGGGCGACCGGTGCCTGAACCGGCTGGCGATGCTGCACCGGAGCGAACTGGAGTCGCTGCGCGGCACCTTCCGCGTGGCCAGCATCACGGCATTCAACGACGACGGCGCGGAGCGCGGCTGAACGCACGCCGGATGGCCGGCAAGCCCTTGCCGGCGGCCGCGTTACAGGCGGTTACCAAACACAATTCCCGGTCACACCCGCGGCGCGCCGACGGGCCTAGACTCCCGCGCATTCCCACACGTGATTTCGCAGGAGTCTTCCATGTCCTTCCCCGTTCGTTCGGTCGTGCTTGCCGTGCTGGCCGCCGCAGCGCTGGCCGGTTGCGTCACCGCGCCTTATGGCGGCTACAGCAGCTACGGCGGCAGCGCGGGCTATGGGGGGTCCTACGGTGGCTCCTACGGCGGCACGCAGACCAGCGGCTATCCGTCCTACCCGCAGCCATCGTATCCGCAGCAGACGTATCCCCAGCAGGGTTATCCGCAACAAGGCTATCCGCAGCCGTACCCGGCCGAGGGCAGCTACGGCGGCTACGGCAACGAGCAGCAGTACGGCGTGCGCTACGGCTGGGTGGAAACGATTGAAATGCTGCCGGGCCAGTCGGCCGCTGATACGAGCGGCGCCGGCGCCGTGGTGGGCGGCCTGCTTGGCGGGTTGCTCGGCCATCAGGTCGGGCGGGGCCGTGGCAATACCGTGGCGACGATCGGCGGCGCGGTGGCCGGCGCGCTGGCCGGCAACGAAGTCGAGAAGCGCGCCGGCGTGGGCGGCACGCAGCCGGCATTCCGGATCCGCGTGCGCACCAACGACAACAGCTACCTGACCGTCACCCAGACCAGCGCCTACAACCTGCGCAACGGCGATCGCGTGAGGGTCGAAAACGGCGTGGCGGCGCCTTACTGATCTTCCGCCTCGGGGCGCGGCCTGGGCTGCCCGACCACGTTCAGGCCTCGCCGTCGCCGAAGAGGCTTGCGTAGTCCTCGCGCAACTGGCGCTTGAGGAGCTTGCCGGCGGTGTTGCGCGGCAGGTCCGCCACGAACACCACGCGCTTGGGCACCTTGAACGGCGCCAGCGACTTGCGCGCGTGCGCGAGCAGGTCTTCCTCGTTCGCCTGGCTGTCGCGCCGCAGCACCACGCAGGCCGTCACCGCTTCCACCCACTTCGGGTGCGGCAGCGCGAATACGGCGGCCTCCGCCACCGCGGCGTGCGTATACAGGCATTCCTCGACCTCGCGGCTCGACACCAGCACGCCACCGGAATTGATCACGTCCTTGATGCGGTCCACCACGAACAGGTAGCCGTCCGCGTCCATATAGCCCAGGTCTCCCGAATGGAACCAGCCGCCGGCGAAGGCCTCGGCGGTCTGCTCGGGCTTGTCCCAGTAGTGGGTCAGCAATTGGGGGGAGCGATGGACGATTTCCCCGAGTTCGCCGGGGCCGGCGTCGCGCATCGTCTCGTCGACGATGCGCGTTTCCACGTTCATCACCGGCCGCCCGGCCGAGGCGGGGCGCGCGGCGTGCTCCTCGGGGCCCAGCACGGTGGCGAGCGGCCCGATCTCGCTCTGTCCATAGCAGTTGTAGAAGCGCAGCGCCGGCAGTTCCGACTGCAACTCGAGCAGCACCGGGACCGGCATGATCGAAGCCCCGTAGTACGCCTTGGTCAGCGACTCCAGTTCCGAGGGGATGAACTCGGCATGGCGAAGCAGCGCGATCCACACCGTGGGCGGCGCAAAGAAGCTGGTGATCCCCTCCGAGCGGATCGTGCGCAGGCACGCGCCGGCGTCGGGGCTGTCGGCGATCACCGTGGTGCCGCCGCGCAACAGCAGCGGCATCAGGAACACATGCATCTGCGCCGAGTGGTAGAGCGGCAGTGCCGCCAGCGAGTAGTCGTCGGCCTCGATATCGCAGGCCGCGATGGTGCTCATGTACTCGGCCAGCAGTGCGCGATGCGTGAGCACCGCGCCCTTGGGCGCGGACGTGGTGCCGGACGTATAGAGAATCTGCGCGGGCGAAGTGTCGTCCAGCGCGTCATGCACCGGCGCCGTATTGCCACGCGCGGCGGCGGCAAGGATGTCGCGCTCGCCGCCGCCGTGCAGCGTGCCGGACACGCGGCATGGCAGACCGTCCACGCGTTCGGCAAGCGAGGGATCGGCAAAGATGGCGCTGGCACCCGATTGCGTGACGATGTACTCGGCCTCCGGCCGGGTCATCGAGAAATTGACCGGCACGTGAATCAGCCCGGCGCGCAGGCAGCCAAGCCACAACAGCACGTAAGCATCGGAATTCTTGCCGAAGGCCGCCACGCGGTCGCCCGGGCGCAGCCCCCAGCCCTGCAGCGCGCCGGCGACACGGGCCGCCGCATCTTCCAGTTGCCGGAAACTCCATTGACGCTCGCCGTAGCGCAGCGCGATCTTGTCGGGCTGTCGGCGTACGGCACGTGCCAGGGCGTCGGGGATGGTGTTGCGCAGGGCGCGCTGCGGCTCTGACTGCATGGTGGTCTCCGTTATGGTGTTATGGGTCCAGCAAGTCTTGAAGCGTAGACGCCCAGCATACGGGCGGCGAGCGGGGCTGACAAGGCGGCCGCTGGGGGGGCGGCCGCCCCGCGTGTCAGAGCACGCTGGCGAGGAATGCCAGCGCGCGGCCATGCGCGAGGGCCGCGGAGCGCTGGTGATAGGACGGACGCGCCCAGCAGTTGAAGCCGTGGTCCGCATCGTCATAGACGAAGACCTCGGTGCCACGCTTGCCTGTGACGGCGGCGCGCACCTGCGCCACGGCCTCGGATGGGATGTGCTTGTCGAGCGCGCCGTAGTGGAACTGCACCGGGACGTCGAGCGTGGTGGCCTCGTGCAGTTGGTTCTGGATGCCGCCGCCGTAGTACGGCACGGCGGCATCGACCAGTCCGCGCGCGGCACTCAGGTAGGCCAGCAGCCCGCCGAAGCAGTAGCCGACCGCCGCCACCTTCGCGCCACCGTCCAACTCGGCGCGCAACGCACTGACGGTGGCGGCAATGTCGGCGACCGTATGCTTTGCATTGACAGCCTTCATCAGCCGCATCGCCTCTTCCCAGTCGGCGCCCGTGTAGGCGAGCTCGACGCGCGGTGCCTGGCGCCAGAACACGTCGGGCGCGAGCACCACGTAGCCGTCGGCGGCGTACTGGTCGGCCACCGCGCGAATATGTGCGTTGACGCCGAAGATCTCCTGCAGCAGCACGATGCCCGGGGTGCCGGGCTGCCTGCCGCCAGGCGGCAGGCTCAAGTAGGCGTCGAAGGCGCCGCCCTCACCCTCCACGCGTATCCATCGGCTGTTCGGAATTGAAGTCATCGCTTGCTCCCTTGGGTTTGTCATGGACACCAAGGCGCAAGTGTGCCACCGGCCGTGCTGTCTTGCACGGCCGGTGTGGAAGATGACAGAACGGGGGCTACCAGCGCATCTGGACGGTCTTCTCGCCCGGACGCAGCATCGTGGTCTTCGCGACGCCCTCGTAGGTGGCGATCACCTGATAGGTGCCGCGCGGCGCCTTGATCAGGCAGCGCGGGCCGCCGGCGTTGAATGACGCGACCTCGGTCCCGTTGCGCCGCAGTTTGACGTTCACGTCGGCAAGGTACTCGCCGCGCAGGCCCTGAGTGAACAGCAGGCCCATGTCATAACGCGGGGCCTCGGCCTTCATGGCCAATTGCTCGTCCTCGGCAATGCCGCCGCACACGTACGTGATCGGACCGGAGGTGGAACTCGCAAGCTCGGCGGCGCTGGCCTGGAGAACCGGTGCCAGCAGCACGGCGAACAATGAGAGGATGCAGGCGCGAGGCATGCGGGACGACGAGGTGGAACGGACTTGCATGATGCATCTCCGAAGGGCTGCATACATGTTTGACGCCGGCAACGTCGCGGCAGTTCGGAGTAATTTGCCTTGCGTGGCGCGTTCGCCGCCGCACGCGAGCACATGACGCGCGCGCGGTGCACATGTGGCACGCCCGCGCGCCACATGTGTCGGCGCAAGTCCGACTCAATACGCGTCCGACATTCGGTAGCGCGTCATCCAGTTGTCCGTGTAGGCCTTCACCACCGCCGCGTCCCCGCGAATCAGCATGCCGTTCTCGGCATTGCGCGTCTCGGCGGACTTGGTGAAGTTGAACGAGCCGGTGAAGACCGCCTGATCGTCAAACACCATCACCTTGTTATGGGCGATGGCCGGCTTCTTGTCGATGACCACCGGGATGCCGGCGTTGTGCAGGAACGTGGCACTGGTATAGCGCTCCGACAACTGACTCTTGTCCAGGATGACGCGCACGTCCACGCCGCGGCGGTGCGCCTGCGCCACCGCCTGCGCGATCGGCGCGCTGGTAAAGGAGTAGGCCTGGATCAGCAGGCGCCGCTGCGTGTTGTGGATGGCCTCGATCAGCAGCGACTGGCAACTGGGGCCGTCGGGAACGAAGCAGAGCGTATAGCTGCTGCCGGCGGCAAACTGGCTCGCTCGCGGGGCAGGGGTGAACACTTCGGACAGGCGCTCCAGCGCGGAGGTGGAGCGGGCCTGGGCAATACCGGCTGCGGCGAGCATCAGGCAGGCCACGGTGCAAGACTTGAAACGAACGATCACTGGCGTATTCGATAGGGCCCGCGCGGCCGGCGCGCGGGCAAAATGCGGGTCGAAAGCGTATCAGGCCACGGACCCGCAGGCAAGATCGAATGCCGGTGTTCGCGTCAGTCCGCGTGGATGTTGGCGCCTTGCGCAATCTTGCGCAGCCGCGCCATCTCCTCGGTCACGCGCGGCCGGTACTCCGACGCGGGCGCGTAGTCAGGCTCGAAACCGTTGGCTGTGAGGCTCTGCAGCGTGGCCGGATCCTTCATCACGGTGGCGATCGCGTTTTCCAGCGTCTTGCGCACGTCCGGGGTGATGCCTTTCGGCGCGAGGATGGCGAACCACGTGGACAGCACCACGCCCGGATAGCCGCTTTCGGCGACCGTTGGCACCTGCGGCAGCAGCCGCGAGCGCGTCGCGCTGGTCACGGCGATCGCCTTGACCTTGCCGGCCTTGACCTGCGGCGCGGCGGCCACCACGGTATCGACCGACAGCGGGATCTGGTTGCCGATCAGGTCCGACATGGCCGGCGCGCTGCCCTTGTACGGGACGTGCAGCAGCTTCATGCCGGTGGCGGCGTTGAGCATCTCGCCGGCAAAGTGCGCGGTCGTGCCGGCGCCATACGAGCCATACGAATAGCCGTTGCCCTGGTTGGCGCCCTGCGACGCCTTCACCTCGCCGACCAGTTGCTGCAGCGTGCCGGCCTTGACGGCGGGGTTGGCCAGCAACACCAGCGCGGTGGAGCCGGTGATGCCCAGCGGCTCGAAGCTCTTGAGCGGGTCGTAGGGTAGCCGCGAGTACGTCACCGGATTCACGGTGAATGTCGTGGCCGAGCCCAGCAGCAGCGTGTAGCCATCAGGCGCGGATTTGGCGACCGCATCGGCGCCGACGATCGTGCCCGCGCCCGCCTTGTTCTCCACGACCACCGACTGCTGCAGCACCTCGCCGAGCTTGCGCGCCAGGACGCGGCCCATCACGTCGGTGGAGCCGCCCGGGGGAAACGGCACCACCAGCTTGACGGGCTTGTCGGGATAGCTCTGCGCCCACGCCGGGCCCGCCATACAGGCCGCCGCGGCCGCCAATGCCACCACGCCGGCCAGCGCGAGCGTTCCGGGCTTCAGTCTCGTTGCGAACATCGTCATGGTTTCTCCGTTGCGTTTGCCAGACGGGCGGGCCCGCCGGCGGATCAGAGCGAAGGCCGCACGCGCCCCGCCGGGCACGCGCGCTCGAACATCTGCGCGAAGGCCAGCAGATCGCGCTCGCCGCGATAGCGGCCGACGATCTGCAGTCCCACCGGCAGGCCGTCGGCGGTAAAGCCGCACGGGACCGAGATGGCCGGATGGCCAGTGATGGTGATGCGGGAGCAGGAGCGCATCCACGCGATGTAGCTGTCCATGGCGACGCCGTTGATCTCCTGCGGAAACTCGGTGGCGACCGGAAACGGCACAACCTGGGAGACGGGCGCGATCAGGAAGTCGTAGCGGTTGAGCAGCGCCTGCATGCGGGCGAACATGCGGGCGCGCGCCTTCTCGGCCTCCGCCATCGCATCGCCGCGCTGCGCGAGGCCGAGGTCGATGTTCCAGCGCACCGTTTCCTTCATCAACTCGCCCTGCTCGGCGCGCAGGGCGCCGTAGCCGGCGGCGAAGGCCAGCGAGCGCAGTACCTCGAAGGCATCGTCCGCGCCGCGGAAGTCCGGCTCGGCCTCGTCCACCGTGCAGCCCATGTCGCGGCAATGGCGCACGCCCAGTTCCAGCGCCTGGCTGACCTCGGGCGCCATAGGCAGCCCGCCCAGCGTGGGGCTGACCGCGATGCGCGTACTCTTGACATCGTAGGCCGGCAGGCTGGCATAGCCGCCTTCCGGCGGCGCGATGGAGAGCGGGTCGGTGGGGTCCTCGGCCGCCAGCACATCCAGCAGCAGCGCCACGTCGGCTACCGTGCGGCCCATCGGCCCGCCCACGGTCAGCGTATTGAAGGCGAAGGCGGTCGGACCCATCGGCACGCGGCCCATCGAGGGCCGCAGGCCCACCACGTTGCAGAAGCTGGCGGGATTGCGCAGCGAGCCGCCCATGTCCGAGCCGTCGGCCAGCGCCACCAGCCCCGCCGCCAACGCCGCCGCGCTGCCGCCGCTGCTGCCGCCGGCCGACAGTCCGTGCTGGTACGGATTGTGCGTGGCGCCGAAGACGGCGTTGAACGTGTGCGAACCCGCGCCGAACTCCGGCAGGTTGGTCTTGCCGAGCATGATGGCGCCGGCGGCCTTCTGGCGCGCCACCACGGCGCTGTCCTGCGACGGCACGAAGCCACGGTGCACCGCCGAGCCGAACGTCGTGCGCACGCCGGCCGTCAGGAACGAGTCCTTGTGCGCCACCGGCACGCCAAACAGGGGGCCGCGCGTTTCGCCACGCGCCAGCGCGCTGTCGGCCGCGTCGGCGGCGGCCAGCGCCTGTTCATAGGTATCGGTGACGATGGCATTGATATGCGGATTCACGCGTTCGCAGCGCGCCACGTGCGCGGCGATCAGCTCGCGCACGCCCAGCTTGCGGGTACGGATCGCATCTGCCATGTCCACGGCGCTCAGGTAACAGAGTTCGTCCATCGGTTCGGGTCTCCTTGTCGTGGCTTGCCACAGCCGTTCTGTCGGCCATGGCGCTACGATAGCCGGCTGCGCGGCGCGGTGGGGGATGCAGCGACGGGTTGATGTCTCGTAACGCACACAGTCCGTGAGCCGAGCGCGACAATTTTTTCGCACAACAGCGGCGTGCGCGCGGCACGGTGCGCACCTTGGCTGTGCTGTCGGCGCGAAATCCTGCCGCAGGCGCCGCAATTTCCGGCATTTCGGCACCGGTGCCGTACATCGGTTCTGCAAAGCAGCTTTCGCAAATCGGCAATGATATTGCGTGACGGGTTTATCATGCTGCAACGCAAGTCGTGCCCTGCGACGCCCTCGTTTCGTGCAATCCGTCCCGACGATGAAGCTGTCCTCCATCCACGCCATTCCGCTGGCCTACTTCCTTGAAGTCGCGCAACGCGGCTCACTGACCGCCGCGTCGGCATCGCTGCACGTCGCGGTATCGGCCATCAGCCGGCAGATCGCCCGGCTGGAAGCGGAGCTCGGCGTGACGCTGTTCGAGCGCGAGCCGCGCGGCATGCGACTGACCGAGGCGGGACAGGTCGTGCAGCGCTACGGCCAGCGCGCGCGGCTCGATGCGCAGACGCTGCAGGCCGACCTGCACGGCCTGCTCGGCATGGCCCGCAGCCACGTGAGGCTCGCCTGCACGGACGGCTTCGCAAACGACTACATGCCGTATGCGATGGCGCAGTTCCAGCGTCGCCACCCGGGCGTGACGTTCGCGCTGGAGGTCCGCGCGCCCGAAGCGGCGACGCGGATGGTGCGGGAAGGGGAGGTGGACCTGGCGCTGACGTTCGCCGTCGCGGCGCAGCAGGGCATCGAGGTTGCGTACTCCGAGACCGCGCCGGTGCACGCGTGCGTCTCGCGCACGCATCCACTCGCCGCGCAGAAGCGCGCGACGCTCAGGGAGGTGGTCGCCTATCCGCTGGTCTTGCCGAGCGAATCGAACACGATCCGCCAGTTGTTCGACCTGGCGTGCGGGCTGGAGGGACTCCGGCCCCAGGTGCTGCTGACCAGCAATTCGCTGAGCGCGCTGGCCGGCTACCAGCGCTATGTCGAAGTCGTCTATCTGACTGGATCGCTCGCGGTGCGCAATACGTTGCGCGGCGATCGCCGGGTGCTGGTCCCGATCGGCAGCCGGGCCATGCAGCAGCGCGCCCTGCAAATCCAGACGATGGCGGGCCGGCACTTGCCGCCGGCGGTCCTGGCGTTTGTGGAATGGCTGCGGGAAGACATGGCCGGCCGCCGGCGTGCGGCGGCCGAACCGAGGCCACGTCAGCGCGGCTAGGGGCGCTGGCGCGCAATTCGTGTGAAATGCGCGGGCAGTCTTGGGCTTGCCGGCCGCGCTGCCTATGATGGAAGGAATCGCGGGGCAGACCAACCGGGCGGCCGCGGCGCTGGCGCCGTGACTGCCCGCAGACCAGGAGACGCAGCCATGTCCGACCATACCTACAAGCTCGTCGAGATCGTCGGTTCCTCGTCCGACGGCATCGATACCGCGATCCGCAATGCCATTGCCAAGGCGGGCGAGACCATCAAGCACATCGACTGGTTCGAGGTCGTGGAGACGCGCGGCCATGTGGTGGACGGCAAGGTCGCGCACTTCCAGGTCACGCTGAAGATCGGCTTCCGGGTGAACTGACGCCCGCGCCGGACGGCTCGGGCACGCCGGCGGCGTGGATCGCCGCTTCCGCGTGCGCGTGCAGGCGGCGCAGTGCCGCCTGCGGCGCGTGGCGCAGGAAGTCGAGCATCTTGTCCAGGAACGGTCGATTGGCGCCTTGCGGCACCAGGCGGATCCATGCTTGTGCCTGCGCTTCGTGGCCCGACAGCGCCAGCACGCGCGCGTAGTTGAAGCGGCCGCGGAAGTCGCCGCCCTCGGCCGCGCGGCGGTAGTACTGCGCGGCGCGCGCGGGGTCGGGCGCGACCTCCCAGCCGTCTTCATGGAAGCCGCCGACGATATTCAACGACTTGGCGTGCCCGAGCGCGGCGGCCCGCTCGTACCAGGCCAGCGCCTGGCGGCGGTCGGCCCGGGCGCCCCGGCCCAGCACCAGCGCGGTCGCCAGGTTGTACATGCCCCAGTCCGAGCCGCGGTCCGCCGCCAGTGTGTACCACTGCGCGGCGGCGCGATCGTCCTGTTCCGTGCCCCAGGCATTCTCGTAGCAACGGCCCAGCATGTTGGCGGCGCCCGCGTGGCCCGCGTGCGCGGCATGCTTGAACCACGCGAGCGCGCGCGCCTCGTCGCGCGCCACGCCACGCCCGGCGAGGAACCACTGGCCCAGCATCATCTGCGCGTCGAGGTGGCCCGCCGTTGCTGCGCCGCCCAGCCAGGGCAGCGCCAGATGTGGTGGGCCGGAAAGCTTGTCGCGCAGCGCATCGGGGGTCAACTGGCCGAGCTCGACGGGCGTCGCGACACGAAAGGGAAGTGCATCCATGAAAGGAAAGCGGCCCGCGCCCGTGTCGTCGACAACGGGCGCGGGCCGCCGGTCAGGTGGCGCTGACGTCAGTAGCGCAGGTTGAGGTTCAGGACGGCGGTGCGGCCCGGCGCGATCGACGCGTAGTGCGACACGTAGGCCTGGTTGTAGTAGACCTTGTCGGTCAGGTTCTGGATGTTGAGCTGCAGCGACACGTTCTTGTTGAAGCGGTACGCGGCCATGGCATCGAAGCGCCAGTACGACGGCACCCACTTGTTGGTGGCCTGGCTGCCCCAGACCTTCGACACGTAGTACGCGCCGCCGCCGATCGTGAAGTTGGGCAGCACCTGGTAGGTGCTCCACACGCTGAAGCTGTCCTCCGGCGTGTTCGGGAAGGCATGGCCATTGGTGGCGCCGAAGGCCGCGCCGGCGCCGCCGTTGTTGCGCAGCTCGCTCTTCAGGTGCGTGTAGCCGCCAAAAACGGCCCACTTGTCGGTGACATTGCCCGAGAAGCCCAGCTCGAAGCCGTCCACGCGCTTGTTGCCGGCCATGGCGGCGGTGCCGTCCTGCATCACGATGCGGGCGTTGGTCGTTTCGGTGCGGAAGATCGCCGCGGTCAGCGCCAGGCGCTTGCGCAAGACGTCCCACTTGGTGCCGATCTCGAACGAGCGGTTCTTCTCGGGGGCCAGCATGTCGCCGCGGTTGCCGCTGCGGTCAGGGCCCAGGCCATTGGTCTCGGAGCCCTGGCCGAGGTAGGCGCCGGCCGGCGTCGACGAGGTGCCGTACGACACGTAGAAGCTGGCGTTGTCGACCGGCTTGTAGACGAGGCCAAGCTGGTAGTTGAACAGGTTGTCGTCGCGCGAGTATTCCGCGCGCGCGCCGTTGGCCGCCCGCGCCGAGGTAAAGGTGGTGCTGTAGCGGTCAAAGCGCAGGCCGGCGTTCAGCAGCCATTGCTTGGAGAGCTCCATCGAGTCGAACACGTAGACGGAGGTCGTGTTGGCCTTGGAGTTGGTCGGGTTGTTGTTGCGGCTGATCGTGCCGGCCCACGGATCGTTCGGGTTCGGGTTGTAGAGCGTCGTGCAGTTGTAGCCGCCGGCCGCGCCGGTGCCGCTCGGGCAGCGGTTGCTGCCGGTCGCGACCGTATAGCCGTCGTTCTCGCTCTTCTCCTGCGAGAACTCCACGCCGAACGCGTATTTGTGCTTGACCGGACCGGTCTGGAATTCGCCGGACAGGTCGGTCTGGTTGGCGAAGGTGTTGGCCGTGGCGACGCGCGTGTTCACGCGGCGCCAGATCATGTCGTAATACAGGTTGCCCTGGCTGTCGTCGGGCTGGGTCCAGATGTAGTCCTGGCTCGTGCGCGCGATGCGGGTCTGGTTGCGGAATTTGAGCGCGGGGCTGAAATCGTGCTCGAAGCGGATCGTGCCCATGTCGGCCTTGTCCTTGCGGAAGTCGCGGTCGAGCAGGCCATAGAAGGTGTTGCGCGGCACGTTGACCGGCGAGCCGTCGCCGGGCAGCCGCGTGCGCGGACGGCCGTCGGTGCGACGGTTGAAGGTCGGGTTGTTGTACGGGATGCCGGTGTCGGGGATGTCGTCCGACTGCATGTGGTAGTACGACAGCGTGAGGCGCGTGTCCGTCCCGAGGCCGAACGCCACGGACGGCGCGAAGCCCCAGCGGTTCTGGTGCGTGGCGTCGCGGCCGGCCACGTCCTGGTCGTGATACATCGCGTTCAGGCGGAAAGCGGCGTGGTCGGCGAACTTCCAGTTGCCGTCCACGGTCGCGCGCTTGTACTCGGCATTGCCCACGCCGATGTTGCCTTCGGCGAAGTTGGTCAGCTTGGGTGCCTTGCTGGTGAGGTTGATGCTGCCGCCGGCGGAGCCACGGCCGTCATAGGCGCCGGCCGGACCCTTGGTCACCTCGACCGTTTCGATGTTGAACATCTCGCGCGATTGCGCGCCGATGTCGCGGAAGCCGTCCAGGAACGTGCTGGACTGGGCGTCGTAGCCGCGAATGAACGGCCGGTCGCCAACGGGGTTGCCACCTTCGCCGGCGCCGAAGGCGATGCCGGGGACGGTGCGCAGCACGTCAGTCAGGGTGGTCGAGCCGGTGCTCTGGATAACCTCCTGCGGGACGACGGTGATCGAGCGGGGCGTGTCCAGCAGCGCCTCCGGCGTCTTGATCGACGACGAGGCTTCGGCCTTGAAGCCGCTCTCTCCGGCGCCTGTCACCGTAACGGCCGGCAACTCCACGGCCGCGTCGGCAGCCTGCGCGGCTACCGGTGCCGCCGCTACCGCCATACCCACCATGCCCGTCAGGCGCCGGATGTCCGACTCCTTCCGACTCCCCTTCCTTGCCTTTCCTGCTGCTGCAACGACGACTACCGGACCCTGCACAATCTTCCCCTGTTTTAAGCGCTTACTGACAACAACTGATAATGAGAAGAATTATCATTTGTGTTCATATTGTTCGTCAAGTATGACAATCAAGACACAATGTGGATGTGCCACCCGATGCCGTCGCGGCAATGTGTGACTTGTGTGTCGGCATTGCGGGTAGTCTCGATGCGAGAGGGAGGCGCCAATAAAGTGATAAAACGAGCACAAAATGGCTGAAAATTCCAATCGCCGATGGTTATTTGTTATTAAAAAGATACAATAATGAACGATGTTGGATGACTGTTTCGTGCTGCAAATTCGTGCTTCATGCTTGTATTGGCGGCTAACATCTGCCAAGTGATGCGCGCTCGCAACACTCGACCAGATTTTCATGTGGATCGCCGCTATCGCACTGACCTCGCTCGTATAATCCGTAACGCAAATTATTCCTATTAGCGATACGAGGAGGGGGACGGCTCTGCCACTATGGCAAGGGCATGTCCCGCAAGGCAGGACATGACAACAAGAAGGTGCCGCGCGCCGCGGCAAGGCAACACGGGAGCAGGGCGCATCGGGGCCAGCCTGGCGGCCCGCATGAGCGCCCTTATGGCCGCACTGGCCTGCGCATGGATGGTGAGCGCCTGCGGCGGAGGCGGTGGCGACGGCGGTTCGTCGCCCAGCCAGGCACCGGCTGCCAGCCAGCTGTCGGCCATGGCGCAGTTGGGCGAAAAGCTGTTTGCGGATACCGCGTTGTCGGCATCGGGCAAGCAGTCTTGCGCAACCTGCCACGTCGCCAGCCGTGGCTTTGCCGGCGACGATCCGCTGGCGGTGCCGCTCGGTGGGCCCAACATGGACTTGCCGGGCCTGCGCAACACGCCCGCACTGGCCTACAACCAGTTCACCCCGGCCTTCAGCATCGGCGCCGACGGCAAGGCAGTGGGCGGCTTCTTTCGCGACGGTCGCTCGCCTTCCCTGGCCGATCAGGCCGAAAAGCCGTTCTTCACGCCGTTCGAGATGGCCAACGCCTCGCCGGAGGAACTGCTGTCGCGGCTGGTGACACGTCCGTACCTCGACCAGTTCACGGCGATATTCGGCAAGGCCTCGGTGCAGGACGCCACCACGGCGCTGCACAACATCGGCCAGGCGCTGGCCCAATACCAGAAGGAAGATCCGGCGTTCCGCCAGTTCTCCAGCAAGTACGACGCCTACCTGAAGGGCAGCGCGAAGCTGACGCCCGCGGAGCTCAATGGCCTGGCGCTGTTCAATAACCCGGCCAAGGGCAACTGCACTGCCTGTCACGTGTCCACGCCGACCGCCACCACGCCGGCGCTGTTTACCGACTTCAGCTACGACAACGTCGGCATCCCGCGCAACTGGAAGATCCCGGCCAACATCGACGGCAACACGCTCGCCTATGTGCCCAGGAATGGCACCGCGCTGGGCGAGCCCAACCACGACTACTACGACCTGGGCCTGTGCGGCCCGCTGCGCGACGACCTCGCGTCGAGCAAGGCGCGTTGCGGCGCCTTCAAGGTGCCCACGCTGCGCAATATCGCGCTGACCGGACCGTACTTCCACAACGGCGCGCTTGGCACGCTGGAGGAAGTGGTCGCGTGGTACATCACGCGCGATACCGACCCGGGACGCTGGTACACGAAGGCCGACGGCACCGCGGACATCCCCTACAACGATCTGCCGACCGCCTACGCGGGCAACGTCAACGTCAGCGAGGTGCCGTACATCCCGAGCCTGGCGCCGACCCTGACCAACAGCGAGATCGCCGACGTGGTGCGCTTCCTGTGCACGCTGACCGACGGCTACGACCCTGCCAACCCATCCGCGTACCCGATGCCCGCGCAGTGCAATGCGACGGCCGCCTCGGTGACTGCCACGCGCGCCGGCCCGGCTTCGTCGGCACAGGCCGCCGGCAAATAGACGTAACGACAATAGAAAAGCAAGGGGAGTGACATGAAGAGAACCATGATTGCCGCCGCGGTGTTGGCCGCGGCCGGCTCGCCGGCATTCGCCGCCACGGCCGGCGGCAGCCAGGCAGTGGTGCAGCAGATGGAGCGCAAGATCGACGACATGGCCAGCCAGCTGGCCGCGCTCAAGGCGGAACTGGCGGCCATGAAACAGCAGAACGCCACGCTGGCCACGCAGCAGCAGACGGCGGCCAAGCAGCAGGCCGAGCAGACCGCGCAGGTCGCGCAACTGCAGGCCTCGCAGGAGACCCTGCAACAGGTGGCCGCCAAGCCGTCGCCGCTCGACAATCTCTCCGTGTTCGGCTACGGCGAGATCGGCTATTCGCGGCCCAGCCGCAACACCAATGACACGCGTGCCGACCTCGGCCGTGCCGTGTTCGGCTTCGGCTATCGTTTCGACGAGAAGACGCGCTTTGCGTCCGAGTTCGAGGTGGAACACGCCATCACCTCGTCGTCCGATGCCGGCGAGTTCGAGGTCGAGCAGTTCTACGTCGACCACATGTTCACCGACAAGGTCGGCATGACCGCCGGCGTGTTCCTGATGCCGGTGGGCCTGCTCAACGAGCACCACGAGCCGACGGCCTACTACGGCGTCTACCGCAACTTCATCGAGACGCTGATCATTCCGTCCACCTGGCGCGAGGGTGGCGTGGCGCTGCATGGCAACACGGATTTCGGCCTCGACTGGAACGTTGGCCTGACCACCGGCCTGGACCTGTCGAAGTGGAACTTCACGACGGAGACGCCGCTGTACAACTCCGCACTCTCGCTGCAAAACAACAATGTGGCGCCGATGCAGGCGACCCACCAGGAAATGAGCCTGGCCAACGCCAAGAACGCTGCGCAGTACCTCTCGCTGAACTATCGCGGCGTGCCGGGCCTGCTGCTGGGCGGTTCCGTCTTCACCGGCAATGCCGTGCCGGCGGCGGGCGCGAGCAACCAGCGCGCCACGCTGTGGGAAACCCACGCGCGCTGGACGCCGGGCAAGTGGGACCTGTCGGCGCTGTATGCGCAGGGCCACATCAGCAACACGGCCCAGGTCAATATGCAGTTCCCGGGCACCGCCAACCCGATGCCCGCCTCGTACTACGGCTGGTATCTGCAGGCCGCCTACAACGTGTGGCAGCATGACAAGTACCGCGCCGTGCCGTTCGTGCGCTATGAGCGCTACAACATGGGCGCCAAGTACGAAGGCATCGCGCCGGGCTTCTCGGCCACGCCGAGCGGCCCCGTCACCGCCGATGGCGCAACGTTCGCCAAGCCGTACGATACGGTCTGGACCACCGGCATGAACTTCTACCTGAACCCGAACGTCGTGTTCAAGATCGACTACCAGTGGTTCCGCACCAACAAGAGCTTCAACCGTCTCGACCTCGGCCTGGGCGTAACGTTCTGATCGGGGCCAGCCAGCGAGAGGAGGCAAGCATGCCAAGGATGCACTACCGGCCACTACCGGCCACGCTGGTGTGCGCCGCCGCCGCGCTGTCGGCCGGCGTCGTCGTGACGCAGGCGCATGCCACCGAGTACATGAGCGTGGCCGAGAGCCAGAAGCTGATGTTCGCCGACGCGACCGAGTTCACGCCGGTCGTGGTGGCGCTCAACGCCGACCAGTTGCGGCAGCTTGCCGACCGCGCGGGCGGCCCCGCGCGGTCGGGGGCGTGGCGCATCTGGCAGGCCCGCCAGGGCACCACGGTGCTCGGTTACGTCGTGATCGACGCGGTGATCGGCAAGTTCGAGCTGATCCAGTACGCGGTGGGCCTGAGTCCGACCGGCGAGATTCGCGACATCGAGATCCTGGCCTATCGCGAAAGCCACGGCTACGAGGTCCGCAACAAGCCGTGGCGCAGCCAGTTCACCGGCAAGTCCGCCCGTTCGGCGCTGCGCGTTGGTGACGACATCGCCAACGTCAGCGGCGCCACGCTGTCGTGCACGCACATCACGGACGGCGTGCGCCGCATTGCGGTGATGGCGCAGATGGCGCTGTCCGCGAGGCCTTCCTGACCGTCGGCTGACGGCCCATGACACGGACCACCCCCTTCCGTTGCCGCCGAGCGCGCCCCCTGCTGGGCACGCTGGTGGAGATCGAGGCCCACGGGCCTGCCGCCGTGCAGGCGGTGGAGGCGGGGTTCGCGGCCGTGGCGCGGGTGCAGCGACTGATGAGCCGCTTCGAGCCGCACAGCGACATCGGCCGGCTCAACGCGGCAGCGTCGGGGACGGCGGTGCCGGTGGATCCCGCGACGCTTGCGGTACTGAGCCTCGCGGCGGAGATCGAGTCCGCCAGCGGCGGCGCGTTCCGCTGTGCGCGGGAGGATTCCCACGACGCGTGCGCACAGACAACGTGGGTCATCGAGGGCGGCGCGGTGCGCAAGCTTGCGCCCGTGCAATTCGACCTCGGCGGCATCGCCAAGGGCTACGCCGTCGATTGCGCCATCGAAGCGATGCTGCCCGTGCTGGGTGGGGTCGATCGCGCGGAACTGGCGCTGGTCAACGCGGGCGGCGACATGCGGCATGCGGGCGCCGTGCCCGTCCGCGTCGCGCTGCGCGAGCCGGGCGCGCCCGCCCGCACGGCGTTGATCCGTCCGCTGGACAATGCCGCGCTGGCCAGCTCGGCGGTGGGTGGGCTGTTGCCGGCGCCGGGTGCCGCGCCGCGTATCGCCGGTGATGAACGCGGCACAATGCCGCCGCTGCCCGCCAGTGCCGGCGCCAGCGTGTTGGCGCCCACGTGCATGCTGGCGGACGCGCTGACCAAGGTCGTGCTGCTGCGCCGCGACCCCGTGCATCCGCTGCTTGCGCGCCACGGCGCCTGTACGTTGCTCTATCGGGATGGCACACTGCCGGCTGGGCGCGCCTGACCTCCCGATTCGCAACGCCAGACACCATGTCCGACCCGCATTTTCTGCCCCATCCGCCGCGACTGGCCTTTCGCGTCAGCCGCCAACGCCGACGCGCGCTGTATGCCGCGTTCGCCCTGCTGCTGCTGACCGGCGTGGTGTGGCTTGTCCTGCGCTGGTCCGATGTCGAGCCGGAAACGCAGGCGCCCTGGCTTGCCTGGAGCATGAAGCTGCACGGCGCGGCGGCGCTGGCTGGCACCTTCCTCGTTGGTACCCTCTGGTCCGCCCATATTCGCCACGCGTGGACGCGGCAGCGCAATCGCGTGGCCGGCAGCCTGTTCGGCGCGGCCGTCGTGCTGTTGGCGCTGACCGGGTATGGCCTCTATTACTTCAACGGCGAGGCGCTGCGCGGCGCCGCCGAATGGCTGCACTGGATCGCCGGGCTGGCGCTCGGGCTGCTGTTCTGGCTGCACCTGTCGTGGGGCCGCCGCGGCGCACGCTGAGTGCGCGGCCGAGGCGCCGCCTCTTTCAGTCGAACTGGTACGAGTACAGCATGTTCAGCCGCGGCGAGCGATGACTGGCGTTGGTCGGCTTGTCGCCCACCGGCTGTGCCACCGACAGATCCAGCGTGTAGAAGCGGCGGTCCGACAGCCGCACGCCGATCGCCACCGATGACAGGCTGCGGTGCGACAGCGACACGCTGTTGGAGTACACCCTGGCCACATCCGCGCTGACGAACGGCTGCACGGTCTTCAGGTACTCGTAGTCGAGCGCGAACATGCGGTTGATTTCCGCCGACGCGCCCCATCCCTTGTCGCCCGCCACCTCGCCCGCCGGATAGCCGAGGCCGAAGAAGCGACCGCCAAAGCTGATCTGCTCGCTCGATGCCAGGCGCTGGCTGCTGTACTGGCCGGCGGCCGACAGCGCCAGACCGAATCCCCACGGCAGGTCGTTGGCCTGCGACAGCACCAGGCGCGTGCGCAGGAAGTCCAGGTCATTGACGTTGTTCGCGCGGCTGGCGCCCATCGCATCGATGCCCTTGTAGAGGCCCAGCGTCGCGCTGCGCGTCTGGCCGGTGCCGCGTTGCACGTAAGCCAGTTCCGCGCTGATCACGCGCACGTCGGTGGACAGTGTGATCTGCTGCCCCGTGGCCGTGCGCGTGTAGCGCTCGAACTGGTTGTTGGCATACAGCCCGGCCGTGGCGGTCAGCGACTGCGCATTGTCGAGCAGGACCGGATACGAGAGCGTGCCGCCAAGGCGCTTGGTGTCGTTCACGTAGCGCGAGTTGATGCCGATCGGCGCCAGGGTGGCGTTCTGCGGGTTGCCGCGATAGTGCGAGGCGTTGATGCGCGCCAGCATGCCTTCGGTGCCGAGCGGCTGCGCGTAGGCGGCGGCATAGTACTCCTCGTCGTTCGGCCCTTTCGGGAACAGCGTGGACACCGAGATCTGCTCGCCGAACGGCGTCAGGCTGTTGGTCGCGGCCGTGGCGATGGCGCGCAGGCCTGGCGACATGTATTCGATGCCGGTGCCGAACGTGAACGGCTTGCGCTTGACGTCGAGCACCATTTCGCTGGCGCCGTCGGTGGTGGTCGGCGGCTGCACGGTGGCGGCCACCTGCATGCCCGGCTGCATCGCCAGCACGTTGACGTAATGCTCGAAGGTCTCGCGGCGCAGCGGCCGGTCGCGTTCGAGTTGCGCGGCGATCTCGCGCAGGCGCCCCTCCGACGGTCCCGGCTTGCCGCGCACCGTGACCTTGGCGACGTAGCCCTCCACCACGGTGATCAGCACGTTGCCGTTCTCGAAGCTCTGCGCGGGCACGAAGGCGAACGACAGCGGATAGCCGCGATCCTGGTACATCTGCGTCACCGCGTTGGCCGCTTCCAGCACCTGCGCAACCGTCACCTCATGGCCGGCCAGCGGCGTGAATTTGGCGGCGATTTCCTCGAACGGCAGCGTCTTCGCGCCTTCGATCTGGAAGCGCGTGGGCGTCAGCTTGGTCGCCAGCAGGTTCTGCATGGCGTTGTCCGGGCGCTCGACCTGGACCGTGACGTTGCTTTGGACGGGACGGGAAGGCTCGATCTTCGGCAGCGTCTGGGTCGGATCGCCCTGCACCGGGCTGCGCTCGGCGAAGACAAGACCGCTGTGGCAGGCGCCGACGCCGATCAGCAGCGCGGCGACACGAGTGCGTGTACGCATGGCAATACCCCTGTGTAAGAAAACCTGCATTGCGGCTATGGCGCGGTGCGCCGCTGGCGTGGAGGGTGCCGCTACCCTTCCCGCCTGTTTTTTCTGCTACTGGGCACCGCGTTGTTCGTGTTCTTGCCGCGCCGCCTGCGCCGGATACAGGCCGGCGGCGCGGGTGCTGCCTGTGTCAGCGCTTGCCGCCGAGCCCGCCAGTCAAACCACCGACGAGGCCGCCGACCAGGCCGGTGACGGGAGCCAGCGCGCTGGTGGCGCCCGACGCTGCGCCGGAGCCGCCGCCCGACGAACCGGCGCCGGTCCCGGCCGTGGCGCCGCCAACCG
>JACXTT010003339.1_pt1 | contig 24801 bp, 27 predicted proteins | sample 9270951 | NCBI WGS metagenome assembly JACXTT01 (sample SAMN15532306, study PRJNA645909) | rock metagenome | isolation source: weathered quartz diorite | place: Puerto Rico | collected 2017-06-21
CCGCCGCTGCTGCTCTTCGACGAGCCGTTCGGTGCGCTGGACCCGGTCACCCGCGTCGAATTGCAGCGGCAGTTCCTGGCCTTGCAGCGCGGCCTCGGCAAGACTGCGATCTTCGTGACCCACGACGTGCGGGAGGCCCTGCTCTTGGCCACGCGCATCGCGCTCCCTCACGACCGCCCACCTGCCGGCCTGGCGCTTTAGGTTGAACGCGCGGCGGATGTCTTTGCGGCCGGCGCGGTAGGAGACGGTCCGGAATGAGACGGGCGGGCTCACGAGGCGGCGATCGAATCGGACGCGGCGAGCCACAGGTTTTCCGCGAAGGGCCACTCGCCGTCTACCCACTGCGCTTCGCACACAAACCCGGTTCGCTTGGCCATGCCGGCAATCTCCTCGACCCGGTACTTGTGGCAGGCTTCGGTCCAGATCGTCTCGCCTTCTTCCAGCCGGCAGGTGCACTCGGCCTCGCGAAGCGTCACGGTTTGTCGCCGCAGGGAGCGGAGATGCATTTCGATCCGGCGCTCCCGTTCGTTCCAGCGGGCCTCATGGGCGAAGTTCCGCAGAACGAAATCGCCGCCGAGCTCGCGGTTGATCCGGGCCAGGAGGTTCAGGTTGAACGCCGCCGTGACGCCGGCGGGGTCGTCATAGGCCAGGAGCATCCGGTCCACCGACTTTTCCAGGTCGGTCGCCAATAGCAGCGCGTCCCCCGGTTTCATGCACCGCCGGATTTCCCGCAGGAACTCATCGGCCGCCGGCCGATCGAAATTGCCGATGGTGCTCCCCAGGAACAGCACCAGGAACGTCTGGTCCGGGCGGCGGCCGGCCGCCGCCCGGCGGATGCCGTCCAGATAGGTGGCCTCCAGCCCCACGACGCTGACCGCGCGTAGATCTGACAGCCCCCGCTCGCACTGGACGAGCGCCGAGGCCGAGAGGTCGATGGGATAGTAGGTCACGGGTTCGCGCCGCGCCAGGGCTTCGAGAATCCAGCGGGTCTTCCGGCCGCTGCCGCTGCCCAGTTCGACTACGACCACCGGCGGGGGCAGGTACTCGATGATGGCCGGCGCGTATCGGCTGATCAGGCGCTGGCCGGCGCGGGTGAGGCCGTATTCCGGCAGCACCGTGATGGTTTCGAACAGCGCCGTGCCGACTTCATCGTAGAAGTACTTCGACGGCAATTCCTTCTGGCCGGGCTTGCTGAGCCCGTCGCGCACGTCGCGGGCGAAATCGAGGAGAGCCGGCATTAATTTTCCACCAACCGGAATCCGGCGTAGATGTAGGGATAGGTCGGCCGGTACCAGTTGCGGAACGACCGGCGCAGCAAGCGCGCCGCCGTCCGCGGCGAGGCGCCCTTCAACAGATAGTGCGCGCCGTCGAAAAACGGGGCCGAGTAGCCGGGGTAGAACGGGAAGGGCTGGAAGCCGGGAAACGGGCGGAAGACCGTCGCGGTCCATTCCCAGCCGTTGCCGACGAGCTGGGAGACGCCGAAGGCGCTGTCTCCCTTCGGGGTCGCGGTGACGGCGAGGGGGTCCCACCGGCGAAAATCGAAGTTGCCGTGCCGCTCATCGGGCGGTTCCTCGCCCCATGGGTATACGCGCTCCCCGCCGTCCGGCGCGCCGTAGGCCGCGCGGTGGAACTGCTCCTCGGTCGGCAGGGCCTTGCCCACCCACTGCGCGTAGTTCAGGGCCCGCATCCAGGTCACGTACACCGGCCAGTCGAGCGGGAGCGGAAGGTCCCCGCCCATAGCCCGCCAGCACCACTGATCGCCGCGTTTCGTCCAGAAGGGCGGGGGCTCGGCTCCGTCCTGCACGAACTCGAGGTACTGCCCGTTGGTGACTTTGTGCTTGCTGATCGCGAACGAGGGGACCTGGACCTGGTGCGAGCCGAACTCGTTGTCCCATCCAAAGCCGTCGTTGTCAGGACGCCCCAAGGTTGCCGGGCCTTCCGGAATTTCGATCATCGCGGACTCGGGCGCGGGCCCGGAAGGATAGGGCATGCTCGGCGGGGCCGTCTTCCGATCCGGCGGCGCGTTATGCAGGATGTACGCGAACGTCTCGGCGTGCATCAGCCGGTGTTCGACGGCGACGTGGAGCATCGGCTCCGGCGCGTTGTCCAGCACGTCATCCAGCGCTTGGCGCGCGCGTTTGTTGTACCCGCGCACCTCGTCCACCGACGGCCAGTCCGACGCCTTGTCGTCCGGCAGCTGTCCTGCCGGCGGGTCGATGCCGAACGCAAAGAGTTGATCAAATGAAGGATGGAAGGGCTTGAGGCCCGCCGCGTCCCGGCCGAGCTGGTTCCAGTCGAACGCGTCGAAGTGGCCGAGGTAGAAGATGATGCGGTGGCGCTCCGGGATGGGGCGGTCGTACAGCGCGTCCGACCGCACCATGGCGAACAAGTCGTCGGTGCGCGCGCGAGCCTCGCGGAGCGCGTGGACAAGCTGTGCGCGTGGCGTCATGCGGAGGCCCCTCCATCAGACAGCCCTGCGATTGTGCCTGTTCTATCTCCGGGAAGGCAAGTGCTGGCCTGGCGCGGGGGCTCACTCCCGGGGCTGCCTCATGCTCTCCGCTGGCCGCGCCGAAGCGTCGCTCCCAGAGTCGGCGCAGTCCGGGCAGACCCCGGCTCGTTTCGCCGAATCAACCCCCCGCTCCGGCTTTTGCTGATTAGGCGGCGATCATGCGGATGCGGTGGTTGAAGGTGTCGGCGATATAAATGTTGCCCGAGGTATCCGCCGCGACGCCGAAGGGATAGTTGAGGCTCGCGGCGGCGGCGGGCCCGCCGTCGCCGGCGAATTGCGCGACCCCGTTGCCGGCGACCGCGGTGATGATCTTGGAGCGCGGGTTCCATTTTCGGATCAGATGATTGTCAGAATCCGTGATGTAGAGCGTCCCGTCGGCGGCGAGCGCGATGGAGGCCGGGCGCGCGAGGCCGGTCGAGAATTCGTTGGGCACGCCCTGGTAGCGGTACTCGGTGCCGTCGCCGGCGACGGTGCTGATGAGACCGGTCTCGACGTCAACTTTCCGGACACGCCCGCAGAAGGTGTCGGCGATGTAGAGATTGCCCTCGGCGTCCAGCGCCAGCCCGCTGGGGCCCGTGAGCCCGGCCTGTTTCGCCGGCTGCCCGTCGCCGTCGTAGTCCTGCCCGCCGCTGCCCGCGCAGGTCGAGAGCACGCCGGTCTTCAGTTCCAGCATGCGCACGCGGTAGTTCGCGAGATCGGCGATGTAGAGCCGCCCGCGCTGTTCATCGAGCGCGAGCGCGACCGGCTCGTTGAGCGCATATTTGTCGGGAGGCCAGCCGTCGCCGCAGAAGCGCGCGGCGCCGGTGCCGGCCAGCGTGCGGATGAGGCCGGTGGAGGCCTCCACGATCCGGATCCGGTGATTGAAGGTGTCGGCGATGTAGAGCGTGCCCTTGCCGTCCACCGCCACGGCGGAGGGAAAGTTGAGGAGAGCCGACGCGGCGGGCCCGCCGTCGCCCTTGAAGCGTCCCTTCTCGGCTGCGCCGACGAGGAACCGCACCGTGCCGCTCTGGTCGGCGAGCTGGACAACCTTGTCGTCCTTGGCCTTGACGGGATCGGCGAGCGGGTCGGGCTCGTCGTCCGCCGGAGCCGGCTCGGGGGCGTGTACGGCGGGCGACGGCGCAGGCGCGGCGTCTGTCGTCCCTTGGCCGGCGACGGTCGTGATCACGCCGGTCGTCAGGTCTACCTTGCGGATGCGGTGGTTCTCCGCGTCGGCGATGTAAAGGAAGCCGGCGGTGGGTCCGGGAGGGGCGTCTGCGGGGCCCCCTCCCGGAACAAATGTCACGCTCTTCGGTTCATTGAGCCTGGCCTTGGTCGCGGGCCCGCCGTCGCCCGCGCAACCGGGCTCGCCGGTGCCGGCGACGGTCGTGATGGCGCCGGGTGCGACGGTGACCACAGTACTCAGGCTTGGCCGAGTTCCGCGCGGATCAGGCGGCCCATCTCCTTCGTCCCGACGAGCTTGCCGCCGGGCGACTGGATGTCTTTCGTCCGGTAGCCCTGCTCGAGCACGCGGAGGATCGCCCGCTCGATGGCCGCCGCCTCCTTGTCGAGGTTGAAGGAGTAGCTCAGCATCATGGCCGCCGAGGCGATGGTGGCGATCGGGTTGGCGAGGTCCTTGCCGGCGATGTCCGGCGCGCTGCCGTGGATCGGCTCGTACATGCCGACCGTGCTCCCGAGACTGGCGGAGGGGAGCATGCCGATCGAGCCGGTGAGCATCGCGGCCTCGTCGCTCAAGATGTCGCCGAAGAGATTCGTGGTGACGAGCACATCGAACTGCTTCGGGTTGCGGATGAGCTGCATCGCGCAGTTGTCCACGTAGAGGTGCGACAGCTCGACGTCCGGATAGCCCTTCGCGACGGCGATGACGACGCGGCGCCAGAGCTCCGAGGACTCGAGCACGTTGGCCTTGTCCACGGACATGACCTTCTTGCGGCGCTTGCGCGCGGCCTCGAAGGCGACCTTGGCGATGCGGACGATCTCCGGCGTCGTGTAGACCTCGGTGTTGACGCCCTTCTCGCCGCCTTTCGTCTTCGTGATGCCCTTGGGCTTGCCGAAGTAGATGCCGCCGGTCAGCTCGCGGACGACCAGGAGATCCGTGCCGCTGATGACCGCGGGCTTGAGCGTGGAGGCGTCCGCCAGCATCGGGTAGAGCTTGGCCGGGCGCAGGTTGGCGTAGAGGCCGAGTTGCTCGCGCAGGCCCAGCAGCGCGCGCTCCGGACGGACGTCATAGGCCAGGCCCTCCCACTTGGGGCCGCCCACGGCGCCCAACAGGATCGCGTCGCTCTCCTTGGCGAGTGTCAACGTGGCGGCGGGAAGCGGCTTGCCGGTCTTGTCGATGGCGCACCCGCCGACGTCGGCCTGCGTGAACTCGAAGCGGTGGCCGAATTGCTTGGCGACGGCCTCCAGCGCCTGCAGGGCCTGGGGCATGATCTCGGGCCCGATCCCGTCGCCGGGCAGGACTGCGATCCGCGCCTTCATGACTTCAGGAATCCCGCCAGACGGGCGTACGCGAAGACGCCGCCGGCCTTGATGATCTCCAGCACGTCGCCCAGCGGGCGCAGGCCGTAGGTCTTGCCGGACGTCCGGTTCGTCAGCGTCCCTTGCGGCACGTTGATCTCCAAGTCGTCGCCGGTCTTGATTTCGCCGACCAGCCGCTGGGTGGCCTCGAAGGGAATGAAGAACCCGCCGTCCACGCTGTTGCGGTAGAAGATCCGCGCGTAGGACTCGGCGACGACCGCCGTGACGCCCGCGATCTGCATGGCCTCGGGCGCGTGCTCGCGCGAGGAGCCGGAGCCGAAGTTCTTCCCCCCGATCACGATCTGAAACGGCGAGCGGTGGTCGTTCTCCGGGACGAACTTGACGTTGCCCTGCGGCAGGCCCGCGGCGGCATCGGGCACGCCCGACAGCGCGTACTTGCCGTAGAGCTTGCGTTCCTCCGGATCGCTCAGGCTGTAGACGAGGTGCTTCGCCGGAATGATCTGGTCGGTGTCGATGTTGTCGCCGAGGACGTAGGCCTTCCCCTTGATGATATCCTGCATCCCTTACAAATCCTTTCCCTGCACGTCCTCGTCTTCAGCGCGCCAGGCCGGGTACACGATGCACAGAAACACTAACTCATCGCGGCCGGTGTTCTCCAGGTGCTGCACCGCCCCGGGCGGCACGTACAGGGCCTGCTCCTCGGCCACCGATGTCGTTTCGCCGTTCACGTGCATCAGCCCCCGCCCGCTGATGAAGTAATAGACCTCCGAGGTCTTCAGGCGGTGCGGTTTCGACGCCGTGCCTCGCGCCAGCTTGGCGTGCGCCAGGCTGTACCGGATGGCGGCCGGATCGCGCGACGGATGGAGCAGCTCGCGGAGGATCGTCTCGTCCCCGGCGAGAATTTCCCGGCAGGCTGCAAGCGATTTAGTGAGCACTCACAGGAACTCGCGAGGGTCGGTGATTTCCCCCCTGATCGCGGAGGCCGCCACCGTGTAAGGCGAGGCCAGATAGACCTGGGCCGTCTTCGAGCCCATGCGGCCGGGGAAGTTCCGGTTGGTGGTCGAGATGCAGACTTCGCTCCGGTTCAGCCGGCCGAACGTGTCCGACGGGCCGCCCAGGCAGGCCGCGCAGGACGCGCCCTGCGAAATCTTGGCGCCGGCCTGCTGGAAAATCTCGACGAGCGTTTGCCCGTCCAGCCTGGTCGCCGCCAGGCCCTTCGCCACTTCGGTCGTCGCGGGCACGATGTAGGTGTCGGTCTTCACGTGCTGCCCCTTCAGGATCTTGGCCGCCTCCAGGAAGTCGTTGAGCTTGCCGCCGGTGCAGGAGCCGATGTAGGCGCGGTCCAGCTTGACGCCCTGGCACTCCCGCGCCGTGCTCCGGTTGTCCGGGGAGTGCGGCTTCGCCACCGTGGGCTGGATGTCGGCGGTCTTATAGCGCCGCACGCTGTGGAAGCGCGCGTCCGGATCGTCCGCGACCGGCTGGTAGGGCTTCGTGGTCTTGGACTTCACGAAGGTCTCCGTGACGGCGTCCACGGGGATCATGCCGTTCTTGCCGCCGGCCTCGATCACCATGTTGCAGAGCGTCATCCGCTCCTCGATCGAGAGCGACATGACGCCGTCGCCGGCGAACTCCATCGCCCGGTACGTCGCGCCGTCCACGCCGATGTCGCCGATGATGTGCAGAATCAGGTCCTTGGCCATCAGGTACGGCGGGAGCGGCCCCTCGAACTCGAAGCGCATGGTCTCCGGCACCTTCACCCAGAGCTTGCCGATCCCCATGATGAGCGCCGCGTCGGTGTTCCCGATGCCCGTGGCGAATTCGCCGAAGGCGCCGGCCGTGCAGGTGTGCGAGTCGGTCCCGAAGAGCACCTCGCCGGGGCGGGTATGCCCTTCCTCCGGCAGCGCGATGTGGCAGACGCCCTTGTACTTGTCCGTGCCGACGTCGTAGTAGTACGGCAGGTCCTGCTCCTTGACGAAGGCGCGCAGGACGTCGATGTTGCGGTGCGCGTGCTGGTCGTTCGTGAAGATGTAGTGGTCCGGGATGACGACGACCTTCTCGCGGTCCCACACCTTGGCGGTCGGGCCGAACTGCTTGCGGAAGATGCCGATCGTGCCCGGCCCGCAGACGTCGTGGGTCATGAGGATGTCCACGTCCACCCAGATGTTCTCGCCCGGCGCCGCGTGCTTGCGCCCCGCGTGCCGCGCCAGGACCTTTTCCGTCATCGTCATGCCCATAAGAAGGTCATTCTAGCGTGAGAAGCGCGCGGAGTGCAATGGCCGCCGCGACGGGCCCTCTCCCGCTCAAGTGGGCGCGGGAGGGGTTTCGTCCGCGAAGGGCCCCCTCCCGTCAAATTGACAAGGCGAACGGCGTTCGGCTATCGTAATTCATATGCACGTGAGTCCCAACGCCGGCGCCGGGGGCGATCCCGGGCCGATCGCGATACCCAGCGTCATCCCGCTGTTCCCGCTGCCGAACGTGGTCTTTTTCCCCCGGACCTATCTGCCCCTGCACATCTTCGAACCCCGGTACCGCCACATGGTGCGGGACGCCGCCGCCTCGCACCGGATGATCGGCATGGTCCTGCTCAAGGAGGGCTGGGAGTCCGACTACGAGGGACGGCCCCCGATCTTCCCGATGGGCGCGGTGGGCCGGATGGTCGCCGTGCAAAACCTGTCGGACGGGCGGTTCAACGTGCTGCTCCAGGGGCTGCGGCGGTTCGAGATCCAGGACGAAATCGACATCGAGTCGTACCGCCAGGGCAAGATCCTGCTCAAGGATTTTGCCCCGCCGGAGGCCAAGCTCCCGGCCGAGCTGCGCGCCGACATCCTGAAGATCGTCGGCAATTTCCTGCTGTCCCAGGAAGGCGGGATGGCGCTCACGAACTTCCTCAAGCAGCCCGTGGACGATGAAGCCCTGGTGCACAATCTCTCGTTCGGCCTGGACTTCACGCCGCTGGAAAAGCAATTCCTCCTGGAGGCGGACACCTTGGTCCAGCAGGCCCGCCGGCTCCTCGATCTCCTCCAGTTCAAGCGCTACGAGCGGAACGATTCGGCCGGCTGGGGCTGACCGTGGGCGGCTCCTTCGCCATCGAGGTCGAGCGCCTCTCTAAAACCTATGAGGGGCCGGTCACGGCCGTCGAGGACGTCTCCTTCCAGGTGTCCCCCGGCGAGGTCTTCGGGCTGCTGGGGCCGAACGGCGCCGGCAAAACCACGACGCTACGCGTCCTGATCACCGTGCTGCGTCCGTCCGGCGGAACCGCGCGCGTCCTGGGCATGGACGTCGTCGGGCGGGCCACCGCCGTCCGCCAGGCCATCGGCTACGTGCCGCAGGAGCGGGCCATTGACCGGTTCCTCACCGGGCGCGAGCATCTCCAGTTGCTGGCCAGCCTCTATCACATCCCCAAGGACGAGGCGGCGGCCCGCATCGAGGAGGTGCTGAAGCTGGTCAACCTCGAGCACAAGGCCGACGACGTGGCGCGCAACTACTCCGGCGGGATGAAGCGCAAGCTAGACATCGCCTGCGGATTGATTCCCCACCCCCAGGTCCTCTTCATGGACGAGCCCACGCTGGGCCTCGACGTGGAGAGCCGGTTAAAGATCTGGGAGCACATCCGCGAGCTGAAGGCGCGCGGGATCACCATCCTGATCACGACCAACTACCTGGACGAGGCGGACCAGCTCTGCGACCGTCTCGCGATCATTGACGGCGGGCGGGTCAAGGCGATCGGTTCGCCGGGCGAGCTCAAGTCGGGCCTCGGCGGCGACATCGTGACGCTCACCCTGGCGGCGGGCGATCTGGACAAGGTCGAGGCGCTGGCCCAGGCCGTGAAGGGCCAGGCGGGCGTCAAGGCCGTGAGCACCAAGCAGCACGTGCTGGACATCCGGGTGGCCTCGCCGGAAGCGGTGCTGCCCGCGATCCTGGGCGCCGTCGCGGCGCGCGGCTGCCGCCTGGAGTTCGTGGACTATCATCGGCCGCGCCTCGACGATGTCTTCCTGGCGCACACCGGCCGCAGGATCAAAGAGGAATAGATGCAGATGTATCTGCAAGAAGTCGGCGCGCTGACGATGCGCTGGGTGAAGCGGCTGAGCCGTGAGCGGTTCAGCATGCTCTTCACGCTGGCCCAGCCGATGGTGTTCTGGCTGATCTTCTTCGGGAACCTCTTCCAGAAGACCGCCAACGCCCAGGTCGTCCAGGCGCCGAGCTACATCGCGTTTCTGGCGGCGGGGGTCGTCGTCATGACGATCCTCAACAACGGCCTGGCAGGGGGCACGGACTTGCTGTTCGACAAGGAGAACGGCTTTCTGGAGCGGCTCATGTCCACGCCGATCTCGCGGACGTCCGTGATCATCAGCCGGTTCCTGTTCGTGATGACGATCACCTCCGGGCAGGTGCTGGTGATCCTGGGCGTGGCCTATCTCTTCGGCGTGCACCCGGTGACGGGCCTCGGGGGCGTGGCGGTGATCGTCCTGATCGGATTGCTGTTCGGGGTCGGGCTGATCGCCATCTCCATGGCGCTCGCGTTTTCAGTCAAGTCCCATGGCGACTTCTTCTCGATGCTGGGCTTCCTCTCCCTGCCGATGATCTTCCTCAGCACGGCCCTCGTGCCGCTCTCCGCCATGCCGGCCTGGATGGCCTTTTTCGCGCGGCTCAATCCCATGACTTGGGCCATCGATGCCGTGCGGCCGCTGATCCTCTCCGGCTGGGCCGCCGCGCTTCCCAAGATCGGCATCGTGGTGATCGTGATGATCGTCTTCGACTCCGCCTGCCTCTACGGCGCCGCCCGCGCCTTCCGCCGCACCTTGGGGTAACGGTCTGGCTAGTAATGTTTCAGGTCGTTACGGTCCAACCTGATGCTGCGAACTTACCTGAGCAACTCGGCTCAAAGTTAAAATTCTGGTATGAGGACCAGCAAATACTCTACAAGCAAGTACAAGGAGAAACTGGAGAGGACTGGTCTGAGAAAATTGCGAGTGAGTTATGTCACATGCTCGGAATACCCCACGCACACTACGAATTGGCCTTGTGGAAAGGGCAAAGAGGGGTTGTCAGTACAACATTCATCCCGCAAGGAGGAAGACTTGTACATGGCAATGAACTCCTGGCCAGAATCGTTCAAGATTATCCGACCAAAAAATCCTTCCGCGTGCACCAACATACTTTGGGGCGAGTTCTAGCTATTATGAGGGCGGTTAAACCGCCACTTGAGTTTGAACTTTCCTCCGATATAAGAACAGCTCAGGATGTCTTTGTGGGCTATCTAATGCTTGATGCCTGGATAGCAAACCAGGACCGTCACCACGAGAATTGGGCGCTTGTGCTCACGAAAGATAAAATTGTGCATCTTGCCCCATCGTTTGATCATGCGTCATCTCTTGCTCGAAACATCAGAGACGAAGAGAGACGGGATCGGTTAAACACGAAGGACCAGAATAGAAGCATTGAACATTATGTTGAAAGGGCTCTTTCCGCATTTTACATTTCTGAAGATGCCGACAAGCCATTATCGACACTCGATGCATTCCTTTTTGCGGCGAAATTCAGAGCGCAAGCGGCATTATCATGGTTGAAGAAACTGGAAACTGTTTCCCCCCAGGAAACGGAGTCTCTATTCCATGAAGTTGGAGTTGACCGCATTAGTCCAATAGCTATTGACTTTGCTCAGAAAATGCTAATATTAAACAAAAAGCGATTATTGAGTTGCGTGGGGGCTTTGATAAAGTGAAGGCGTTATTTCTTGCTTGGCAAGATCCCGATACACGTCGGTGGTTACCTGTTGGCCAACTGACTCACAAAAATGGCCGATACCGATTCGGATATACTAAAGGCGCTTTGGTTTCGAAGAACTTTGTTCCATTCGGACCGATGCGCGACCTGCGATCAGTGTATGAATCGACTGAACTCTTTCCGCTATTCGCGAATCGCATTCTTTCTAAAAACAGGCCCGAATACAAACAGTTCCTTCACTGGTTAAATGTACCAGAAGATACGGTTGATCAATTATCCTTGCTTGCTAGGACCGAAGGAATTCGCGGCACCGATTCCTTAAGGGTGTTCCCTTGTCCAGAGCGTCACGGAAATGGTCCATATCAAGTTCATTTCTTTAGTCATGGGCTGCGATACCTGCCTTCCGAATCTCTTCAGGCAGTCGAAGAATTGAAGCCCGGCACACGGCTATACCTAATGCTCGATGCACAGAACGAGCATGATTCTTGTGCTATTGCGCTAAGGGCGGAACAACCCACACTGCTAGTAGGATACGCACCACGCTATTTCGCTGCTGACTTTAGGAAAGTCTTGTTGGGGCCGAGTAGCGAGACGGTTCAAGCCTTTGTAGAACGTGTCAACCCAGGGGCGCCTACTCAACTTCGACTGCTTTGCAGAATTACTGCTGCTTGGCCAAAAGGTTTTCGCCCTTGCACTGATAGTCTCTACCAACCGCTGACCCCATCGAAGAAAGTAAAGAAGGCAGTCAAAAGGAAACGCTAACAGAATGCCCAGCCGGGACTGTCAAAGCTGGACGGGAAGGAAAACAGAGAACAAATAGGGTCAGACTCGATTTTGGGGGAGATTGGCGCGTTCCCTGTATTTTTCCCTGTTAGCAGGGAATTGCTCTCCCCTCTACAGGGCGAGTGAACATTAAAATTACGAAACAAAGCCAAGAGGCTTTTTTCGCGGAGCCCTAACGGCGGGGGAGGGGCGGGAGCTGGCGGTGGGAGCCGGCGGCGGGCCCCACTCAGGGTTTTTCGAGAGGAATGGAGATCACGATGCCGCCCATCACGTCATCCTGCTTGAAGTCCCGCTTCGGACTGTTCGGGTGCGCGTTATGGCAGCCGATGCAGGCCTGCGATACGGCCCTGTCCGCATAGATCGCCTGGAAGTACCGTGCCCCTCCGCGCGTGACGACCTTTGAATACGCGCGCCCCTGATTCACCTGAACGTCTTGCAGGCCGGCGCGCTCGAACTCGTCCGCCGGTCCGTTCTGCTTGTTGATGGGCCACAGGCTGATCAGCCGGTAGCCGATCCTGCTGCCCGTTCGGGCCGCCAGCTCGGCGGATTCCCGGAGGAACTGAGCCGGCAGCGGGAGCGTGTTGGTCACGCGCCAGTTCTCCGTGGCGGTGACGACGCCCTTGGCCTGCAGCCGCTCCACGACGTGGATCGGGTAAAACGTCCGGTCCGCCTCGATCACGGCATGGATGTAGTCGGCCACGGTCGCCGGAGAGAATGTGACCTGATCGCCGGGCCCCTCGGCGCATGACGAGACGCCCCCGTACGCCAGCACTGCAAGGAGCAGCGCGACCGTTCTCACCACGCACGGTTGTCCACTCATGGTGTCCCTCCTTTTCCAGGCCTCCGTTCCTTCTTGAGAGGAATTATACCCCCCTTTCTTCATGCGGGGGGCGCGGCGGGGGAAGACCGGGCGGAGACCCCGCTTCTTGAAAGCGCGTCCCCCCTCTGTTAGAGTGCGGCATGATGCTGCCGGTTCCGGAGACCCAGAAGATCCGGGCGCTGATCCGCCTGCTGTCCGACGAGGACGAGCGGATTGCCTGCACGATCGCCGGCAAGCTGACCGAGATCGGCGACCCGGCGGTGCCGCTGTTACGTGAAGCCGAGATCGAGCAGCCCGAAATGGCCGCGCGCATCAGCGCGGTCCTGGACGACATCCGGGCGCAGCGGCTGGAGAGCGAGTTCCACGAGCTCTCCGCCTGCGACGACGAGGGCCTCGACCTGGAGGCCGGCGCCTTCCTCATCGCGCGCTTCGCCTATCCCGACCTGGACGTCGCCGCGTCCGTGGACGTGCTCGATGCCATGGCGCGGGAAGTGCGCGAGCGCCTGGGGCGCAAGGCCTCCGGCGAGGAGATCGTCAAGGCCATCAACCGGTACCTGTTCGTCGAGCAGGGCTTCGCCGGCAACACCCAGGAGTATTACGACGTCGACAACAGCTACCTCAACCGGGTCCTCGAGCGGAAGACGGGGATCCCGATCAGCCTGAGCGCGGTGTACCTCTTGATCGGCAGGCGGCTCGAGCTGCCGGTCTTCGGCGTGGGCATGCCGGGGCACTTCCTCGTGAAGTACGAGGCCGACCGCTACCGCATCTTCGTGGATTCCTTCAACGGCGGGGCGCTGCTGACGCAGAAGGACTGCGCGCGGTTTCTGGACCAGGCCGGCTACGGCTTCGACGAGCGGTACCTGCAGAAGACGCCGTCCCGCGCGATCCTCATCCGCATGATCAAGAACCTGGTCGCCCTCTACAATAAAATGGACGACAAGGCCAAAGCCGCCCGGTTGACGCGCTTCATCGAGATTTTGGGCCTGCCCGAGAAGGACGAGTAATCTCGATCTGCATCCGATCGTTGGCCAGCGTGATCCGGCCGCCGAATTCCCGCCCCGCCTGAGCCTTCACGTCGTACCGTTCCGCCACCGGATAGAAATGGGAGAGGACGAGGCGCCGCACGCCGGCCTCCCGCGCCACGCGCCCGCAGTCCCGCGCGTGCATGTGGCCCCTGCCCGGCCGCTGGACTGGAAACGAGCAGTCCAGCACCGCCGCGTCCGCCCCTCGGCACAGCTCGACGAGCCCCTCGCAATATTCGGCATCGCCCGAGTAGGTGAACACGGCGCCGTGGTGCTCCACGCGGTAGCCCTGGCAATGGAGGCGGGAGCTGTGCACGACCGTCCCGGCCGTCACGCGGGTCCGGCCGATCCTGATCGTGCGATCCGTCAATTCCGTGACCGTGACCCGGAACGGCGCCTCGGAGAAGCCCGGCATCGCCTTCAGGAGCGCGCCGAACAGGCGGCGCGTGCCGCGCGGCCCGTAAATCGTGAGAGCCGGCCTGGGCGCGACGAACTTCGCGTGGAACAGGGCGTCGAAGAAGAACGTGAAGAAGTCGGCGAAGTGATCCGTATGGTGGTGGGTGATGAACAGATGCCGTAGGCGGTGGCGGTCCGCGCCGACCTTGATCAAGTTCATCAGCGTGCGCGCGCCGAAGTCGAAGAGCAGGACGTGGTCGGTCTCCACCAGGTAGCCGGCCGCGGCGCGTTTCGGATGCACGTTCGTGCCGGAACCGAGCACGGTCAGGCGCATGACAACCCCACGCGGCTATGTTACCATTCGACGCCGGTTTTCCAAACGAGAGCAGCCCGTGACCCATAGAGACCACATGCAATGTGCGCTCGACGAAGCGCGCCTCGCGGCGGCGGCGGGCGAGGTGCCGATCGGCGCGGTGCTGGTCGTCGGGGACGCCGTGGTCGCCCGGGCGCACAACCGCCGGGAAGTCTGGCAGGACCCCACGGCCCACGCCGAGCTGATCGCGATCCGCGAGGCGGCGGCGCAGCTCCGGACCTGGCGTCTGGTGGGCGCCACGCTCTACGTGACGATGGAGCCCTGCGCGATGTGCATCGGGGCGGCGATCCTGGCCCGCGTCGAGCGCGTGGTCTTCGGCGTCCGCGACCCGAAGGGCGGCGCCTGCGGGTCGGTGCTCGCTATCCACGAGGAGCAGCGGCTGAATCACCGCATCGAAGTGATCGGCGGCGTACTGGAGGAAGAGAGCCGGGAGTTGCTGCAGGGATTCTTTAAGGGGCTGAGGGAGAGGACGGCGGAAGAGATTTAGACTTTACTGGTGGTATTGGATATCCGCCGCGATTTGATCGAACGCGGCGGCTCAACAAGTTCGGAGGAGAGGTGGCCGAGCGGCCGAAGGCGCGGCATTGGAAGTGCCGTATACGGGAAACTGTATCGTGGGTTCAAATCCCACCCTCTCCGCCACCCAGTCTAGAGCCCACCGGCGCTCTCGCCGGCGCTTGGAGAATGCCCCGATATTCCGGCGAGATAGCGTGCCTCTCGCCCGCATTCAGCGCAGGAATTCGTCTGCGTTGAGGTGAATTGGGGGCTTCTCTAGGGCTTTGCTCTACAGGGCAGTTTGGAAGTACAGTTTTAGGCCTTCCGGAGCAGTTTTTTAGAGCATAAAAACAAGGTTATACTCGTAGGGTAATAGTTTGAAATTGTCTCGAAAATCGACACCGGAACGATCGGGGCAGGTGTTGCCGCCTCGACGATCAATAGGCGCGTTGGAAGTCGCCCTTGCTCAGCACCCGCACAATATCAATGCGCGCGCCTGCGCGACGGAAGATCACGCGGTAATCACCAGCCCTGAGCCGATAGAGCGGGTCTTTGAAGCCCTGGAGCTTCTTGATGCGTTTCCCGTCAGGGATCGGATCCTCCGCCAGTCTGCGGCAATCGGCGAGAATTTGCTCGGCATGTTTCGCGGGGAGCGCGTCCAGGTCGTCCTGCGCTTTCTCGGAGAGAAAGACCTGAAAGGTCACGCGGATGTGGCTTTCAGCTTCCGGCGGCGGTGGGCATAGTCGGCCAAGGATATCGTCCGGCCGGCTCGGATATCCTTCAATCCCTCTTCGATCTTCTTGCGCAGCGTCGGGCTATAGGCCAGCAGGGTATCCTCGAGATCGTCTTCGCTGACCGGCACCAGCATGGCGGTGGGCCGCCCGTGCGTGGTGACCAACACGGTGTCCCCTTTCTTCACGCTGCGCAGCACGGACGACGTCTTGGCTTTGAGTTCTCGGACGTTGGTGAACTTCATGCGTTCCTCCATTGGTTACAAGTGTGACTACAGCATAGCCTGTGGTGGGAAGGGAATCAAGGGGGAGTGCGCGGCCCAGTAGTTCACCAGAACACAAAATGTGAGCTATCTTTACGGATATAGCGGGAAGAGCAAATGATATCGAACGTTCAAATCCTTTGCGCTCCGCCACCCAGTCTAGAGCCCTCCGCTGTCGTATGATCGGGCCATGCCTCTCCTTGCCGCGACGATCCTGACCGGCCTGTTGGCTGCGCTGCCGCTGGGCACCGTCCTGCTGGATGAACCCACGGCGATCGAACGCTTCCTGGAATCCTTGGATGGCGCTCCTCCCGATTGGCACACACTGCATGGAACCGACGGCTCCCGGCACGATGACACGTTGTTTGCGTTGAACAGGGAGCGGGATCGGCTGCGCTCAGGCCGAAAGGCGCTCGCGCAACGGATCACGTTTCTGTGGGACGGGGTGCTGTCGCGCTACGATCAGGATGCAGGCGGCTTTCTGGTTGCGATCGGCCCCAAACAGATTTCCACCCGATGGGGCCTCATTCGTTTCAAGCCGGACGGCCTGCCCGCGGAGTTTCTATTTCCCTCGCCTGCTCATCGCAGGCAATCACTGCAAGCCAGGCTGGCGCGAGGAGAACGCATCCCCGTCGTCGTGGCCCTGACCGGCCGGCTCGTGCCCGATGAAGCGCTGATCTACGATTTCGCGCATGAAGATCCCACCCAGGGCATGATCATGCCGATGGTGCGGGTGGAGCGGATCGACTACCTGCTCAGACCGTGACGAGAGGCGGCGACCGGCCGGCGCATGGATGAGGCTCGAATCTCAGACTGGATCAGGACTTCGCGTTGCTCGGCCCAATCAAGCGGCAGGTCATCGCCACCCCTCTGCTCGAACTTACAACAGCTGCTCGCACGGCATACAAAACAGCCGCAAAGGGAAAGGCTTGCCTTGCTGAATCTCGACCTTGTGTGTGCGCAAGTTTTTCAAAACGTTGGTCGCAAGGTCTGCCTGGTGCTCTGTCACAGCGGCGAAGATCACGATAGTCCCTTCGGTGCGGGCCCCTCCAACGCCGTGACTTTTTGACACGATCGTATATTTTGTGATGTCGCACTCTAGGAGAGCGTCGGTCAAGTCATCTTCGAAGAAGTCTCCCGCCACAAGTAGAAGCATCTTCATGGCCGCATCCTCCGTATTCAGTTGCAAGGCTCTTTTTGAGGCTTTGGGATCCTGGATACAGAGCACATCTATACTCCTTATAGCTCAAGATTAAAAATCCCCAAGTCCAGTCAGAAGAAACGGTGGCTGTTTACGAGGGAAACGTCGCCTTTGCGCAGCAGATGGCGCTGAAAGTGGAATGTTGTGCCCCAGTTACGATTTGGCGACTTGATTTCAGCACTCTGGTCATTTAGAGTGCGAATGATCGGCCGGAGAGGTGCGAGAGTGGCCGATTCGGACGGTCTCGAAAACCGTTGTCCTCGCAAGGGGACCGTGGGTTCAAATCCCACCCTCTCCGCCACTCCGAGCCAGCACGGGTGTGTTGATTACAAAGGGGCCGGGCCCTGTGCAAAAGAAACCTTTGAACCCCGCCAGGTCCGGAAGGAAGCAACGGTAAGGAGGCCCTTCTTTGTGCCGCAGGATCACCTGGCCCCGGTAAATAGCGTCTGATGGAGTACCAAGTCTCCGCCCGCAAGCACCGTCCGATGACGTTCGCCGAGGTCACCGGCCAGGCTCACGTCGTCAAGACGCTCACCAACGCCCTCGCGTCGGGCCGCACGGCCCATGCCTACCTGTTCTCCGGCATGCGGGGCGTCGGCAAGACGACCATGGCGCGCATCCTGGCCAAGGCCCTCAATTGCGAAAAGGGCTCTACGCCGACTCCCTGCCTCACGTGCGCGAGCTGCCGGGAGATCGGCGCGGGGACGTCGTTCGACGTAATGGAGATCGACGGCGCGTCCAGCAACAGCGTGGACGATGTCCGCGAGATGCGAGAGACCATCAAGACCGGCCCGGCCCGCGGCCGCTACCGCGTGTATATCATCGACGAAGTCCACATGCTCTCGACGGCCGCATTCAACGCCCTGCTCAAGACGCTGGAGGAGCCGCCGGGGCACGTGGTCTTCGTTTTCGCGACCACGGAAGCGCACAAGATTCCCCCGACCATCCTGTCCCGCTGCCAGCACTTCACGTTCCGGCGGATTCCCCGGCGCGAAGTCATCGACACCCTCAAGCGGGTGGCGCAGGCGGAGGGGATCGGCATCGATGAGCGCAGCCTGAGCGCGCTCGCGCGCGCCTCTGACGGGAGCATGCGGGACGCGCTGAGTCTCCTGGATCAGGCTGTGGCCTTCGGCGGCAAGCGCGTCGCGGCGGACGATCTGATGACCCTGCTGGGCTCGGTCCCCCACGAACTGCTCCGAGGAGTGCTTGATGCAACCCTGGCGCGCGACGCGGCGGGCGCGCTCCGCGCGCTGGCCGCGGTACAAGATCACGGCTGCGACGTCCGCCAGTTCTCCGGCGAACTCATGGAGCATGTCCGCCATCTCTTGGTCGCCAAGGTGGTGGCCGACGCCGGCGACCTGATTGAACTCGGCCCGGAAGAACAGGCGGAAATCAAAGCCGATGCTGGACGGCTCTCCCTGGACCACATTCAGGAACTGTTTCGCGTCTTCCTGGAGGCCGAGGACGGGATTCGGACCAGCCAGCATCCGTGGTACGTCGTCGAGATGGCTGTCGTGCGGGCCTGCCGCGTGGGGAGCGAGCAGAGTGGAGCGTCGCCCGCGCGGCCGGACGCCAAGGTCTCGGCTCCGCAGGCCAAACCTGTCCCGCAGCCGACGCGCGCTACCGCGCCTCCGGTGCCCAAGGCGGTTCCGCCCCAGCCTGCGCCGCCGGCGCCGGCAGCCGGGGCCGCTTCTTCAGAACCGGTCGCGTTGGCATGGGAGGAGGTGGTTGCAAAGGTTCAAGCCGAGCGGCCCAACATCGGCGCGTTTCTCGAAGATTCGGCGATGGTCGGCATCGCGGGCGACGTGGTGACGATCGGTTTTCCCGCGGCGTCCGGCGTCTCGATGAAGATGGTTCAGCAGGAGGCGTCTCTGCAGGCGGTCTCGGACGCGTGCGCGGCGCTCGCGGGCCGGCGCGTCCGCTTGCGTCTGGTGGCGCTGGATGGAGGAATACAGGCGCCGACGGTGGCGGATCTCCGGCGCGCGCGCGAAACGAAGACGGAGCGCCGCCTTCGCGACGAGGTGCTGGCCAATCCGCTCGTGAAGGAAGTCCTGTCGGTCTTCGGCGGCGAGGTCAAGGACGTGCGGCGGAACCAGGCCCGGGCCGAGCGGGAGAGCAAGGGAGACTGAGATGTCTAACAAGGGGATGTTCGGAGGGATGGGGAATCTCGGCAACATCATGAAGCAGGCTCAGGCCATGCAGGAGCAGCTCGCCAAGGTTCAGGCGGAGGTGGCGACGAAGACCGTGCAGGCGTCGTCGGGCGGGGGCATGGTGAGCGTCGTCGCGAACGGCGGGCTGGAGATCGTCTCGGTGAGGATCGATCCGGAAGTCCTCAAATCCAACGACGCCGAGATGTTGCAGGACCTTGTGGTCGCCGCCGTGAACGAAGCCCTCCGGAAGGCCCGCGAAATGGTGGCGGAGGAGATGAAGGGGGTCACGGGAGGGCTCCAGATCCCGGGCCTTTTCTGATGATGGATCGGAAGGGCATTCTCGAGGAGCTTGTGCGGGAGCTCGCCGGCTTGCCGGGGATCGGCCGGAAAACCGCCCAGCGGCTGGCCTTCCACATCCTCAAGCAGCCGCGCGAAGACGCGGATCGTCTCATTCAGACGATCCGCGCGGTCAAGGAGCGGCTGGGGCTCTGCCGCCAGTGCCGCAACATCGCCGAGGGCGCGCTCTGCGACATCTGCCGGGACGACGCACGGGATGCGACCCGCGTGGTGGTCGTCGAAGACGTGACCACGCTGCACGCCATCGAGCGGACGGGTGGGTACAAGGGGCTCTATCACGTGCTGGCCGGGGCGCTCTCTCCCTTGGACGGGGTGGGCCCGGCCGACATTAAGGTGCAGGACCTCATGGATCGGATCGCGCAGAGCAAGGTCGAGGAGGTGATCGTGGCCACGTCCCCAACCATTGAGGGAGAAGCCACGGCCATTTACCTGTCGCGTCTGATCAAGCCTCTGGGGATTCGCATCAGCCGGATCGCCTGCGGGGTCCCGGTGGGCATGGATCTCGAGTATGCCGACGAGGTGACCTTGATCAAGTCGTTGGACGGCCGCCGCGACATCTGATCACTTCGCGGCTTTCCGCAGGGCCTCGATCCGTTTTTCCACCTTCTCGATGCGCGCTTTCTCGCCGGGGATATCCTCCGCGTAGGCCAAGTAGTTCTCATAAGCCGTGAGGGCGCGGCGCGGCTGGGTGTCTTCAATGGCTTCCGCCAAGTTGAAATGCGCGTCCGCGTAATTCGGTTTGAGGCCGATGGCCGTCTGGAAGGCCTCCACCGCCCGCTGTTTGTTCCCCATGAGCGCGTACACTTTTCCAAGATGGTTGACCACTTCCGGGATCGCCGGCCGGATCTTCAGGGAAGCCTCGATGGAGGCCGCCGCCTGCGGCAGGAGGCCCTTGTCCCGATAGGACAGCCCCAACCGGTGATGGGCCTCGGCTTGATAGAGCGGCTCGCTCAGGCCGATCTCGATGGCGCGCCGATAGGCTTCAATGGCGACGTCCATCGCGTGCTCCCCGCACAGGCCGAAGTGGGCGACCTCTCCTTTCGAAAACTGCTGGCGGGCGATGAAGTCCCGGCTCTCGCGGTCGGCCGGCCCATAGGCGGACCGGGACGCGGCCTCGGTCGGCGGGAGGATGCGGCGGAGATATTCCGGTTTATACGGAGTGAGCAGAGGGGCGACGGCCACGCGTTCGGTCGCGTAAGAAGTGAGCACGTTGGAATCGATATACAGGATCTGGCGGTCTCCGCTGGGAATCACGATCGCCCGTCCGCTCACGCGCGGTCCTTGATCGCCGTAGAGACGTCCGGTGCGCAGGCCGGGGTTTTTCCCGGCAGCTCCCGACGGCAGGAGAAATTCCGTGGGGATCTGCTTGGCCACCCAGGCCGCATAGGCGGGCTGGCCGGCGAGGTCGAGCCCCTTATAGAGGATGCCGATATAGCCGACCAGCAGGCCCCGGTCGTCGAAAAACAAATGATATTCGCTCTCGCGGTCGGCTGTCCGGCGGTAGGCGATGATTTCTTCTCCGAGTCCCCAAGGAACGCGCTCGGTCTGTCGTCCGGCTTCGTTCATCAGGACGGTTTCCCGGCGGTCGCACAGGTTCCAAGCCGGGACCGGGACGATACGGGGAGCGACTGGCGCCTGCGAGGAGGATTCCGGGGGGCCGCCGCCGCACGCTGTTAACAGGCAGAGGAGGCCCCCCGCGATCAAGCAGGAGCAGAGCAACCTGGAGGTATCGAAGACCAGAGGACTAAAACAGGCTCCTTATGGAGCCGGAGGAGGCGATTGCGCTTCCCGAGCCTTTTTCCCTTCGTCGTACTGCTGATACTGATAGAAGAATGTGTCGTAGCTGTACTGGTATTTGGGGAAGCGTTGCCGGTAAAGATTGTCCTGATTGGTGTAGCCCCAGAACTCCGCCTCCTGAGCCGTCAATAGATACATCGGTTGGTTGATGATGAGATCGCCGGCGATGCCCAGTGGATTCAGCAGGAACGCGAACCACCGCAGGGGGAATCCGCCGTCCCAATCGCGGGCAATCAATCCGTCCTCGATCCCGATAGGCAAGTCTTGCGGTCTGGGCGTGGGATACACGTCCGTGGACATTCCAGGCGAGTTGGCACAGCCGGAGAGGCCCAATGCCGTGACCAGCAGAATCGCCCTCAAGCTTCGCGTGAGTAACATGTCCAGCCTCCCTTCCGTCAAACTGGTACTACTGGCAAGGAGTGTATCAAAAGACCCCATCACTGTCCAGGAAAAAAATTCGGTGGTGGGCGATACAGGTCTTGAACCTGTGGCCTCTTGCGTGTGAAGCAAGCGCTCTCCCCCTGAGCTAATCGCCCATTCCGCCGCCGCAGAAACGGCCTGACGTTAACATACCGACAGGGGGCAGTCAACCGCACGCCGCGCTTACAACACCTGGAAAACAAAGCATTTGAGATACTCGCTCTCTGGCATTCCGAGAAGCACTGGATGGTCGCGTCCCTGAGCACCCTGCGCGACGAGCCGGACGGTGCGGCGGACGTCCCGTGCGGCGTCCCCCAGGAGTTGCCGGAACTGCTCGGCGGTCAGATGGTGCGAGCAGGAGCAGGTGACCAGAAAGCCTCCGGGATGGAGAAGCCGCATCGCCCGCAGGTTGATTTCCTTGTAGCCCGCGACGGCTTCCGGCACGCGGGCTCGCGTTTTGGCGAAAGCGGGGGGGTCGAGGACGATCAGGCCGAAGGACTCGCGGCGGCGGTCCCGCTCCTTGAGCTCGTCGAAGACGTTGCCGGCTCGGTACGTGCAGCGATCGGCCAGGCCGTTGCGCTCCGCCAGGGCCGTTGCCCGTGCGATGGCCGGCGCCGATTGGTCGAGGCCCGTCACGCGGGCGGCCCCGTACCGGGCGGCATGGAGGCCCCAGAGGCCCGTATAGCAGAAGCAATCCAGCACTGCCGTCCCGTCCGCCAGCCGTTCGAGCAGGCGGTAGTTGTCGATCTGGTCCAGGAACAGGCCTGTCTTCTGGCCTTCCAGAAGATCCACCGCTACGTCCAGGCCGTTCACCTGCACGATGAGTTCAGGCGGCAATTCTCCGAAGAGGACACCCCGTTCCCGAGCCAGACCTTCGCGTTCGCGCATCGGAGAATCGTTGCGGGCCACGATGGCCTGGGGAGTGAGGACTTCCTGGAGGGCTTTCAAGATGAAATCACGGCGGCGGTCTATCCCGGCGGTCAGAACCTGAATCGCCAGCGCGTCGCCGTAGCGATCCACGATGAGCCCGGGCAACCCATCCGCTTCCGCATGAACCACGCGGTAGACAGTCCTCCCCCCCAACGTCTTTTCCCGCCAACTCTGGGCTTGGCGGATGCGGTTGGTGAAGAAGTCCTGGTCGATGGGGAGGCGGTCGCGCCCGAACAGGCGGATGGCGATACTGGAGCGGGGATTGAGATAGCCGCGTCCGAAGAAGCGCCCGCGGCTGTCGACGACGTCAACCAGGTCGCCGGGTTCGACGCTCGGCGGCCACCCCGCTACTTCATTCCGATACACCCATGGGTGCCCGGCCAGCAAGCGATCCTGTTCTCCCGGCTTGAGGCGAATAGGATGGATAGGTTCCACGGACGGTGATGAGGGCAGCGCGTTAAAATTCAAAGTCCAGGATGCTCTTGAAGACGGCGTAGTCGCTCGCACCGGTCCACCCGAACTGCATGCCCAGGTCCCAGCCCACCGGCCCGAGCTTGAACTTGACGGCCGGGCCCCAGGAGTGGCTCTGGAAGTTCGTCGTCGGAAAGCTGCCGATCGGTCCGAAGTGGCCGAAGCCCTCGATCCCCAAGCGTACTGATGATTTGGTGAACCAGTACCACCCGCTCTCGTAGCCGAACCGGACCCGGGAAGCGTCGTTGAACTCCCGCTCCCAGACCGGGTTGAAGCTGATCATGAAGTCCTCGATGCGGCTCTCCAGCAGGAGTTTCCATTCGACCGTGTCGTTGTGCTCGAAACGGCGCAAGGGCACCTTGTATTCGAGGTACAGCGCGGCGGCCGGCCAGAAGCCGTGTCGGTCCAGAAACCGGTACACGGTTTCGTACCGATGGCTGACCAAGGTCAGTTGTTCCATCCCAGCCCGCGTGGGATTCTCGAAATCCGCGTAGGCTTCGATCCACCAGCGGTCCGTGATGCCATAGGCAAGCTCGGCGGTATGGCGCAGCAGATGTTGCCGGGGAAAGGGGCCGGCGGACGTGGCGATCGGCGTGTTGATGAAGGCGTCCAGCCAGTAGGCCGCCTCCAGTTCTCCTTTGTCTAGAGCGTACGGAGTGCGTACTTGGAGGTGATTGGCCTCGGCCGTCGCGGCATCCCAGACCAGACCGAATAAACAAAGGAACAGCAAGGCGCCGGCGGCGCGTCTCATGGTTACTCCACGGAGTGCCCCTCGGCCATCAAACGCTTCTTGAGGATCCACATCTCGTACAGCGGCACGCCGGCCATCACTAGGAACGTGCCGACCATGAGGACGTCGCCGAGCAGCATCACTACGGCAAAGTGCGGGCTCACGTAGAGGATGAGCCAGGGCGAGGCGAGATCGATGGCGACGCCGCTGAAAGCCAACAGGGTCATGCTTACTTTCACTGTTTGGCTCACCATAGTCAGGTAAAAGACGTGGCACAGGATCAGAAAGACGACCGGCATCGTGAAGAAGTGGAAATGGGTCGTCTCGGCCAGCTCCCGGAAGGACTTGGGCTGGCCGAACGTCTCGTCCGAGCCGAGGTAGTGCTTCGCGAGCCCTGTATAGGAGAGGCCGGTGGTGCTGTGCGCCCAGTAGATGGTGAACAGGAACCCGGCGAAGAGGGTGAGAATGAACAGGGTATAGAGCAGGCGGATGTTGTGGTCGGTGTCGAGGAGACGGAAGCGAGTGTTGAAATTGCGCATGATGGGTTCAGCGGCGGTTGCGGTAGAACTCGTCGACCAGGACGAGGGCGCGTTTGACCCCGGCGCTCACCGAGCGCACCGACATCGTCGCGCCCGTGATGTTGATGATGTCTTTGTTGATCCGGATGGGGTCGAGGGGGGTCTTGCCCTCATATTGGGAATTGAATCGCTTCATCCGGACCTCGCTCCCTTTGCTCTCACGGTACACCAGAATCTCGACAGCGGAGACGCTGCCCTCCGGGGTCACGCCGACCATGTAGGTGATCGGGCGGTGCTTGCCGATCGTCTCCTGGAGCACCGCGTAGCCGTCCACTTTGCCGTTGGTTTCGGCCTTGAAGGCCCGGAAGGATTCCTCGGGGAATTTCCAGCCGATCCGTTCCTGGATGCGCGCCTTCTGCTCGAGGGTCAGTCGGAGTTCCTCGGCCCGCACTTGTTGGGATTGCGGGAACAGCAGCTTCAACGCCTGCTCTTCGGTCAGGTAGACTTCGATGCTGCCGAGCTCTTCCTCGGTCAACCACCGCTTCAAGTCCGGGTCCCAGGTCCGCTTGCCGGGTTCTGCCGCGATGGCCAGAGGAGCGAGGGCAATCCATAACGGTAGCGCTGCCGTCAGCACCA
>JACXTT010003340.1_pt1 | contig 24796 bp, 22 predicted proteins | sample 9270951 | NCBI WGS metagenome assembly JACXTT01 (sample SAMN15532306, study PRJNA645909) | rock metagenome | isolation source: weathered quartz diorite | place: Puerto Rico | collected 2017-06-21
CGCGCGCCGCGCGCCCACGCCGCGCCGGCCATCTCCGGCTTGCCCTCGGGCTTGAGCGCCAGCACGTGCAGAGCGCCTTGCCCACATGCGACGACGAGGCCGTCGCCTGACGGGCCCAACAGCGTGCCGGGCTGAGCCCCCGTGGCGAGTCGATGGAGCGGCCGGGCGCGAGTCAGGAGCACCGGCTTGCCGCGCAGCGTCGTGCTCGCGCCGGGCCACGGCGTCACCGCGCGCTGCCGATTCCACACCGTCTCGACGTCGAGGCTCCAGTCCACGACACCGTCCTGCTTGCGGAGCTTGGCGGCGTAGCTGCCCGCGCCGCGATCCTGGCGCCGGCGCGGCGCGTCGCCGCGGGCGGCGCCGAGCAGGCTCTCGACCAGCAGCGGCGCGCCGATCGCCGCCAGTCGTCGCGCCAGACTCTGCGCGTCGTCGTCGGGTTGGATCGGCTCCCAGCGCTGCAGGATCAGATCGCCGGTGTCGATGCCCTCGTCCATCCACAACGTGGTGACTCCGGTGCCGCCGCGCCCGTCCCAGAGTGCGCGCTGAACCGGCGACGCGCCGCGGTATTCGGGCAGCAGCGAGCCGTGCAGATTGATGGCACCGTGGCGCGGCACCGCCAGCAGCTCGCGCGTCAGGATCGAGCCGAAGGCCACCACGGCCAACAGGTCGGGCTCGAGACCGCGCAGCGCCGCCAGGGTCGCGTCGTCGCCCGCGTGGGCCGGTTTCATCACCGGCCGCGCCAGCCGCGCCGCGGTCACGGCGATCGCCGACTCGCCGATGCTCTGGCCCCGGCCGCGTGGCTGATCCGGGCGCGTCACCACCGCGAGCACCTCGCACGCCGAGGCGGTCGCCTCGAGCGACGGCACCGCGAAGTCCGGCGTCCCCATGAACACCACGCGCGGTCGACTCATCGCGGCTCCGCAGCCGGGGGCTGGTAGCCCTCCGGCATCTCGCCGCGCGCCAGGGCCTCGAGCGAGCGGCGCAGGAACTGGCGCCGCAGCGGCGACAGCCGATCCAGGAACAGCACGCCGTCGAGGTGGTCGACCTCGTGCTGGAGGACGCGCGCCAGGTAGCCGTCGGCCGACAGATCGATCGGCCGGCCCTGCAGATCCTGGGCGCGCACCCGAATCTCTCGGGCGCGCTTCACGTCTTCGTAGATCCCCGGGATCGAGAGGCAGCCTTCTTCCTCGACCTGTTGGCCGGACGGCTCGGACAGCTTCGGATTCACCAACGCCAGCCGCATCGACTCGCCTTCCTTCTCGCCCGGCACCTCGATCACGAGCACGCGCTGCAGGACACCGACCTGATTTCCGGCCAGTCCGACCCCGCGGTAGGCGTGCATGGTCTCGATCATGTCCTCGACCAGCTGCGTCAACGTCTCGTCGAAGGCGTCGACCGGGCGCGCCTTCTGGCGCAGCACCGGATCGCCGTACAGGCGAACGGGACGAACCGCCATCAGCGCTCTCGGCTCACTTGCTCTTGGCCTGGTCGCCGACCTTCTGCACGATCGCGCTCTTGGTGAATTCGACCCGCACGTCGTCGGCGATCTTGAGCGTGGTCGTGTTCTCGCCGAGCCCCACCACGGTGCCGATGATGCCTCCGGTGGTGACCACGCGATCGCCTTTCTCGAGCTTCTTGAGCATCTCGTTGGTCTGCTTCTGCCGTTGCTGCTGCGGCCGGATCAGCAGCAGATAGAGGATCAGGAAGATCGGCACGAACTGCAGAATCTGGAACAACAACGCCAGGTTGGGGTCGTAGGGCTTCGCCCCGGGCGCGGCGGTCTGGGCCAGCGCGTCGCTCCACCACATCGTCGTCAATCTCCTCGCCGGCCTTCCGGGCCAGCCGCTCGGGTCCGGGCTTCCTAAGCCGGGGCGACCAGGGTTTCTCCACTTTCGAAACGCGACACGAACGTGCGCCGAAATTCGCGGAAGCCACCCGCGACGATCGCCGCCCGCGCGCGCCGCGCCAATTGCACCATCTGCGTCACGGCGTGGATCGAAGCCAGGCGCATCGCCAGCGTCTCGCCGGCCACGAACAGGTGGCGCAGATAGGCGCGGGTGAAGCGGCGGCAGGTGTAACAATCACACTCGGAATCGAGCGGGCGCGGGTCGTTGGCGTAGGCCGCGTTCTTGACCACCAGCCGGCCGGTCGAAACGAACACCGTCCCGCGTCGCGCATTGCGCGTCGGCAGGACGCAGTCGAAGAGATCGACGCCGCGCGCCACGGCGTCGAGCACGTCGACGGGATGGCCCACCCCCATCAGGTAGCGCGGACGGTCGGCCGGGAATCGGGCGCAGTCGTGCTCGACCATCTCCAGGGACACCGACTTGCTCTCCCCCACCCACAGTCCGCCCAGGGCGTAGCCGTCGAACGGCAGCAGGGCGAGGCCGTCGAAACAGCGTGCCCGTTGCGCGCGATCGACACCGCCTTGGTTGATGCCGAACAAGGCCATCGAGCCGCGCCCTTCGTCGCGCAGGCGCCCGCGCTCGGCCAGCCCGCGGCGCGCCCAGTCGAGCGTTCGGTCGACCGCCCGACTCACGCCCTCGGGATCGCCCTCGAGATCCACCACCTCGTCCAGCGACATCGCGACGTCGGAGCCGAGCCCGTCCTGGATCCGCACCGCGTCCTCGGGGGTGAGCCAGTGCTTGCTCCCGTCCAGATGGGAGCGGAATTCCACGCCGCGGTCGCTGACCGTGCGCAGCTCCGCCAGGCTCAGCACCTGGAAGCCGCCGCTGTCGGTGAGGATCGCGTGATCCCAGCTCATGAAGCGGTGCAGCCCTCCCATCCGGCGCACGGTCTCCACGCCGGGGCGAAGATAGAGGTGATAGGTGTTGGCGAGCAGAATGTCCGCGCCCGCCGCCGCGACCTCGTCCGGGGCCAAGGTCTTGACGGCGCCCTGGGTCCCCACCGGCATGAACGCCGGCGTCAGCACCTCGCCGTGAGCCGTTTCGAATCGCCCGGCGCGGGCATGCGTGTCGGTGTCTTGCGCGTCGAGCGTGAAGTTCAGGGCATCCGCCCCGGATGATCGTGCCCGCGGGTGGGCGGGATCGAGACGGTGCGTGGTCCGTCCCAGAAAAACGTTCGTGGGCGGGAGACTAGGGGACGGGTCGAGACGGGTCAAGCGCCCGCGAGTGCTTGACGCGCGCCCCGCCACCCACCACATTGACCGCCGACCCGGGCGCGACGCGAGACCCGACGTCCAACTCACGATGGTGACGCAAGCCCTGCTGGCCCTGGTCCTGGCGGCCTCCGACTCCGCGGCCGTCTCCGATTCCATCGCCGCGCCCGCCGTGAGCGATACCGCGGCATCGCAGCGCGTCGTCCGACGGCTCGAGGAAGTCGTGGTGCGCGCCTCGCCGCTCCACGACATGCTGTCGAGCGAGTCGGTGCAGATCGTCACCCGCCAGGACCTGCAGTCGCTGCCGGTCGACGACCTCACCCAAGCGATCGCGCTGAAGGCCGGCGTTGTCGCGCAAGGCGAAGAGCTCCACGTCCGCGGCGGACGCGCGGGCGAGACGCAGCTGCTGGTGCGCGGAATCGGCCTCAACGAGTCGCGCCGCGGGCGGCCGATGGAGCTTCCCCTGCTGGCCCTCGAGTCGGCCGATCTGGTGAGCGGCGGACTCGATCCGGAGCACGGCGGCGCGCTGGCGGGCGTGGTGCAGGCGCCCACCATCGATCCCGGCGCGCGCTGGTCGGGCGAGGCGCGCTATCAGAGCGACGGCGGACTCGACTTGTCGAACGGCAGCCGCTCCACCTCCTACGATCGGGTGTCGGCGCGCCTCGGTGGGCCGCTGCTCGGCGGCCTCGGCGCGGTGGTCGCGACCGACGTGCTCACCGACGACACCTGGCTGCCTGCGCTGCGCACCCGCATCGACCGGCGCTCGTGGCGGGCCGACAATCACCTGCTCGGCTTCACCAAGCTGGCGCCGGTCGGATGGAGTGGCGGCCCCACACTGGAGATCTTCGCCAGCCGCGTCGTCGAACGCCCGTTCAATCCAATCTGGTCGCTCGACGGCTACACCACGCCGTGCAGCGGCCCGCTGTGCTCCGGCGGCCCGGCATTCAGCGCGGATCCACTCCCGGGCTACTCGCGCTACCGCGCCGCAGACCACTCCGTGATGACGGACGAAGCGCGTGTGGCGGCGGTGCTCTCGGCGACCCGCGCGCTGGCTCTCGGGCGAGTGCGCGGAGCGGTGGGCTTCACCGACACGCGGCGGCTGACGTCGGTCGGCGGTCGCGACGACGAGTGGTACCTCGCCCCCCGCCAAGGCCCGCTGTTCGGTATTCCCGACTCCCCGACCAGCGATCCGATCTACGCCTACCTTGGCTACGAGCCCTTCTTCCAACGCGCGCGGGCGAGCACCTGGACGTCGCGCGTCGATTGGGACCGCCCGGACCCCAGGGGCAACCGGGTGGGCTTCGGCTTGGGCCTCACCTACGACCGCGTCGAGATGCGCGAGCTCGATCTCTCGAATCGCGGCACGGGGCTGGATTCGCTGCGGCGCTACCTGGCCTATGCGCCCGGCGGCCTCGCGTACGGCCAGGCGCGCTGGATCTACCAAGGCATGGTGCTGAACGGCGGGCTGCGGCTCCAGTACTTCACCGCCGGACCGCAGGCCGAGCAGCAGACCTTCGGCGCGCCCGCCAAGGGCATCTGGAGCGTCGCGCCACGGCTCGGCGTGGCCTACCCCACCTCGACGCGTGACGTGCTCTCGTTCTCGTACGTGCGCATCGACCAGGATCCGCCGCGCGACCTGCTCTACGACAACCGCACCCTGATCAGCGCGCGCGAGCCGCTCGGCAACCCGCAGCTCGAGCCGCAGACCGTGATCTCCTACCAGGCCGCGCTCAAGCATCTGTTCGACCAGGGCCGCGCCTTCCAGCTCGCGTTCTTCTATCGCGACCTGTTCGGGCAGATCGGCGCGCGTCGCTACCAGGTCCTGCCCGGGATCTTCACGCGCCGTTACGACAACGCCGACGAGGGCCACGCCGAGGGCGTCGAAGCCGGCCTCTTCTATCCCGCCGGCAAGGGCGGGCGGGTCGAGGTGCAGTACACCTTCATGCACGCCGACGGCACGGCGTCCCAGGTCGAGGGCTTCCCCTACGGCGAAGCGGCGGCGTCGGGGCGCATCGATCCGATCGGCGACCATCCGCTCGACTGGGACCAGCGTCACTCGATCGCGCTGCTCGGCAATTGGGAGAGGCCGGCGGAAGCCCCCACGACCGCGCCGCACGGCCCGGTCGAGGCCTTGTTCCGGCTCCTGCGCGGCGCCTGGTCGCTGTCTTGGACCACGCGCGTCGGCTCCCCGCTGCCCTGGACGCCGAGCTTGCGCAACGCAGTCACGACCGATCCGGCGCTGATCAACGCGGGCCGCTTCAAGTGGGAGGAGAACACCTCGCTCGCCCTACGCTGGTCGCCCGCCTTGAGCGCCGGGCATCTGTGGTTCGGGCTCGACGTGCGCAACCTGTTCGATTTCCGCGGCGAGCTCTCGGCCACCGCCAGCGGCTACCCGCTCCCCGAGATCAACACCATCTACGACGACGACGGCGCGTTTCGCGGCGAGACCGGACTGCCGGGCGGCGCCTACTGGGACAACCGCGATCGCACCGTGTCGGGCGATTGGTGGGTGCGCATCCACGATCCGCGCCTGTCGAGCCCACCGCGCCTGATCCGCTTGAGCGTCAGCGCGCCGTGGTGAGGCGCTCGCCGCGCGGCGCCTACTCGACCTCGACGGTGACCTTCTCCATGCGCAGCGGCTCGCTGGTCTCGCCGCCACGACTGCCAGCCCGCTCGAGGGCCTTCAACACGTCCATTCCCTCGACCACCTCGCCGAAGATGGTGTGCTTGCCGTCGAGCCACGGCGTGGGCACGAAGGTGAGGAAGAACTGACTGCCGTCGGTGCCGGGCCCGGCGTTGGCCATCGACAGGAGGCCGGGACGATCGTGGCGCACGTTGGGCTTGTATTCACCGTCGAATTTGTAGCCGGGGCCGCCGGTGCCGGTGCCGAGCGGGCAGCCGCCCTGCGCCATGAAGCCGCTGATGACGCGGTGAAATGCCAGCCCGTCGTAGAAGCCGAGCCGCGCCAGGTAGCTGAAGCTCGTGACGTGCATCGGGGCGACGTCCGGCATGAGGCGGATCGTGATCGGTCCCTTGTTGGTCTCCATCCGGCACAGCACTCGGCGCGTCGGATCGAAGCTCGCGACCTTGGGTTTGGTGAGCTGGGTGCGCCAGCGCGACTGGCTCTTGTCGACGGATGTGGCGGCGATCTGCCGATCGATGTCCTGCATGGACGTCCTCGCGGTGAAGGGTGAAGGGTCGGGAGTGCTCTAGCTCTCGGGCGCGGCCGAGAGCGCGACGCCCGCGGCGGCCGGAGCCACGGCGTCGAGACGCAGCCGCAGCTCGCGGCGCAGCAGCCACAGACTCATGATCATCTGCAGCGTGATCGATGCCACCGAGAGGTACCAGATCCAGCGCAGCTGGAAGCCTGGCGCACGCGCCAGCAGGAACGACGGAATCGACACCAGCACGACGCGCGTGACCGACGTCATCAGCGACGGAATGGTGTTGCCGAGCGCCTGGAACGTGCTCGAGGCCACGAACACCACACCCGAAGCGACGAAGTTCCACGAGGCGATGCGCAGGTACTCGTCCCCGGCCGCGACCACCTGCGGATCGCTCGAGAACAGTCGCACCATGGCGGCGGGAGCGATGTGGCACAAGACCGCGAACAACCCCATGACCGAGACCGCGAGGACCAGTGCGGCGCGCAAGGTCTCGCGCACGCGCTCGCCGAGCCGGGCGCCGAAGTTCTGTCCCGCCACCGGCGCCACCGAGAAACCCAGCGCCACCACCGGCATGAACCCGGCCTGGATGATGCGCATGCCGATGCCGAAGCCGGCTTGCGCCGCGGCGCCAAAGGGGCGGCTGATGACGTAGACGATGAACAAGTAGACGGCCATCAGCCCGAACTCCGCGCCGGCCGGCAGGCCGACGCGCAGCATGGCGCCCCACAGGTCGAGGCGCGGCCGCCAGCGCGCGAGATCGAACTTCAGGTACGAGCCGCGTTGGAGGAAAAAGGTGAGCAGCCACACCAAACCGATCACGACCGCGATCAGCGTCGCCACCGCGGCCCCGGCCACCCCCAAGGCGCGGTGCGTGACCCAGCCGAAGATCAGGAACGGCGCGAGCGCCATGTTGATGATCACGGTCGCGGTCTGCACGATCATGCCCGGCTTGAATTGTCCGGTGCCGCGCAGCGCCGCGCCCATCGCCACGATTACGAACTGCAGCGCCAAGGCCGGAATGAACCAGCGCAGATAATCGCGCGCCCGCGCCGCGGTGGCGGCGTCGGCGCTGAGGCTGACTGCGTAGCCGCGAGCCAGGCTCGCCCCGACCGCGAAGAACAGGACGGCCACCAGCCACGCCAGCAGCTGGGATTGGTTGAAGGCGAGCTGAGCGCGGTCGTGGTCCTTGCGCCCGACCGCGTGGGAGAGCACGACGGTGGTGCCGACGCCCAGCATCTGCGACACCGCGAGCGAGACGAACATGAGATTGCCGGCGACCCCGACGGCGGCGACCGCCTCCTTGCCGAGCCGGCCCACCCAGTAGAGATCGACCAGGAAGTACAGGGTCTGGAACAGCATCGTCACCAGCATGAAGCTGGTGGTCTTGAGCAGATGGCGCGTGACCGAGCCGGTGGTGAGATCCTGCATTCGCGGCAAGGTACCTCGTCCCGTCGCCGCCTCAAAGCACGAGGCCGCGAAAGCGCTTGACCCCCTCTCGCGCGCCTCCCAACATGGTGCGCCTCGTTCGCCCGCGCCGGACCGCCGGCGCCCCTCACCCACCCCGGAGCGTGCATGCCGGTTCGCGGCATCGGGATCGACGTCGTGAAGGTGGACCGCATCCGCGAATCGCTCGAACGTTTCGGCCGGCGCATGGAAGCTCGGCTCTTCACCCGCGACGAGCTCGAATACTGCCGCTCCCACAAGGACCCGCTTCCGCACCTGGCGGCACGCTTCGCCGCCAAGGAGGCGGCCTCGAAGGCGCTCGGGACCGGCATGAGCGCCGGGGTCGCCTTCAGGCTCATCGAGGTACTGCAGCCGGGCGGGCGCGTGCCGACGCTGCGTTTCCACGACGCGGCCCTGGAACGCTACCGCGAGCTGGCTTGCACCGCTTCGCACCTCTCGCTCTCCCACGACGGCGGCTTGGCCGTCGCGTGCGTGGTGCTGGAGAGCTGATGCCGCTCGGGCGCGTGCTGATCGCCAATCGCGGCGAGATCGCGGTGCGCGTGATCCGCACCTTGCGCGAGCGCGGGATCACCTCGATCGCGATCTACAGCGAGCCCGATCGGGAGGCACTCCACGTCCTGCTCGCCGACGAGGCCTACGGCATCGGGCCCGGGCCGGCGCGCGAGAGCTATCTGAACCTGGAGCGGGTGATCGAGACCGCGCGCCGGGTGAAGGCCGACGCGGTGCATCCCGGGTATGGCTTCTTCGCGGAGAGCGCCGAGTTCGCGCGCGCATGCGAAGCAGCAGGGCTGGTGTTCATCGGGCCCTCGCCCGCGACCATCGCCCAGCTGGGCGACAAGCTCGCGGCGCGCGCCGCGGCGCGTCGCGCCCAGGTGCCGGTGGTGCCGGCGTCGGACGGCGCGCTGGACCACATCGCCGACGTGGAGCGCGCGGCGCAGGGACTCGGCTACCCGCTGCTGCTCAAGGCCGCGGCCGGGGGCGGGGGCAAGGGGATGAGGGTGGTGAACCGAGCCGCCGATCTGGCGACGGCGTTCGATCTGGCGCGCGGCGAAGCGCAAGCGGCGTTCGGCGACGCGCGGCTGTATGCCGAGACCTACGTGCCGGAGCCGCGCCACGTCGAGGCCCAGATCCTGGCCGACGGCGAGCGCGTCGTGTTCCTGGGCGAGCGCGAGTGCTCGATCCAGCGCCGCCACCAGAAGCTGTTCGAAGAGACGCCGTCGCCGGCGCTCGACGCCAGCACGCGCCAGGCGCTGGGCGATGCGGCGTGCCGCATCGCCCGCGAGGTGGGCTATCGCAGCGCCGGCACCGTCGAATTCATCCTCGATTCGACGGGGCGTTTCTACTTCCTCGAGGTCAACACCCGACTCCAGGTCGAGCATCCCGTGACCGAGATGGTGACCGGGCTCGATCTCGTGGCCGAGCAGCTGCGCGTGGCCAACGGCGAGCGCCTGAGCTGCGGCGACTCGCCCCCTGCGCCGCGCGGCTGGTCGATGGAGGCGCGATTGATCGCCGAGGATCCCGCCGCCGGCTTCCTGCCCGCCGTGGGCCGCATCGAGCGCGTGCGCTTTCCGCAGGGGCCGGGTGTGCGAAACGACGCCGGCGTCTACCGCGGCTACTCGATCCCGGTCTATTACGATTCGCTGCTGGCCAAGCTGGTGGTGTGGGGCGAGGATCGCGACCACGCGCGACGCCGCATGGACCGCGCCTTGCGCGAGACCGTCCTGGATGGAGTCCGCCACAACCTCGCCTTCCATCGCTGGCTCGTGAACCATCCCGAGTTCGCGGCGGGCCGCTTCTCGACGCGCTTCCTGGAGCAGCACTTCACGCCCCAAGCTCTGGCGCCGGATCGCGCGGCGCGCGAGATCGCGGTGCTGGCGGCCGCGCTCCACGCGCGCGAGGAGCGCCGCGCGGTGACGCTGCCCGACGGCGCGGCGCGGCGCGCGGCCTGGCGCTGGGCCGACCGCCGTGGCCGCTCGGGACGCGCGCGGTGAGGGCTCGCCCATGAAGTTCTGGGTCACCCTCGACGGCCACGATGCCGAAGTCGAGTTCCGCGCCGATGGCCAGCGGCTGTGGATCGAGGTCGAAGGCCGGCGGCTCGAGGCCGACTTCCGGCGCCTCCCGGACGGCGAGGTGTACTCGCTGCTCGTCGAGGGTCGCTCCCACGAAGTGCGCGTGGTCAGCTCGGGGAGCGGCCTCGAGGTCACGCTCGACGGCGCCACGGTGCCGGTCGAGGTCAGGCATCCGCTCGAGAAGCTGCTCCAATCCACGCAGGCCGCTCACCACGCCGCGAGCGGCGAGATCGTGGCCGCGCCCATGCCCGGGTTGGTGGTGGCACTCAAGGTGAAGCCGGGCGACGTCGTCGGCCCGGGGCAGGCGGTGGCGGTGGTCGAGGCGATGAAGATGCAGAACGAGCTGCCGGCGCGGCACGGCGGCGTGGTGCGCGAGGTGCTCGTGGCGGAGCGCGCCTCGGTGAGCGCCGGCCAGGCCCTGGTGCGTCTCGGCCCGGTAGAGGACCGATGAAAGCACGCGCCAAACCGCGAAAGCCGCGACGAAAGGTCGCCCGTAACGAAGCGGCGGCAACCGGAGACGCCCTGCGCTCGGCCGCGACGCCCTCGGGCATCGAGCTCAAGCCCTTCTACGACGCGGCCGATCTGCCGCGCGATCTGGCCCGCCGCGCGCCCCCGCCCGGCACGCCGCCGTTCACCCGCGGCATCCACTCCACCATGTATCGCTCGCGGCTCTGGACCATGCGCCAGTACGCCGGATTCGGCACCGCCGCACAGACCAACGAGCGCTTTCGTTACCTGCTCGCGCAGGGCCAGAGTGGGCTCTCGGTCGCGTTCGATCTCCCCACGCAGATGGGTTACGACTCGGATCACCCCCAGGCGCGCGGCGAGGTCGGCCGCACCGGAGTCGCCATCTCGTGCCGGGCCGACATGGAGGCGCTGCTCGATCGGCTTCCGCTCGATCGCGTCACCACCTCGATGACCATCAACGCCACCGCCCCGCTGCTGCTCGCGTTCTACGTCGCGGTCGCGGATGCGCGCGGCGTGGCGCGGGCCGCGCTCGGCGGCACGGTGCAGAACGACGTGCTCAAGGAGTACATCGCGCGCGGCACCTACATCTATCCACCCCAGGCCTCGCTGCGGCTCGCCACCGACGTGTTCGACTTCACCGCCCACGAGGTGCCGCAGTGGAACAGCATCTCGGTCAGCGGCTACCACATGCGCGAAGCCGGTGCGACCGCCGCGCAGGAGCTGGCGTTCACGCTCGGCAACGGGCTCACCTATCTCGAGGCGGCGCGCGCGCGCGGCCTCGACGTGGAGCGCATCGCGCGGCGCATCTCGTTCTTCTTCAACGCCCACAACCATCTGTTCGAGGAAGTCGCCAAGTTCCGCGCCGCGCGCAAGCTGTGGGCCGAGCTGCTCGAGGCGCGCTTCGCGATCCACGACCCCGACGCGCTGCGGCTGCGATTCCACACCCAGACCGCAGGCTCGATGTTGACCGCGCAGCAGCCGCTCAACAATGTGGTGCGCACGACGGTGCAGGGCCTGGCCGCGGTGCTGGGCGGCACCCAGTCGCTCCACACCAACTCGTACGACGAAGCGCTCGGCCTGCCGAGCGAGCCGGCGGCGCTGCTGGCGCTGCGCACCCAGCAGGTGCTCGCGCACGAGAGCGGCGTGGCCGACGTCGCCGACCCGCTGGCCGGGTCGTACCTGGTCGAGGCGCTGACCGCCGACCTCGAGGCGCGCGCCCGCGAGCTGATGCGGCAGGTCGAGGCGCTGGGCGGGACGCTGGCGGCGATCGAGCGCGGCTGGGTCCAGGACCAGATCCACCGCTCGGCCTACCAGTGGCAGCGCGAGGTGGAATCGGGCCAGCGCGTCGTGGTGGGCGTCAATCGCTACGTCGAGGGCGAGGCCTTGTCCCCGTCGTTCCGGCACGATCCGAAGGAGCGGCAGCGGGCCGAGTTCCTGGCCACATGGCGGGCCGAGCGCGATCGTCGCCTCGTGGAGCGGGCGCTCGGCAGGCTCGAGAAGGAGGCGCGCGGGACCACGAACCTCATGCCGGGGATCCTGGCCGCGCAGGTGGCCGGCGCCACGCTGGGCGAAGTGTGCGACACGTTGCGCCTGGTCTTCGGCACCTACCGCCCGGCGGGCGAGCGATGAGCGCGAGCCGGCGCGAAGGATCGGTGCGGGGCCTCGGCCACGTGGCCCTGGCGGTGCACGAGGCCGACCCGGTGGTCGAGCGTCTCGCCGCCGCCTTCGGCGCCACGCGCGGCGCGGAGGAGATGCTCGACGGCGGCGCGCTGCGCGTGGTCTTCGTGAATCTCGGCACGTTGACCTTCGAACTGCTGGAGCCGCGCTCCAAGGATCACACCGTCGCGCGCTTCCTCGAGTCACGCGGCCCCGGACTCCATCACGTCAGCCTCGAGGTCGACGACGTCGCGTCTGCGCTGGCGCAGGCGCGCGAGGCCTCGGTGCAGCCGATCGACGCCGCCCCACGCGCGGGGGCCCACGGCAGCCAGGTCGCGTTCCTGCATCCGAAGAGCCTGTTCGGGGTCCTGATCGAGCTCTGCCAGTCGCCCCCCCGGCGCTGAATCGCCCGGGCGCCGTTCGCCGCCCGAGGACAACCGTTCGCCGCCCCCCAGCAACCATTGGCCGGATGGCTGCAGCGTCGCCCCCCCGCGGCGCGTACCGTTCCCACCATGTTGACCCTTCACGAAGTGCGCAAGCGGTACGGCGACACGGTCGCCCTCGACTCGTTCTCGCTCCAGATCCAACCCGGGGAAGTCTTCGGACTGCTCGGCCCCAACGGCGCCGGGAAGTCCACCACCGTCGGCCTCGCGATCGGCCTGCTCGAGCCGGACCAGGGGTCGGTCGACGTCGGCGGTCTCGGCCCACCCAGCGATCCGCGCGTGCGCCGCAAGATCGGGGTCGCGCCGCAAGCCCTGGCGCTCTACGAGGAATTCACCGCCGAGGAGAACCTGCGCTTCTTCGGCGCGATCCAGGGTCTCGAGGGCGCGGCGCTGGTGGAGCGCACGCGCTGGGCGCTCGAGTTCGTGGGCCTCAGCGGCCGCGCCCGCGATCGCGCCCTCACCTACTCGGGCGGCATGAAGCGCCGCCTCAACCTCGCGATCGCGGTGGTCCACGACCCGCCGCTGCTGCTGCTCGACGAGCCGACCGTAGGGGTCGATCCTCAGTCGCGCAACGCGATCTTCGAGAACATCCTGGCCCTCAAGCGCGAGGGCCGCACCGTGCTCTACACCACCCACTACATGGAAGAGGCCGAGCGGCTGTGCGATCGGGTCGGCATCATCGACCAGGGTCGCCTGCTGGCGCTCGACCGCGTGCCGCGGCTGATCGCGGCCCACGGCGGCAAGAGCGCGTTGGTGCTCGAGCGCGACGGGGTGGAGCGCCGCCTCGAGACCGATGACCCGGTGAGTGAGCTGTCGCGACTGGCCCAGAACGGCGGCCTGTCGCGCTTTCGTCTCGAGCAGCCCGACCTCGAGGCGGTGTTTCTCAACCTGACCGGGCGACACCTGAGGGACTGATGCGAGAGATCCTGGCGATGGTGGGCAAGGACCTGCGCCTGCTGGCGCGGGACCGCATGGGATTCTTCTTCACGTTCATCTTCCCGCTCGCGGTCGCGATCTTCTTCGGCACCATGTTCGCGGGCAGTGGTCGTGAGCCGCGCGGGCTCGCCATCGCGCTGGTCGACGAGGATCGCTCGCCCGAGTCGCGCGCCTTCGCCGCCTTGCTCGACACGGTCCCCGAGTTCAGCGTGCAGGCGGCGACCCGCGACGAAGCCAAGCAGGCCGTCACGCTCGGCAAGCGCGTGGCCTACCTCGTGCTGCCGGTCGGTTTCGGCGAGCTCAAGCGCCGGCCGTTCTACGGACCGGGGCCCGAAGTCGAGCTCGGCTTCGATCCTTCGCGCAAGGCCGAAGGCGGCATGATCCAGGGCGTCCTCACCAAGTATCTGTCCCAAGACACCCAGGCGTTGTTCGCCCACCCGCGGGTGATGCAGAACCAGATGGCGCAGAGCCTGGCCGAGGTCGACAGCTCGCAGCAGCTGCCGTCCGAGCGGAAGGCGTCGCTCCACCGCTTCCTCGGTGAGCTGAATCAATTCCTGGGCGATCGCGCGCGGGATTCGGCCGTGGCCGGCGCGGCGGGCGGCGGCTGGCAGCCGGTGCGCTTCCACACCACCGACGTGATGCGTCAGCGCCGCGGCCCGCGCAACTCCTACGAGGTCAGCTTTCCGCAGGGCGTGCTGTGGGCAATCCTGAACGGCGCATTCGGATTCGCGATGGCGCTGGTCAACGAGCGCACCAAAGGCACGCTGGTGCGCTTGCGCATGGCGCCGGTCTCGCGCGCGCAGATCCTGGCCGCCAAGGCGGGCGCGGCGTTGATCGCGATCGTCACCGTCGCCGTCATCGTGCTGGGTCTCGGGGCGCTGGCGTTCAACGTCCGCCCCAGCTCGATCCCGCTGCTGGCGTTGGCCGTGATCTCGGCGGCCTGCGCGCTGACCGGCATCATGCTGGTGATCTCGGCCAGCGGCACGACCCCGCGCGGCGTTTCGGGCCTGGGGTGGGCGGTGATGATGTTCATGTCGATGACCGGCGGCGCCATGATCCCGCTGTTCGCGATGCCGGCCTGGATGCAGACGGCCAGCATGGTGAGCCCGGTGCGCTGGGCGATCCTCGCCCTCGAAGGCTCGATCTGGCGCGGCTTCACGCCCGCCCAGATGATGCTGCCGTGCGGCATCCTGCTCGGCCTGGGCGTGGCGGGATTCGCGCTCGGGACGCGCATCCTGAGCCGGACCGAGGCTTAGCGGCGCGAAACCACGCCCGGCGAGCGCCTGAGCGCCGTTAACTCGACTCCCGAGCCGGCCGATCCTCTCCCCATTCTCCTCGGCAGCCACCGGGGGGTCGACCCTGGGGACTTCGCTTTGACCGATCGCCCGATCGTTGCCGGGAAACGGGTTCGCGCCTGCCGTTTCATCTCGCTCGGCGTGGCGCTGGCCGCAGGGCTCGTCCTGACGGGATGGATGCTCCACGCGCCCACGCTCCTGCGGGTGCGTTCCGACCTCCCCGCCATGAACCCGATCACCGCGCTGTGCCTGTTGCTCGGCGGATTGGCCTCGGCCCGGCTGGCCACCCGCGAGAGCTCCGCCCTGGGCCGCGGGCTGGCGTTGGCGGCCGCGGCCCTCGCCGCGATGGGGCTGCTAGCCGGCTTTCCCGCCGCGGGCGTGATCGGAGATCGCCTGTTCGCGGCCTGGCAGGCGCGGCCGGAATGGCGGCCGATGCCGCAGGGGACGGCGGCCGCGATGATCCTGATCGGGCTGGCGCTGGCGTTGATGGATGCGCGCGCCCTGCGCACCCGAACCTGGAGTCAGGTGATGGTGGTGATGGCGATGGCGCCGTCTCTGCTCACGCTTGGGCTACTCTCCTTCGGCGCGCCCCTGCGCTCCGACCTGCCTTTGCTGCAGCCGATGCCGATCCAGACGGCGGTGGCGATCGCAGCCCTGGCGTCCGCCGTCCTGATGATCCGCCCTCGCGGCGGCGTGATGGAGGTGGTGTGGGGAGACACGATGGGCAGCGCCACGTTCCGGCTCATGATCCCCGTCGTGATCCTGGTGCCGGTGGCGCTGGGCTGGCTGCACCTCATCGGAATCGGCCGCTTCGAGGAGCTCTCTCAGAGCGCGGCGCTGGTGGCCACGCTGACCACCATGATGCTGGTGGCCGGCTTGTGGTTCGTCGCGCGTGGGTTGAGCCGGGCGGAGGCGAAGCGGGTGGAGGCGGAGCGGGCGCTGGTCGAGAGTCAGCAGCGCCTCGAGATGGTCCTGCACAGCGTGGGGGTGGGCGTCTGGGACTGGAACATCGAGGCCGACACCGTGACCTTCGACGACATCGTGAAGGCTCAGTGGCACGTCGAGCACGACGGCCCGGTCCGCATGCAGGAAGTAATCGCGCACATCCACCCCCACGACCGCAGGCGGGCGATCGGCCGCGTCCGGCGCGCGGTGCGCGTGGGCCACGAGTACATCACGTCCTATCGCATCCTCCACCCCGACGGGGCGGTGCGCGTGCTCGGCGCCCGCGGCTACGTCACGCGCGATGCGCAGGATCGGCCGGTGCGCCTGACCGGCATCAATTGGGACATGACCCTGCAGCACGAGGCCGAGCTGGCCCGCAGCCACGCCCAGCTCCAACAGCTCGAGCTCAAGGATCAATTCATCTCGCACGTCTCCCACGAGCTGCGCTCGCCCCTGACGGTGGTCTTCTCCTTCCTCGAGATCCTGCTCGACGGCTTGGCGGGCGAGCTCAACGAACAACAGCGTGAGTTCCTCGAGATCTCCCAACGCAACGCCGTCCAGCTCCGCCAGATGATCGACGACCTGCTCGACGTCACGCGCGCGCAGACCGGCAAGTTGGCGATTCACCCGCGGCGAATGCGGGTGGCCGGGGAGATCGAGGCCACGCTCGAAGGCCTGCGCCCGCAGGCCTTGGCGAAGCGCCTGACGCTCGAGACGGCGTTGCCCGAGGCGCTGCCGGCGGCGCTCGCCGATCCCTACCGGGTGCGCCAGGTGCTCACCAACCTGGTGGACAACGCGGTCAAGTTCACCCCCGAGGGCGGCTCGATCCGGGTGACCGTGGACGAGGCGAGCGAGGGGTTGCTGTTGTCGGTGATCGACGACGGACCGGGCATCCCGCCGGCCGAGCGCGAGGACATCTTTCGCCAGCTCTATCAGATCGACTACGGCGCGCCCACCGCGCGCAAGGGACTCGGATTGGGGCTCTACATCTGTCGCCAGCTGGTCACCAAGATGGGCGGAAAGATCTGGGTGGAGAGCGCCCAGGGGCAAGGCAGCCGCTTCTGCTTCACGCTGCCCTGCTATTCACCCGCCGCCGCGATCGCTCCGCTGCTCACGCCGGACAACCTCGCGCGGCGGGCCTTCCACCTGTTGCGGATCACCTGCCAGCCCAGCTCGGCTCGGTCGTGGAGCGACAAGGACGAGGCCGCGCTGATCGACGTCTACGAGGTCGTTCGCAGCTGCACGCTCCCGGACCGCGACATGGTCCTGCCCAGGCTCGGCGTCGAAGACGATCGCGAGTCGATCTTGGTGCTGGCGTGCGGGGACCCGGCCGCCGTCGCGACGTTGGAGCGCCGCATCCAAGGCCAGCTCTCGCTCTCCCCCGCGTTGCATTCCGGTCGACTGGCGTGGATCATCCACGCGCTCGCGCTCGACCCCGCGATCATCCCGCAGCAGGATCCCGCCCGCTGGGCCGACGCGCTCGCCAGGAACGTGGAGACGGCGCTCGACGACGCGGCAGCGTGGAGGGACGCGGCATGAATCCGCCGGGCAAGAAGATCCTCGTGATCGATGACGATGCGGACCTGATCAAGGCCATCGGGACGCGGCTGCGCGCTGAAGGCTTCGCGTGCGTGTCCGCGGGCGACGGCGTCCAGGCCATGGCCGCGGCGCGCCGCGAGAAACCCGACCTGATCCTGCTCGACCTCGGACTTCCCGGCGGGGACGGCTACCACGTGCTGGAGCGGTTGAAGACGCTGACCCCGACCTCGTCGACGCCCGTCATCGTGCTGAGCGCCAAGGATCCGCAGGTGCACGAGGCGCGCTCACTGGCCGCCGGGGCGGATGCCTTCTTTCACAAGCCGGCCGAGAGCGCGACGCTGATGGCGGCGATCCAACGATTGCTCGGTGAGGTGGGCCCGAGCACGCCCTAGGCTCGGGCTCGATCGCTTCTCGCTTGCGGCCTGCGCCGTCTCCTCGCTCAGACGTACCTCCAGAGGCCGCTCCTCGCTCGTGATTTGAACGCTCCGAACCCGCGGCAGGCAACATAGAGGATCACGATCGCCACGGCCCACACCGCGTAGAGCCAGGCCAGGCTCCACGTGTAGCCCGCGGGGGCCGGAGGATTGCCCATCGGGTGATTGGTGAACAGCCACGGACTCACGGCGCCGAGCCGGATCTCCGAGACCACCAGAGCCAGGGCGTGGATGAGCGGGATGTGCAGCAGGTAGAAGAAGAACGGAACGCGGCCGAACACCGAGATCGCGTCGGCGGCGCGGCCGCGCGCACGCTCGAGGGCCGGAATCAGGGCGATGGTCGGGCCCAGCGTCATGAGCAGGAACGAGAGCGACGCGGGGTACTTGGTGGTGTTGAGGAACGCGAGCAGCGCCGGCATCGGTGGGCCCTCCCCTCCAGCTCCGCCGGTTTTCCATGGCTGCGGATCGCCGTAGAGGTTGAACGCGCGCAGCACCAGGAACGCCACGGTCGCCCCGAGCCCGAGCCATAGGCAGATGCGATCGCGTCGCGCGGGCTCCAACGCGAACACCGGGGCGAACGCATAGCCGGCAGCCATCACGCCCACCCAGGGCACGAGTGAATAGAGCACCGTGAGGCTGGGCCCATGAGGGCCGAGCGCGACTGGCCCGGCGAAGAAACCGACGTAGCCGATCTTCCACAGCGCGGAGCCGAAGTCGTTCGTCAGCTTGTCGACCAGCGGCCAGAACCGGCCGTCGAGCAGGTTGTGGCCTGCGATCACCGCGAGTGCGAACGCGCCGATCATCGCGCGCGGCATGCGCACCAGTCCCGCCAGCACGACCATCGACCAGCCGATGACCCAGATCACGCCGGCCAGCAGGTAGTGGGCGAAGTCGAAGTTGAAGGTCCAGCCGACCCGGATCACCGTGAGCTCGAGCAGCACCAGCCACAAGCCGCGAGTCAACAGGAAGCGCGACAGGTCGCGGTGGCTGCGTCCGTAGAGCCAGGCGCTGGTGCCGGCCAGGAACACGAACGCCGGCGCGCAGAAATGCGTGATCCAGCGCGTGAAGAAGATGCCCGGGGTGGGCCCACCGGCGGGGAGACCGGAGTAGACGCGGACGTGGTCGAGGGCCATCAGCACCATGACCGCGCCGCGGATGAGGTCGATCGAGCGGATGCGGCCGGAGACGATCAAGGCCCGCCCCCCGAAACTCTCCCTACGCCTGCTGCAACGCCGCGCCGCTCCCGTAGGCGTCGAACAGCCGCCCCCAGTCGGTCTCGAGGATCTGCTTCACGCGCGGCTTGCCGTTGACCGGATACCAATAGCCGTCGTGGTAGGCCCGCGATGCGACGAAGCTCCAGGGCACGATCGGCGACCGCAGCAAGAGGTTCTCGAGCGGCTTGAGGGGGCCCCAGTAGATCAGCTTCTGTCCCCAGGAGGCGAAGGTGTTCTCCTGCAGGCTGCCGCGGAAGCCGAAGTTCACGTTCGTGATGTCGTCCCCCACGATCTCGATCTCGGAGGGGTTGCCGACGCCGAGGCCGTTCTCGTGGGCGAGGCGGATGAACTTGAGATCGACCATCGGGTCGAAGCCCATCATCTTGGCCGCGATCGCGTCGATCGCGACGCAGTCGTCCGAGGCCAGGATGTAGTTCTTCACGTGCGGCCGCATCGCCCGCGGCCCCGGACCTTCGCCCGCGATCGTGCCGTCCATCACCGCGAACACGCCGGGGTGGATCTCCTTCTGGATCCGCAGCAGGTCGACCAGCGTCTCGTGGATCACCGAGTGGGTCCAATGCCGGTTCAGGTTGAGCAGGCCACCGAACGCGTTCTTCATCGCCCCGGTCGTGCCGGTGAAGACGTGGGTCTTCACGGTCGGCAGATGGATCACGTTCTTGCCCATCAAGAGCTTCGGGATCTGGATGCCCTGCTTCTCGAACACCCGATCGAGCACCAGCATCTTCGACTTGGGCTGATAGGTGATCCACTCGGTCGGCGGCTCGCTCAGGTACTGGATCGGAACGCGATACCGTTCGAGCACCGGGGCGAGGTGATTCTTGACCGTCCCCTCGCGGCAGCTCACCACCACCGTGTCGTTCTGCGCGGCGATCAGGTCGCGCGAGACGTCGTAGCCGTCGGACTCGAGCTTCTCGATCACCCCGTGCATCTGCCAGGGCGTGGTCGAGCACGCCGGCATGTAGACGTGCCACGAGATGTTGATGCGGAGGCAGGTCTGCGAAGTGAACGGCAGCGTTTGGCGGTAGCCGGCCAGGTCCATGAGGCGGCCGTAGTCCGCGACGACCTTCTCGGGCGAGGTGCGCAGGACGGCGACTTTCGACATGGAATTCCTCGGGGACGTGGTGCTCGAGCGGCGGGTCGCGATTCTATCAGAAAGCTCGGGAGTTATCGGCGCGCGGGCCTCGGATCTTGCCGTCTTCGATCGCGTCACGGATGGCCGCGCCGCTCGTCCCGTCGCTCGTTGCGCCGTCGCTGACCTTCCTCCGCCATGTAGAGCACCGCGTCCCAGGCGTTGTGGATGCCGATGAAGAGCAGCAGCAGCACCGCCGCGGCGATCGCGAACAACGCGGCCGCGCGCGGACTGATCAGGAAGAACGACATGATCAGGAGCGTGCCGTAGGCCAGGAAAGGCAGGATGTTGTGCCAGATCACGTCTTCCCACACCGGCACGTAGACGGTCTGGCGGCGGGAGTGCCGCATGACGCGAATGCCGTAGACGATGCCCGCCAGTCCGCACGCTCCGATCACGAACGCCGGGCCTCCCAGCGATGGCCACGGCGCGCTGAGCGTGGCCGAGATCAGGAGCGCCGCGCAGAAGTGGACGACGGTCGGGGTGCCGAAAGCCCGCGTCGCGGCCCCGGCGCCGCCCATCTGGAGCTCCGAGCCGAGCACGATCACCACGAACTGCAGACCGGTGAGCGCGGCAGCCGACGAGCCGACGATGACGTAGAAGCTCTCCCAGGCGGTGAGCGGCCATTCCACGACGAGACCTCCTGGATTTCCGCGGCGAGCCCCCGACCCGGCCGCCGCGCGCTCGGTCGCTAGACCTTGACGCCGTCCCTGAGCAGGCTGCGCGCGATCACCAGCCGCTGGATCTCGCTCGTGCCCTCGTAGATTTCCATGATCCGCGCGTCGCGGTAGAAGCGCTCGACGGCGTACTCCTTCACGTAGCCGTACCCGCCGTGGATCTGGATCGCCTGATGGGTGACCCAGGTGGCGGCCTCGGTGGCGTGGAGCTTGGCCAGCGCCGAGGCGCGGCCGAAGAACTGGCCGGTGTCGCGCAGCCAGGCCGCCTTCTGGATCAGCAGCCGCGAGGTCTGGATGCGGCGCTCCATCTCGGCCAGCTTCCACTGAATCGCCTGGATCTTGGAGAGCGGGCCGCCGAAGGCATGGCGTTGCTGCGAGTAGCGCACCGCCTCGTCGCGCGCCGCGCGCATGACGCCCAGCGCCTGCGACGCCACGCCGATCCGCCCGGCGTCGAGGGCGCTCAGCGCGACCTTGAAGCCTTCGCCCTCGGCGCCGAGCCGATTCTCGACCGGGATGCGCATGTCCTCGAGCGAGAGCGAGATGGTGTCGGAGCCGCGCAGGCCCATCTTGTCCTCGGGCTTGCCCAGCCTGAGGCCGGGCGTGCCCTTCTCGACGATGAAGGCCGAGATGCCGCGACTGCCCGCGACCTTGTCGGTGCGGGCGAAGATCAGGTAGATGCCGGCGCGCAGCCCGTTGGTGACCCAGTTCTTCGCGCCGTTCAAGACGTAGTGGTCGCCGTCGCGCCTGGCGCTCGCCTCGAGCGCGCCGGCGTCGGAGCCGGCCCCGGGCTCCGACAGCGAGAAGGCGCTCATCTCCTTCGAGACCAGCCGCGGCAGGAAGCGGCGCTTCTGCTCCTCGGTGGCGTAGCGATAAACCGGAATCAGGCCCACCGAGTTGTGCACCGCGATCATGATCGCGAGCGCCGCCGAGACGTAGGCGATCTCTTCGATGACGAGCTGGATGGTGCGCGCGTCGTAGCCGACGCCGCCCCATTCCTCGGGGACGGCCATGCCGAGGAAGCCCTGCTCGGCGAGCCGGCTCACGGCGGTCGAGGGCACGTCGCTGGTCTGGTCCCAGCGCGAGGCGTGGGGCGCGAACTCGCGCGCGCACAGCTCGCGCACGGCGTTGCGCACCACCACCTGGTCTTCGCTGAGATCGAAGTTCACCGCGGCGCGGGCTCGGCCGTTCAGGCCGGCACTTCCTCGGGGTTCTCGCGGAAGAAGATCAGGCAGATCAAGGCCAGAGCCGCCATCACCATCCCGCCCCCCGGATAGAAGAGCGAGATCACCGCCGCCGCCAAGGTGACCGGGTAGGCCTTGCCGTCGCCCGCCCACAGGCCGAGCACGCCGGCGCACCACAACAGGCCGACGAAGGCCTTGAAGGCGTCGACCATGAGCGCCGGGACGCCGAAGCGTCCGAAGAACGACGCCCACGCGCCGGTGTCGCCCGCCAGGTTGAAGTAGTCGCCGTTGATGAACGGGTAACCGCCCTGGAACAGCATGGTGACGCCGGGATAGATCATGGCCACGGTCAGGATCACGAGCGCCACCGGGCGCACGGGTCGAGTCATCTCGTCCTCCCTTTCACGAGCCGGCGGCCGCGGCGTGCTCCTTCAGCACCTGCCCCGCCACCACCATCTTCTGGACTTCGGTCGTGCCTTCGTAGATCTCGGTGATGCGCGCGTCGCGCCACAAGCGCTCGACGGTGAACTCGGTGAGGTAGCCGTAGCCGCCGTGCACCTGGATGGCTAGGTGCGCGCAGCGCGTGGCGGCCTCCGAAGCGTGCCACTTGGCGAGCGAGGCTTCTTTGACGTGAGGCCGCTGCTGATCGCGCAACCACGCCGCCTGATAGGTCAGGAGCCGGGCCGTCTCGACCTCGACCGTCATGTCCGCCAGCATGTGGCGGATGGCGTCGAATTCGCCGATCAGGCGGTCGAACTGCCGTCGCTCCCCGGCGTAGCGCACCGCGGCTTCGAGGGCGGCCTGCGCGATGCCGAGGGCCTGCGCGGCGATGCCGATGCGGCCTCCGCCCAGCGTCGCCAGCGCCACGCCGTAGCCTTTGTTCACCTCGCCCAGCAGGTTCTCGGCCGGGATGCGCGCGCCGGCGAGGGCGATCTCGCGGGTGTCGGAGGCGTGGATGCCGAGCTTCTTCTCCTTCTTGCCCTTGGTCACGCCCGTCGTTTCGGCGTCGACGATGAACGCCGAGATGCCCTTCGACCCGAGCGCGCGATCGGAGGCGGCGTAGACCACCAGGACGTTGGAGGGCCCGGCATTGGTGACGAACAGCTTGGTGCCGTTCAGCACCCACGCGTCGCCGTCCCGTGTCGCGGTGGTCTGCTGGTTGGCGGCGTTGCTGCCGGCGTTGGGCTCGGTCAGACAATACGCGCCGATCCACTCTCCGCGCGCCAGCCGCGTCAGGTACTTCTGCTTCTGCGCCTCGCTGCCGTAGGACAGGATCGGGTAGTTGACCAGCGAGTTGTGGGCCGACGCGATCACCCCGTGGCTGGCGCAGACGCGCGATAGCTCCTCGATCGCGATCACGTAGGACACGTAGTCCATGCCCGCCCCGCCATAGGCCTCGGGCACGAACAGGCCCATCAAGCCCAGCTCGCCCATCTTCTTCGTGGTCTCGGCCGGGAACTCGTGGCTCTCGTCGATCGCCTGGGCGATGGGGCGGATCTCCCGCTCGGCGAAATCGCGCACCATCTCGCGCACCGCCTGTTGATCGTCGGAGAGATCGAACGCGGGGCTGGCCGAGGTGGCGAGGGTCTCGGCGCTCACCGTGAGACCTGCGCCCGCTCAGGCGCCCGCATAGTCGTAGAACCCGCGGCCGGACTTGCGGCCGAGGTAGCCGGCGCGAACCATCTTGCGCAGCAGCGGGCACGGCCGGTACTTCGAATCGCCCAGTCCCTGATGGAGCACCTCCATGATGCTGAGGCAGGTGTCGAGGCCGATCAGGTCGGCGAGGGCGAGCGGGCCGAGCGGGTGGTTCATCCCCAGCTTCATCACGGCGTCGATCGCTTCCTTGGTCGCCACGCCTTCCATCAGGCAGTAGACCGCCTCGTTGATCATCGGCATCAGCACGCGATTCGAGACGAAGCCCGGAGAGTCGTTGACCTCGACCGCGGTCTTGCCGAGGCGCGCGCAGAGATCGGCCGCGACCGCGTAGGTCGCGTCGCTGGTGGCGAGGCCGCGGATCACCTCGACCAGCGGCATCACCGGGACCGGGTTCATGAAGTGCATGCCGATCACGCGCTCGGCGCGGCGCGTCGCGGCCGCGAGCTCGGTGATCGAGATGCTCGAGGTGTTGGTGGCCAGCACCGCCTCGGGCGGCGCCACGCCGTCGAGGGCCGCGAACAGCTGGCGCTTGAGCGTCGCGTCCTCGCTGACCGCCTCGACCACGACCCCGCAGCTCGCCACGGCGTCCAGCGCGGTGCCGCCGTGGATGCGGCGTGCGATGGCGGGCGCCTGCTCGGGGCTCCAGCTCTGCTTCTTGGCCACGCGCTCGAGGCTCTTGGCGATGTGGGCGAGCGCGCGCTCGACCAGCTCGGCTCGCACCTCGATCAGCTCGACGTCGAAGCCGGAGCTGGCGAACACCTGGGCGATGCCGTTGCCCATCACGCCACCGCCGACCACGGCGACGCGCGTCACCGACGCCGAGGGACCGGCGGCGGCCGGGACCGTCTGCGTGCTCACGGGCGCTCCACCGCGAGCGCCACGGCGTTGCCGCCGCCCAGGCACAGCGTGGCCAGGCCGGTCTTCTGCCCGCGCTGCTCGAGCGCGTGGATCAGGGTCACCAGCACGCGCGCGCCCGAAGCGCCGATCGGATGGCCGAGCGCCACCGCGCCGCCGTTCACGTTGACGCGTTCCCAGTCCCAGCCCAGCGCCTTGCCGTCGGCCATGGCCTGCGCCGCGAACGCTTCGTTGGCCTCGATCAGGTCGAAGTGGTCGATCGTGACCTGCATCTTCTTCATCAGCTTGTCGACCGCGTCGATCGGCGCGAAGAACAAGTCCTTGGGCTCGCCGCCTCCGGTGGCGTAGGCCACCACGCGCGCCAGCGGCGTCGCTCCGCTCTGCTTCACGCGCTCGGCGCTCATCAACACCAGCGCGGCGCCGCCGTCGTTCAGGCCCGGCGCGTTGCCGGCCGTGATCGCACCGCCCTTGTCCTTGGTCACCGCTCCGAGCTTGGCCAACGCTTCGGCCGTGGTCTCGGGGCGGATCG
>JACXTT010003341.1_pt1 | contig 24790 bp, 34 predicted proteins | sample 9270951 | NCBI WGS metagenome assembly JACXTT01 (sample SAMN15532306, study PRJNA645909) | rock metagenome | isolation source: weathered quartz diorite | place: Puerto Rico | collected 2017-06-21
ACGTGACGCTGGAGGTCATTCTGCACACGCCGATCGCGATGGTGACGGGCTTGCGGTTCGCGATCCGCGAGGGCGGCCGCACGGTCGGCGCCGGCACCGTCACCGAGATTCTGGAGTAGGTCACCGGCGCATCCTTCCGGCCGCCCGGAGCGCATTTCGGGGACGCGGAGGGGCTCGACGGTTCGGCCCGGATCGCATGGGTCCGGGGAGATTAGGGCGAAGATGGTGAACGAGAAGATCCGAATCCGGCTGAAGGCGTACGACCACCGGCTCCTCGACCAATCCACGACCGAGATCGTGGACACGGCGCGGAGGACCGGGGCGCGCGTCGCGGGGCCGATTCCGCTCCCGACGGTGACGAACCGTTGGACGGTGCTGCGCTCCCCGCACGTCGACAAGAAATCGCGCGAGCAGTTCGAGATTCGCACGCACAAGCGGCTCCTCGACATCCTGCAGCCGACGCCCGAGACCGTGGACGCCCTGATGAAGCTCGACCTCCCGGCGGGCGTGGACGTCGAGATCAAGGCCTTCGGGCCGGGGCAGTGAGGCGGTCATGATCGACGGAATGATCGGACGGAAGGTGGGGATGACCCAGATCTTCCTCGAGGACGGGACGATCGCCCCGGTCACGGTGATCGAGGCGGGGCCTTGCGTCGTCGTGCAGCGGCGCGCCGCTGCAAAGGAAGGGTACGACGCGGTGCAGCTCGGCCTCGTCGACGCCCGCGCCGCCAAGCGCGCGAGCAAGCCGGTGCGCGGCCATCACGAGAAGGCCGGCGTCCCGCCGACGCGTCTGCGGCGCGAGTTCGCCGTGGATGCGAAATCGGAATGGAAGCCGGGGGACAAGGTGCTCGTCGACATCTTCGACGGAACCAAGAGCGTGGACGTCGTGGGAATCTCCAAGGGAAAGGGGTTCCAAGGGGTCATGCGCCGGCACCACTTCGGCGGGGGCGCCGGGAGCCACGGCTCGATGTTCCACCGCGCGCCCGGCTCGATCGGATCCTCGGCCTTCCCATCGCGCGTCTTCAAGGGGATGCGCGCGACGGGGCACATGGGAAGCGCGCAGGTGACCGTGAAGAACCTCAGGGTCGTCCGGATCGACAAGGACAAGAACCTGCTTCTGGTGCGCGGCGCCGTTCCGGGCGCAGTGGGCGCTGCGGTTTCGCTGCGCAAGTCGCAATCGGCCCGGCCTGCGGCGAAGAACTGACGGGGAGTGGAGCGATGGCGCAGATTCCCGTTCGCGATTGGAACAACAAGACGCTCCGGACGATGGAGCTCGACGAGGCGGTGTTCAACTACCCGCTGAAGGAGCACCTGATCTACGAGGCGGTCTGCGCCTACCGCGCGCGGGGGCGGGCCGGCACGCACAAGATCAAGAACCGCAGCGAGGTGTCCGGCGGCACGAAGAAGCTCTGGAAGCAGAAGCATACCGGCCGTGCCCGCATGGGGGACAACCGCTCTCCGCTCTGGCGTCACGGCGGGACGATCCACGGCCCCGTCCCGCGGGATTACAGCTGGGGTTTCCCGGCCGCCATGCGCCGGAACGCGATCAAGTCGGCGCTCGCCCAGAAGCTGCGGGATGGCCAGATCGTCTGCGTCGAGGGGTTCGCCCTGAAGACTCCCAAGACGAAGGATCTCGAAGGAGCACTCTCGGAGAAACTGGGCGTCACGCGCAAGGCGCTCCTGCTCCCGCTCGAGGCCGAATCGAACCTCGACCTCGCGGCGCGCAACAACCCCCGCCTCAAGGTCGTCCGCGCCCTCGGCGTCTCGATCGTCGACCTGCTCGATCATGAGACGCTCATCGTCGAGGAGCGGGCGCTCCTGCGGTTGAACGAGGTGCTTGCGTCATGAAGCTGACGAGTCACGACATCATCCGGCAGCCGCTGGTGACGGAGAAGTCCACCCACGCGCGGGAGGACGGGGCGATCTACTGCTTCAAGGCCGATGCGCGGGCCAACAAGATCCAGATCGCGGAGGCCGTCTCCGCGCTGTTCGGCGTGAAGGTGGCCGACGTGCGGACGGCGATCGTGATGGGTAAGACCAAGCGGGCCGGCCGTTACCTCGGTAGGCGGCCCGATTGGAAGAAGGCCTGGGTGCGGCTGGCGCCCGGCGAGAAGGACATCGAGTTCTTCGAGGCGAGCTGAGACTCCTCGGAGGGAGACGAGCGTCATGGCGGTCAAGAATTTCAGGCCCACGAGCCCGGGCACGCGGTTCAAGTCGCACATCAAGCGGATCGAAGGGTCCGAGAACGCGCCCCACAAGCCGCTGCTCGACGTCAAGCAGCGCACGGGTGGCCGGGACAACCGCGGGCTCCTCTCCGTCCGGCACCGCGGGGGTGGGCACAAGCGCCGCTACCGCGTCATCGATTTCCTCCGGGACAAGAGGGGCGTACCGGGGAGGGTGGAGACGATCGAGTACGATCCGAACCGCACCGCGAACATCGCGCTGATTTGCTACGCGGACGGCGAGCGCCGCTACATCCTCGCGCCGGTGGGGCTGACGGTCGGTGCCAAGATCCTCGCGGCCGCGGAGGCCGACATCGTCGTCGGGAACGCGCTCCCCATGACATCGATTCCGCTCGGCACGACGATCCACAACATCGAGATGAAGCGTGGCCGCGGGGGGCAGATGGTCCGCTCCGCGGGGGCCGGGGCGCAGCTGATGGCGCGCGAGGGAGGCTGGGCTCTCATCCGCCTGCCCTCGGGCGAGACCCGCAGGGTCGATCAGGAGTGCTGGGCATCGATCGGGCAGATCGGCAACGTCGAGCACGAGAACGAAAGCATCGGCAAGGCCGGCCGCAACCGCTGGAAGGGCTGGAGGCCGACCGTGCGCGGCGTCGCCATGAACCCCGTGGATCACCCCCACGGCGGCGGCGAAGGCAAGACCTCCGGAGGCCGCCCCTCCTGCTCGCCGTGGGGGGTTCCCACGAAGGGCAAGAAGACCCGCAACAACCCGCGGACGGACGCGTTCATCGTCCGCCGCCGCAAGTAAGTCGAGGTCGTTCATGGCACGTTCCGTCAGCAAGGGGCCCTTCGTCGACGGCCATCTTCAGAAGAAGATCGAAGAGCTCAACAAGAAGTTCGACAAGAAGGTCATCAAGACCTGGTCGCGCCGCTCGACCATCATCCCCGACATGGTCGGCCACACGCTGGCCGTCCACAACGGCAAGAAGTTCATCCCCGTTTACGTGACCGAGAACATGGTCGGCCACAAGCTGGGGGAGTTCGCGCCGACGCGCACGTTCAAGGGGCATGGAACGAAGGGGGACAAGACCGCGGCCGTGGTCAAGGGCGGGCCTGGCTCTCCGGGACCGGCCCCGGCGCCGGCTCCGGCGGGAGCGGGAGGCTAACGTGATCGCGACGGCGAAGCTCAAGTACCTCGGCGTCTCGGCGCAGAAAACGCGCCTGGTCGTCGATCTGGTGCGCGGCAAGACCGTGGGCGAAGCCCTGGCGACGCTGCGGTACTCGCGCAAGATGGTCGCCAAGGACCTCGAGAAGCTGCTCCAGTCGGCTCTGGCCAACGCGCAGCAAAAAGACCCGAAGCTGGACGTCGACCGCCTCGTGGTCGCGAAGGCGACGGTGGACGACGGTCCGCCGCAGAAGCGCGCGCGGCCCCGGTCGATGGGGCGCATCTACCGGATTCTCAAGAAGTCCTCGCACGTTTCGATCGTCCTCGATCTCGCACCCGTGAAGGCGGCCCCGCGCGCGGCCGCGGGCCGGAGGTAGCCGTGGGACAGAAGGTCCACCCGTTCGGGTTCCGCATCGGCTTCAACAAGACGTGGCGCTCGCGATGGTATGCGTCGAAGAAGTACGCGGAGCTCCTCCACGAGGACTTGGCGCTCCGCAAGGAGCTCAAGAAGCGCCTCGGCCACGCCGGGGTCTCCGCGATCGAGATCGAGCGGGCGGCGAACAAGCTGAAGGTCAACATCCTCACCTCGCGTCCGGGCATCATCATCGGCCGCAAAGGCAGCGAGGTCGACCGCCTCAAGGAAGACATCCGCAAGCGCACGCAGCGCGAGGTGTTCATCAACATCCTCGAGATCGACAAGCCAGAGATCGACGCGCAGCTGGTCTCCGAGGCGATCGCGATGCAGCTCGAGAAGCGCGTCGCTTTCCGCCGGGCGATGCGCAAGGCGATCGAATCCTCCCTGCGCTTCGGGGCCAAGGGGATCAAGGTCCAAGTGGGCGGCCGTCTCGCCGGAGCCGAGATCGCTCGCACCGAGCGGTATCTCGAGGGGCGCCTCCCGCTGCACACGCTCCGCTCGGAGATCGACTACGGGATCGCCGAAGCGCGGACGACCTACGGGGTCATCGGCGTCAAGGTGTGGATCAACCGGGGCGAATCGCGCGAGATCCGTCTCGCCGACGACGCCCGCCGTTAGGGTCTGAAAGGAACGCGACGCCATGTTGATGCCGGGCAAGGTCAAGTTCAGGAAGCAGCAGCGCGGGAGGCGCAGCGGCAAGGCCACCACGGGCTCGACCGTCGCCTTCGGCGACTACGGCCTGAAGACCCTCGAGGACGGGTGGATCACGGCCCGCGAGATCGAGGCCTCCCGCGTCGCCATCACGCGCTTCGTCAAGCGCGGGGGGAAGATCTGGGTGAGGCTGTTTCCGGACAAGCCGATCACCAAGAAGCCGGCGGAGACGCGCATGGGCAAGGGGAAGGGCGCGCCCGAGGCGTGGGTCGCGGTCGTGAAGCCCGGGAAGGTGCTGTTCGAGATGGAGGGCGTGGACGAAAAGACCGCCCGCGAGGCGATGCGCCTTGCGGCCCACAAGCTTTCCGTAAAGACGAAGTTCGTCGCGCGTCGCGCGCAATAGGTTCAATCGATGTCGCAGAGCACGAAGACGCTGAACAAGTACCGGGAGATGGAGCTCGAGGCCCTGGCCAAGGAAGAGGCGGAGCTCCGCACCGCGGTCTGGAAGATGAAGCTGCAGAAGGGGACGGGTCAGATCACCGATTCCTTGAAGCTCGCGGCGACCAAGAGGGATCTCGCACGGCTCCTGACCGTGCGTCGCGAGCGCGTCGCGGCCGAGGCGGCCGCCAAGCGCTCCTAGGAGAGGGACCATCACCATGGCGGAGACGATCACCAGGCGTCGGGCGTCGAAGGTCGGCGTCGTCGTTTCGGACAAGGCGGACAAGACGGTCGTCGTGCGCGTCGACCGGATCGTGCGCCACAAGATGTACAAGCGCTACGTGCGCCGGGCGGCCACCTTCATGGCTCACGACGAGACGAACGAGGCGAGCGTCGGCGACACGGTCGAGATCGTGGAGTCGCGCCCGCTCTCGGCCAAGAAGCGCTGGCGCATGCGTCGCATCGTCAAGCGGGGCCAGGGCGTGGTGGATACGGGCCTCGCCGACGACGTCGAGACGCCGTAAGGACAGGGAGCGGATCATGATTCAGATGAGGACGATCCTGGAGGTCGCCGACAACTCCGGGGCGAAAAAGATCTCCTGTATCCAGCTCCGCGGCGGCTCGCAGGGGCAGTACGCGGAGCTGGGGGACGTCATCACGGCGAACGTCAAGGAGGCCGAGCCCGCCGGCAACGTCAAGAAGGGCCAGGTGGTGAAGGCCGTGATCGTGCGCCAGGTCAAGGCGTTCCGCCGGAAGGACGGCTCGTACATCCGGTTCGACCAGAACGCTGCGGTGATCATCAACGACGCGCGCGAGCCCGTGGGCACGCGCGTCTTCGGTCCGGTCGCGCGCGAGCTGCGCGACAAGAAGTTCATGAAAATCGTCTCCCTCGCGCCCGAAGTCATCTGACGGACTCGAGGCGAAGACCAAGGGGCTGGCAGCGCATGAGCGGATTGAAGATCAGGAAGAACGACACGGTGGAAGTCGTGTCGGGCAAGGACAAGGGAAAGCGCGGGCGCGTGATCGAGGTGCTCCCGAAGGAGGCGCGGGTGCGCGTCGAGGGGGTCAACCGGATCAAGCGTCACACGAAGCCGAACCCGCAGAGGAACGTCAAGGGAGGCATCGTCGAGCGTGAGGACCCGATTCACGTGTCGAACGTCGCGCTGATCGACCCGAAGTCCGACAAGCCGACGCGGGTGGCGATCAAGATCCTGTCCGACGGCACGCGCGCGAGGATCGCCTCGCGCAGCGGCCTTCAGCTGGACAAGTAGGAGAGCGGACGATGGCGAGGCTGACGGAAACCTACGCGTCCGAGGTGGTGCCGGCATTGATCAAGCAGTTCGGCTACACCACGACGATGGCCGTGCCCCGGGTGACCAAGGTCGTGGTCAACATGGGGGTCGGCGACGCGATCCAGGACGGCAAGGCGATGGACGCGGCGGTCGAAGAGCTCGCGGGGATCACCGGCCAGAAGCCGACGATCACGAGGGCGCGCAAGTCGATCGCGAACTTCAAGCTGCGCGAGGGGATGGCGATCGGCTGCTGCGTCACCCTCCGCGGCAAGAGGATGTACGAGTTCCTCGACCGGCTGATGAACCTCGCGATGCCGCGCGTGCGCGACTTCCGCGGCGCGAATCCGAGAGGGTTCGACGGGCGGGGGAACTACACTCTGGGCATCCGGGATCAGCTGATCTTCCCCGAGGTCAACTACGCCAAGGTGCAGAAGGTCAAGGGCATGAACGTGTGCATCGTGACGACGGCCAGGACCGACGAAGAGGCCAAGGCGCTTCTGGACGGGCTCGGGATGCCGTTCCGCAAGAACTGACACGGGAGGATGTGAACGTGGCCACGTCGGCATGGGTCGCCAAGACGGTTCGGAAACCGAAATTCGCGGTGCGCGCCTGCAGCCGCTGCAAACGGTGCGGGCGCTCGCGCGGGTATCTCCGGAAGTTCCAGCTGTGCAGGATCTGCTTCCGGAACCTGGCGCTCGAAGGCGCGCTTCCGGGCGTGACCAAGGCGAGCTGGTAGGAGGCGGACGATGAGCATGACCGATCCGATCGCCGATCTTCTGACCCGCATTCGCAACGCCCAGGTCGCCAAGCACAAGACCGTCGACGTGCCGGCCTCGCGGATGAAGGTCGCGATCGTCACGATCCTGAAGGACGAGGGGTTCGTCGACGGATTCAAGGTCGTCGAGAGCGAGGTGCAGGGCGCGATCCGCATCGAGCTGAAGTACGGCGCCTCAGGCGAGCGGGCGATCCACGGGCTCGAGCGGGTGAGCCGCCCCGGCCGGCGGGTCTACTGCGGCAAGGACGAGATCCCGAAGGTCTTGGACGGTCTCGGGCTGACGATACTTTCGACGCCCAGGGGCGTTCTCACGGGCCAGAGCTGCCGCCGCTTGGGCGTCGGCGGCGAGGTCCTGTGCAACGTGTGGTAGGGGGCAGGAGAGCGAAGCCATGTCTCGTATAGGTCGGTTGCCGGTTCCCGTGGTCTCGGGCGTCAAGGTCGACGTCGCCGGGCGAACCGTCACGGTCAAAGGGCCGAAGGGCTCGCTCGCGCAGGAGCTCCCCGCGGGGATCGACGCCGAGGTCGCCGACGGCAAGATCGTCGTCAAGAGGCGCGACGACACGAAGGCCCAGAAGGCGCTCCACGGTCTGGCGCGCGCGCTCCTGAACAACGCCGTCGTCGGCGTCACCCAGGGATTCACCAAGGAACTCGAGATTCAGGGCGTCGGCTACCGCGCCCAGGTCGCGGGGCCGAACGTCAGCTTCGCCCTGGGGTACACCCACGCGATCGATTTCCCGATCCCCAAGGGGATCCAGATCGCGGTCGAGAAGCAGACGCGGCTCACCATCACCGGGATCGACCGCCAGCAGGTCGGCCAGGTGGCGGCGAAGATCCGCTCGCTCCGTCCGCCGGACGTCTACAAGGGAAAGGGCGTCCGTTACGTCACCGAGCACGTCCGCAAGAAGGCCGGCAAGACCGGCGCGAAGTGATCGCGAGGGCTCCATGCAGAAGAGGATCGACCGAGACGCCGTACGCCGACGTATCCGGCACCGGATACGGCAGAAGTTCTCCGGGACCGCGACGAAGCCGAGGCTCGCCGTGTTCCGGAGCGACAAGCACATCTACGCGCAGGCGATCGACGACGCGTCGGGGACCACGGTGGCCCACGCCTCGAGCCTCGATTCCGGCGTGAGGGGCGGCGTGAAGACGGGCGGCAACGTGGTTGCCGCCAAGGTGGTCGGAGGCGCGATCGCCGCGCGCCTCAAGGACAAGGGGATCGAAGCCGTGGTCTTCGACCGCGGGGGGTACCTGTACCACGGTCGAATCAAGGCGCTCGCGGAGGCCGCGCGCGAAGCCGGTCTGAAGTTCTGAGGAGGATGACGTGTCCGAGATGAACCGGGACTCCGTGGGCGAGCTCAAGGATCGCGTCGTCCACATCAACCGCGTGACGAAGGTCGTCAAGGGCGGCAAGAACTTCTCGTTCTCGGCGCTCGTCGTCGTCGGAGACGGCAACGGCTGGGTCGGCTTCGCCTCCGGGAAGGCGCGCGAGGTTCCCACCGCGATCAGCAAGGGCGTCGACCGGGCGAAGCGGAATCTCGTCCACGTGCCTCTCAAAGGCTCGACGATCCCGCACGCTGTCGTCGGTCGGTTCGGCTCCGGCCAGGTGCTCCTGAAGCCCGCCGCCCCGGGGACGGGCGTGATCGCCGGCGGCCCGGTGCGGGCCGTGCTCGAATCGGCGGGGGTGCAGGACATCCTGACGAAGTCGATCGGCAGCGCGAATCCCCAGAACGTCGTCCGGGCGACGATCGCCGGACTGAGGACGCTGAGAAACGCCGACCAAGTCGCCAGGCGCCGCGGCAAGGACGTCCACGAGCTGGAGATCGGAGGGGCGTCATGAACGCGAAGAGAACGGCGAAATCGGCCAAGAAGACGATCAAGATCCGCCAGGTCCGCAGCGGAATCGGCTTCGACGAGACCCAGAAGCGCACCCTGCGCGCGCTGGGCCTGGTCAAGATCGGCCGCGTCCGCGAGGTCCCGGACAACCCGGCGATTCGCGGGATGGCCGCGGCGATCCCGCACCTCGTCGTCATCGAAAAGGAGTAGGTCACGGTCATGAAGCAGAACGCATTGAAGCCCGCGGAGGGATCGCGCAGGAACCGGAAGCGCGTCGGGCGTGGCCCCGGATCGGGTGGCGGCAAGACCTCCGGCCGCGGTGAGAAGGGGCAGAAGAGCCGCAGCGGCTACTCGCGAAAGCGCGGCTTCGAGGGAGGGCAGATGCCGCTCAAGCGACGCCTCCCGAAGCGCGGGTTCACGAACATCTTCCGGATCCCCTATCGCACGGTCAACGTCGAGCGTCTCAACGAGCTGCCGGCCGGCACCGAGGTGACCCCGGAATCCCTTCAGAAGCTGGGGTTGCTCCGCAAGGGGACGAACCCGGTCAAGGTTCTGGGAAACGGGGAGCTCTCGGTCAAGCTGACCGTGCGCGCGCACAAGTACACCGGGTCCGCCAAGCAGAAGATCGAGGCTGCCGGCGGCACGGCCGAGGTGATCTCCTGAGCCTCCCGCAGTCGAGGAACCGTTCACGATGATTCAGTCCCTGAAGAACATTTGGAACATCCCCGAGCTCAGGCGCCGCGTGCTCTACACGCTGGGCCTCCTGGCGGTGTACCGCGTCGGGGGACACATCCCGACCCCGGGGATCGACAACGCGGCGCTGATCCGTCTCTTCGAGCAGCAGGCGGGCTCGATCCTCGGATACGTCGATCTGTTCGCAGGGGGGAACTTCAAGCGATTCACGATCTTCGCGCTGGGGATCATGCCTTACATCACCGCGTCGATCATCCTGCAGCTCTTCACGGTCATCTGGCCCTACCTCGAGAAGCTCAGCAAGGAAGGAGAGGCCGGCCGCCGCAAGATCACGCAGTGGACCCGCTACGGGACGGTCATCCTGTCGTTCATCCAGTCGCTCGGCGTCGCGTTCTGGCTCGAATCCGCCAGCACGACCGCCGGCGTCGGCCAGATCGTTCGCCACCCGGGTCTAGGATTCGAACTCCTGACGGTGCTGACGCTGACCACCGGAACGGCGTTCATCATGTGGCTGGGCGAGCAGATCTCCGAGCGTGGCATCGGGAACGGAATCTCGCTGATCATCTACGCCGGCATCGTCGTCGGCTTCCCCAACGCCGTGGTCAAGACGATCCAGGACTGGCAAACGGGGGCTCTGAGCCCGATCGTCATCGCCCTCCTCGTCATCTTGATGGTGCTGGTGGTCGCCGCCATCGTTTACGTCGAGCGCGCCCAGCGGAAGATCCCGATCCAGTACGCCCGCAGGGTCGTGGGGCGCCGAGTCTACGGGGGGGCCTCGACCTATCTCCCGCTGCGCGTCAACACGGCGGGGGTCATCCCGGTGATCTTCGCGTCGTCGATGCTGGCGATCCCGCAGACGGTCGGGAGCATCGCGTTCCTCAAGGACGTCGGTTGGATCCAAAACGTCCTGCATCAGCTGTCGTACTCGGCCCCGCTCTACAACCTGTCGTACGCGGCGCTGATCATCTTCTTCTCGTACTTCTACGTCTCGATCATCTTCAATCCGATGGATCAGGCGGACAACATGAAGAAGTATGGGGGCTTCATCCCGGGGATACGTCCCGGGAAGAAGACCGCCGAGTACATCGACGGGATCCTGACCCGCCTGACGTTCGGTGGAGCGGTTTACCTCGCGGCCATTTCGGTGTTGCCGGTGCTCTTGATCAGCGGGCTCCAGGTCCAGCAGCTTCCATGGGTCGGATCCACGCTGGACGCCATCCTCCCCAGGTTCCTGACCGAAGGACTGAACGTGAAGTTCTTCTTCGGGGGGACGTCGCTCCTGATCGTCGTCGGGGTCGCGATGGACACCGTTCAACAAATTGAATCCCAGCTGATCATGCGGCACTACGAAGGGTTCATGAAGGGCACGCGCATCCGCGGGCGCCGAAGCTAGGGCGCGGAAATGCCCTTGGTTATGTCTGCTAGAATGCGCGATTTACGGTGATGCGCGTCGTTCTGATGGGTCCCCCGGGCGTTGGAAAGGGGACTCAGGCCGAGAGGATGCAGGCCCTTTTGGGGGTCCCGCACGTTTCGACGGGGAACATCCTGAGGGCTGCGATCAAGGACGAGCGCTCCTCGCTCGGCGCCGAGGTCCGAAAGTTCGTCGAAACCGGGCGGCTCGTGCCGGACCGGCTGATGGGAGATCTGATCGGCGAAAGGCTGAAACGGGACGACGCGGCGGCGGGGTTCATCCTCGACGGGTTCCCGCGGACGGTCGAGCAGGTGTCGATCCTGAACGACGTGCTGGGCCGATTGGGAAAGCCGCTGGACAAGGTGCTGATGCTGGTGGTTCCGGAGACGGAGATCGTCAGGCGCCTGTCGGGGCGGCGCACGTGCGGGAATTGCGGGACGGTCTTCCACCTGGAAAGCCGTCCCCCGAAGCTGCCGGGCATCTGCGACGTTTGCGGCTCGGCTCTGATGCAGCGGCCGGACGACAACGAGGAGGTCGTTCGCGAGCGGTTGAAGGTTTACACGGATCAGACCGTGCCGGTGGCCGACGCATACCGGGCCAAGGGCCTCCTGGTGGCGATCGACGGCTTGGGCGACGTGAGCGAAGTCCAGACCCGGCTGGCGTCGGGCCTGGGAAGGGCTTGAGGAGAGCGTGACGCGGACGACGTTGAAGTCAGTGGCCGAGATCGCCCTGATGGACGAGGCGAACAGGATCATCCGCGGAATCCTCGCGGATCTGTCGGCCTTCGTCCGTCCCGGGGTGTCGACGCTCGACGTCGACCGATTCGCCGAAAAGCGGATCCGGGACGCCGGCGGTGTTCCCGCGTTCAAGGGATACCCGCACCGGAACGACGGCCGCGACTTCCCGGGAACGGTCTGTGCGTCCGTCAACGACGAAGTCGTGCACGGCGTCCCGAGCGCGCGCACGGTGCTCAAGACGGGGGACATCCTCTCGGTCGACCTCGGAATCCTTTACAACGGCTACTACGGCGACGCCGCCGAGACGTACCCGGTCGGCACGATTGCGCCCGAGGCCGAGAAGCTCCTGACGGTCACCCGCGAGGCGCTGCTCCTCGGGGTGAAGGAAGTCCGCCCGGGCCGGCGCGTGTCCGACATCGGATTCGCCGTGCAGTCGCACGTCGAATCGCACGGCTTCTCGGTGGTGCGGGAGTTCGTCGGTCACGGGATCGGCGCTTCCCTTCACGAGGAGCCCCAGATCCCGAACTTCGGGCAGCCCGGGCGTGGCATGCGTCTGGCGCCGGGCATGGTCCTCGCCATCGAGCCGATGGTGAATGCGGGAGGACCGGAGGTCGTGCTCTCGGCCGCGGATGGCTGGACGGCGCGCACCAAGGACGGAAGTTTGTCGGCTCACTTCGAATTGTCGGTGGCAGTCACGGACGGCGGGCCGAAAGTGTTGGGCGAGCCGTTGTCGGTAGCCGCCTGAGGCCGGGCGGGAAGGAGTTTTCAGGAACGATGTCGAAGGAAGAGGCGATCCAGGTCGAGGCCACGGTGGTCGAGCCGCTGCCGAACGCGATGTTCCGCGTCGAGCTCGAGAACAAGCACCGCGTGCTCGCCCACATCTCCGGAAAGATGCGGAAGCACTTCATCCGCATCCTGCCGGGGGATCGCGTCCTCGTGGAGCTGTCCCCGTACGATCTGACGCGGGGGCGCATCGTCTATCGCTACAAGTAGCTCGGGTCGAAAGAGAGGCATCATGAAGGTCCGGACATCGGTCAAGAGAATCTGCGACAAGTGCAAGATCGTGCGGCGCAAGCGCGTGGTTCGGGTGGTCTGCGAGAACCCGAAGCACAAGCAGCGCCAGGGCTGAGGAGGGGAAGCGTGGCACGTATCGCGGGCGTGGACCTGCCGCCATCCAAGCGGGTCGAGATCGGGCTGACCTACATCTTCGGGATCGGCCGGTCGCGCGCGCTGGCGATCGTCGCGAAGGCGAACGTCAAGCCGAGCGTGAGGGTCAAGGATCTCTCCGAGGACGAGGTCCTGCGCATCACGCGCGTCATCAACCAAGAGGGGCGCGTCGAGGGCGATCTCCGCAAGAGCATCGGCCTGGACATCAAGCGGCTGATCGAGATCGGCTCGTACCGCGGCATGCGCCACCGCCGCAATCTGCCCAGCCGCGGGCAGCGCACGCACACGAACGCGCGGACGCGGCGCGGGCCGCGCCGCTCCATCGCGGGCAAGAAGAAAACCGTCGGGAAGAAGGGGTAGGGACGATTCATGGCGAAGGCGGTCAAGGCGCCCGGAAAGAAGGGCGGCAAGAAGGAAAAGAAGAACATCCCGCACGGGGTGGCGAACATCCACGCGTCGTTCAACAACACGATCGTGACCATCACCGACCCGAAGGGGAACGTGCTGTCCTGGTCGTCCGCCGGCGTGCAGGGCTTCAAGGGCTCGCGCAAGGGGACGCCGTTCGCCGCCCAGACGGCCGCGCAGGCCGCGGGGAACGCGGCGAAGGAGCACGGCGTGCGCTCGCTCGACGTGCGGGTCAAAGGCCCGGGCGCCGGGCGCGAGTCGTCGATCCGCGCGCTCCAGACCGCGGGGATGGACGTCAAGTCGATCAAGGACGTGACCCCGATACCGCACAACGGCTGCCGCCCTCCGAAGCGGCGCCGGGTCTGACGTAAGGGAAGGAGACGAGCGTGGCAAGAACGACCGGATCGGTTTGCAGGCTGTGCCGCCGGGAGGGGATGAAGCTCTTCCTCAAAGGCGACCGCTGCTTCAAGGAGAAGTGCGCGTTCGAGCGCCGCGGCTACGCCCCCGGGCAGCACGGCCGCCGCCGGACCAAGGTCCAGGCCTACGGAGTCCAGCTTCGCGAGAAGCAGAAGGTGAAGCGGATGTACGGCGTCCTCGAGCGCCAATTCCGCACGTACTTCGCGAAGGCCGCCCGGAGGAAGGGAATCACCGGCGCGAATCTCCTTCAGATGCTCGAGTGCCGCCTGGACAACGTGGTCTACCGGCTGGGGTTCGCCTTCTCGCGCCGCGCCGCGCGCCAGCTCGTCGCCCACGGTCACATTCTGGTCGACGGCCACCGCGTGGACGTTCCCTCGAGCCTCGTCAAGGCGGGGGCGGTGGTCTCGCTGCGGGAGGAATCGCGCAAGAACGAAGTCATCAAGATGTGTCTGGATACGGCGAAGGGGCGCGGCGTCCCCGGCTGGCTCGACCTCGACGCCGACCGGTTCCAAGGGACGGTGAAGCAGCTCCCGAGCCGCGAGGACATCGCGCTCCCCATCCAGGAGCAGCTCATCGTCGAGCTCTACTCGAAGTAAGCCCGTTCTCGGGGCGAGCGCCCCGTGGGAGGTACGACCGATGCTTTGGAAAGGATTCCAGAGGCCGAAGCGCTTGGAAGTCGAGCGGGAGACGCTCACGCCGCGCTTCGGACGCTTCTCCGCGCAGCCGTTCGAGCGGGGTTACGGCACCACGATCGGCAACGCGCTCCGCCGAATTCTGCTCTCCTCCATCGAGGGGGCGGCGATCACGTCGGTGAAGATCGAAGGGGTGCTGCACGAGTTCTCGTCGGTCCCCGGCGTCGTCGAGGATACGACCGACATCATCCTCAACCTGAAACAGATCCCCTTCCGCTGCCACAGCGACCATGCGGAGACGCTCGTCGTCCACGCCGTCGGGCCGCGCACGGTCAAGGCGGGGGACATCCAGGCGTCCGCCAACGTCGAGATCCTCGATCCCGAAGCGCCGATCGCGACCCTGTCCGAGGAAGGAAGGCTCACGATGGAGATGCGGCTCCGCAAGGGACGCGGCTACGTCTCCGCCGACCGGAACTTCGACGAGGACCTCGGGATCGGCTACATCCCGGTCGACTCGATCCACGCTCCCGTGCGCAAGGTCAACTACATCGTCGAAGACGCCCGCCTCGGCCAAAAGACCGACTACGACCGCCTGACCCTCGAGGTCTGGACCAACGGGGCGATCACCCCGCAGGACGCGCTCGCCATGGCGGCCAAGATCCTGAAGGACCACATGGCGATCTTCATCAACTTCGAGGAGGGCGGAGACGAGATCGTCGACTTCCCCTCGACCGAGGACGAGCGGGTCCTCGACCAGCTCAACCGCTCGGTGGACGAGCTGGAGCTTTCGGTCCGGTCCTACAATTGCCTGAAGAACGCCAACATCAAGACGATCTACGATCTCGTGACGAAGACCGAGCCCGAGATGCTGAAGACCAAGAATTTCGGCCGGAAGTCGCTGAACGAGATCAAGGACATCCTGGCCGAGATGGGGCTCTCGCTGGGGATGAACGTCGATGCGAGGAAGCTCAAAGCCCGGACGTGAATTGAGTTGATCGAGGAGAGGACGCGATGAAGCACAGGGTGGCGGGGCGGAAGCTCGGGCGGACGTCGATGCACAGGACCGCCTTGCTCCGGAATCTCTCGACGGAGCTGTTCCGGCACGAGAGCATCCGGACGACGCTGATCAAGGCGAAGGAGTTGCGGCCGTTTGCCGAGCGGCTGATCACCCTGTCGAAGCGCGAGACCCTCCACGCGCGACGCCTGGTCCTCAGGGACATCCACGACAAGGACGTGGTCGGGAAGATGTTCGACGCGATCTCGTCGCGGTTCGCGCAGCGGCCGGGCGGCTACACCCGCATCGTGAAACTGGGGCCGCGCCGCGGGGACAACGCGGAGATGGCGCTGATCGAGCTGATCGGGGCCGAGACCGCGAAGAAGGCCGCGCCTCCGGCCGCGGGCGAAGCGGCCGAGGCGGCGCCGGAGAAGGCCGGGAAGGCCGAGAAGCCTGGCAAGAAAGAGGCGAAGCCCAAGACCGCCGAGAAGGCCAAGCCCGAGAAGAAGGCGAAGCCGGCGAGAACGAAGGGCGCGCCGAAACCGCAGACCGAATCCAAGGGGAAGGCGAAGTCGGGAGCGGCCACGCGGAAGGTGGGCAAGTCGGGATCGTGAGATAGGCGACACTCCCCTTTTCCCGTCGTGACGGAACAGCAGCGTGCCGAAGCGCACCGACATCAAGAAGATCCTCGTCATCGGCTCGGGCCCGATCGTCATCGGGCAGGGCTGTGAGTTCGACTACTCCGGCACCCAGGCTTGCAAGGCGCTCCGCGAGGAAGGTTACGAGGTCGTCCTCGTCAACTCGAACCCCGCGACGATCATGACCGACCCGCAGACGGCCGATCGCACCTACATCGAGCCGCTGATCCCCGAGATCCTGGAGCTCGTCATCGCGCGAGAGAAGCCGGACGCTCTGCTCCCCACGGTCGGCGGCCAGACCGCGCTGAACCTCGCGGTCGCGCTCTGCGAGCGCGGGACCCTCGAGGCGCACGGCGTCGAGATGATCGGCGCCAACTTGCGCTCGATCCGGGTGGCGGAGGACCGCCTGGCGTTCAAGGAGGCGATGGACCGGATCGGCCTCGACACGCTCGAGAGCGGCACCGCGGGGACGCTCGAGGACGCGTTCGCCCTGCTCGACCGCGTGGGCTATCCCGCGATCATCCGCCCGTCGTTCACGCTCGGCGGGACCGGCGGTGGGATCGCCTACAACCGCGAGGAGTTCGAGGACATCGTCCAAGCGGGACTCGACGCCTCGCCGACGCACCAAGTGCTCATCGAAGAGTCGGTCCTGGGGTGGAAGGAGTACGAGCTCGAGGTCATGCGCGACCTCGCCGACAACGTCGTCATCATCTGCTCCATCGAGAACTTCGACGCGATGGGGGTGCACACGGGCGATTCGATCACCGTCGCGCCGGCGATGACGCTGACCGACAAGGAATATCAGGCGATGCGCGACGAGGCGATCCGCGTCATCCGCGAGGTCGGCGTCGAGACCGGCGGATCGAACATCCAGTTCGCCGTCGAGCCATCGACCGGCCGTCGGGTCGTGATCGAGATGAACCCACGCGTGTCCCGCTCCTCGGCCCTGGCCTCGAAGGCGACGGGGTTTCCGATCGCCAAGATCGCGGCCAAGCTCGCGGTCGGGTACACGCTCGACGAGATCCCGAACGACATCACGAAATCGACCCCGTCATCGTTCGAGCCGACGCTCGACTACGTCGTCGTCAAGATCCCGAGGTGGGCGTTCGAGAAGTTCCCCGCGACCTCGTCCGTCCTCGGCACCCAGATGAAATCCGTGGGAGAGGCGATGGCGATCGGCCGAACGTTCAAGGAAGCGCTCCAAAAGGCGCTCCGCTCGCTCGAGATCGGGCGCGGAGGGCTGGGCGCCGACGGCAAGGACGCGCCCGACCCCGTGCGGCTCCGCGAGAAGCTGATCACGCCGAATTGGGAGCGTATCTTCTACGTCCGATATGCTCTCCAGGGCGGGATGAGCGTCGAGGAGGTCGCGGCGCTGACCAAGATCGACGCCTGGTTCCTCCGTCAGATCGAGGAGATCGTCGCGACCGAGCGCGAGCTGGCGGCCACGGGCCTCGCGGAGATCCCGATCGATCTGTTGCGCCGCGCCAAGCGCTCGGGCTTCTCCGATCGACAGCTCGCCCACGTGTTGGGAGCGTCCGAGGACGACGTCCGCGGGCATCGCCGGCAGGCGGGGGTGGAGGCGGTCTACAAGCGGATCGACACGTGCGCGGCGGAGTTCGACGCCAACACGCCGTACATGTACTCCACCTACGAGGACGAGGACGAGAGCCGGCCGACCTCCCGGCGCAAGGTCATCATCCTGGGCGGCGGCCCCAACCGGATCGGGCAGGGGATCGAGTTCGACTACTGCTGCTGCCACGCCTCGTTCGCCCTCCGCGAGGAGGGGATCGAGAGCACGATGATCAACTGCAACCCGGAGACGGTCTCGACCGACTACGACACCTCCGACCGCCTCTACTTCGAGCCCTTGACCCTCGAGGACGTCCTGCGCGTCGTCGAGATCGAGAAGCCCGAAGGGGTCATCGTCCAGTTCGGCGGCCAGACGCCGCTGGGTCTCGCCCTGCCGCTGCAGCGAGCGGGCGTGACGATCCTCGGGACGTCCCCCGACTCGATCGACCTCGCGGAGGATCGGCACCGGTTCGGCTCCCTGCTCTCGGACCTCGCGATCCCGGCCCCGGCTTGGGGGACCGCGCGCTCCCTCGACGAGGCCCGGGAAATCGGCCGGCGCATCGGCTATCCGCTGCTGGTCCGGCCGTCCTATGTGCTGGGCGGCCGCGCGATGTTCGTCACGCACGACGAGGAGCGCCTGGCCGACACGATGCGCCGTGCCGTCGAGGCTTCGCCGGAGCACCCGGTCCTTCTCGACCGCTTCCTCGAGGACGCCTTCGAGCTGGACGTCGACGCCCTGTGCGACGGCGATCACGTCGTCGTCGCGGGCATCATGCAGCACATCGAGGAGGCGGGAATCCACTCGGGGGATTCGTCATGCGTCCTGCCGCCCTTCAGCCCGCGGGTCGCAGAGAAGCTGGACGTCATTCGCGATTACACGCGCCGCCTCGCGATGGCCCTTCACGTCCGCGGGCTGATGAACGTCCAGTTCGCGATCAAGGACGGCGAGGTTTTCGTCCTCGAGGTCAACCCGCGCGCCAGCCGGACGGTGCCGTTCGTCTCGAAGGCGACCGGGGTTCCTCTCGCGCGGATCGCCGCCAAGATCATGGTCGGGAAGACGCTCCGGGAGCTCGACTTGCTCGAAGAGCCGAAGCTTACGGGGCGCTTCGTCAAGGCCTCGGTCTTCCCCTTCACGAAGTTCCCGGGCGACGATCCGGTCCTCGGCCCCGAGATGCGCAGCACCGGCGAGGTCATGGGGTTCGCCGACGATTTCGGAGCGGCGTTCGCGAAAGCGTCGTACGGAGCCGGATCGAAGTTGCCCCTCGAAGGCACGGCGTTCGTCACGGTCAACGACCGCGACAAGGCGCAACTCCTCCCGCTCGCCCGAGCTCTGGCGTCGATGGGCTTCCGGCTCGTCGCCACCGACGGCACCGCGAGATTCCTCCGCGCCAACGACCTCCCGTGCTCCCACGTCTTCAAGGTCCTGGAAGGCCGCCCCAACGCGGTCGATCTGATGAAGAACGGCGAGATCCAACTCGTGATCAACACGCCGCTCGGCAAGGCGTCCTACTTCGACGAGAAGGCGATGCGCACGACCGCGACGCAGCGGGGTATCCCGCTGATCACCACCCTCTCGGGCGGCCACGCGATGGTCGAGGCGATCCGAGCGCTCCGGCGCGGGGCGCTGACGGTGAAAAGCCTGCAAGAGGTCTACAGGCAGCGCGGCGTCCCAGAGTGATCTAGGGTCCGACGCCCAGCGAACAGACGATCCCGGCGGCGGCCGGCTCCTTGGGGGCGCCCGTCGCGAGGAATCGCAACGCCACCTCCGCGCCCTCCGCCCAAGGGGGGGCTGCGCCGAGGTCGACGGAGCACGACGTCGCGAGGTTGGCGATCGAGCAGGCCGAGCCGATCGTGGTCCCGGCGACGCGGAGCGAGATGCTCCAGCTGCTCGGAACGCCCGGCGCGGCCGACGACTTGCAGCGAAGCGTCTTCGCGCGCAGGGCCGGCATCGCCAGGGAGACGGCCGACTCCGTCGAGCTGCACGCGGAGCCGTACGGCGAGCAGAACTGCGTGGTATGTCCCGTAGGCTTAGAAAATCCCACAACGGCTGTGGCCGGAGCGTCCGGGCCCGAAACGACGACCGTGCCCGTCGTGTTGGGCAGCGAGAGGGTGGTCCTACCCGTCGGGATCGTCGCCGGCTCGACGCTCAACAGGTCGCCGGCGTGGGCGCCCGCGAACTCCAATCCGCCGCCGGGCTTGAAGAAGCGGAAGCGCGCGCCCTGCGTGATCCACGCGACGATGTCGGGGTCACCCTTGGCGTTGTAGTTGTGCAGGACCATCGGGTGCTGATTCCCCGTTCCGACGTTTCGCGTGAGCCAGTTCATGCTCTCGAACGCAGAATTCGCTCCCGGCCTGTCGTCGGCATCGACGAGGATCGTGTTGCGCTCGATATCATCCCATTTCACGCTCGCTGCATAGCTGTTTCCGTGGCTGACGACGTTGAGCCAACGACCGGCGAGCCGCTGGCCGAGCTCGAAGTGAATTCGCGGCTTGTGGGCATCGTCTTGGGGCCGGCCCCACGCGAAATAGAACCCCCCGATCGTGACGAAGGTCCCGTTTTGACGGTGGTTGATCAAGTAACACGGGTCGCACTCGTAGGGGTTGCCCGGCGTCGGCTCGGTCCTGCAGTGCGGCGAGAATCCCCTGTACTGCTGGAGCCGCTCTCCGATCAGCGTCGTGGTCTCGTACCGCTCGCCGGGATCCGTCGCGATGATCGAAGCGGAACAACTCTCGTGGGTGTTGCCTTGCAGGAGCACCGTGCCCATCGCCGCTCCGATCTTGACGTCAGCCACAGGATCGGGCGAGCGGGGGTCGGAGTCCCAGAGAGTCCCGATGTAGGAGTTGTAGACGTACGTCTGTCCGCCGCGGAGATCGAGGCAGACGTTTCTGCAGAGCAACACGCTGTCCTCGATCTTCATGCCGGTCGTTTGGATTCCTTCTTGGAGATAGGACGTGTCGACGCCGATGGTGGTGATGTTGCGGAAGCTCGTTTCCGCGACCTGGCAATCGCAGGGCGTGCCGGGGCGCGGCGCCACCCGGACGGCGACGCTCGGGCTCTTCAGGTTGTCAATGCGGATGCTCTCGAAAACGTTTTGCTGGCTGGTTCCATGACCGTTGACACCGAGGTCCGAGGTGGTGTCGATGCCGATCGAGGCTTTGCGATCGCCGTCGATCGAGAAGCTCTCGAACCGCGACCAGGACACGTTCCAGAGCTGGAGCACGGCCCCCATGCCGTCTGTGCCTGCGAGAAGCGTCGTTCCGGCGAGATCATCCCCGTTGCTGTTTCTCTCCCCGGAGCCGTGGCCTCTGAGGACCAGCCCATCCTTTCCGGAGCAGGGGTCCGCCGCGCTGCGCGTCCCGATGCGAATGGTCTCCATGACGGTCACCACGCCTCGCGGCAGCACGATGGTGCAGCCCGTGGTCTTTGCCAGACCGCATCCGCAAGAATCGATCGCCTCCTGGATTCCTCCCGTGCGTGTCGTCGGGATGCCGGCGAAGTCTTCCGCGTAGACGAAGTGCCTGTCGGGGGCGTCGCTGGTCGAGGCGGCCGCGAGCGCCCCACGAGTGGGAACCGAAAGAGCGGCGAGCGTCAGAAGCGCACGTCCGAGGACGCGCCGACGGGCATCCGGCTTGGACAGAGTCGTCACCTCGAGATGTGGGGCGACTCCTTCTTACCACCAAATTCGGGCGGAACGGGAGTCACGGGCAGGCCGGCGCGCCGGCGTCGAGCGCATCGCGCGGATCCGGCGACAGGCCGCTGTCCCCGTAGGTCCCCAGACCGCAACCGTTGCGACCGCGCACGAGGAAATACTCCGCGTCGCCGACCGGCGGGGCGGCGGAAGTGTCCGTGTAAGGCGTGTCCGCGAACCCGCTCACGAGACAGGTCGCGCGACCGAAGTTGCCATCGGCCCTGAGCTGCGAAAGCGCACCGCCGACGAGGTCGTAGACGGCGCCCGCCCCCACGACCGGGTCGAGGCTCTCCCACGAGACGAGCGTCTCGCCTGCGCCGAGGCTATCGAGCCTCAGGCCGTGCGCCTCAGGGGGAGACGCGAACGTGCTGGGATCGGACGCGTTGCAGTCTTTGAACCAGGATACGGTCGTGGAATCGTTTTTGAAGAACGACAAGAGCATATTGTCGACTTTGTCGACGCCGCTCGGCGACGGATGAGTCCCGTCGCTCGTCGAAAAGTCCGAGCACTGCCAGGTGAGCCCATCGCTCCGCGGGTCGAGTCCATCGGCCCACAGGTACGGTCCCCAGGCCAGCCAGGGGGCCAGGACCGGGCCCGAGGATGGGTCGAAGTTGAGGCGTGGGTCCCCCATGAGCTGCGCCTCGATGAGCCATCTCACCGAGAATCCCGACTGGTAGGCGTACGGCTCGGGGTTGAGCGCGCTCGTTGCGTAGCCGGCGTAGGTACGGCTCGCAAGGTAGACGCTCTTCGTGCTCGCGTAGCGGGACTTGATGATCTGCACGATCGTGCGCAAATCGTCCTCGAGAAGAGTCGCGTCCATCGGGAACGCCTCCGTCGGACCCCGTCGCGCCTCCTTCAACCAGACCACCTCGACCTGAGCGGGTGTCACGCCCGCAGCGGCAAGCCTCTGGTCGACGAACGTCCAGTACGGCGCGGCCGGATCTGCGATATCAGACGACGCCTGACCCCCTTCGGCGCAATCGACGATCACCACCCGCGAGTTCTTCTCGGGATCGGCATTGGCCCTCGGAACGAAGGCGGAGAATTCCATCGTCGTGTTCGACATGCCGATCGAGATGAAGACGATCTTGCCGTTCGCAGCGTCAGGCTGTCCGGCGGAGTTCAAGAGCTGAACCCGCCCCACCCGGTCGAGGTCTCGATCGTGCGTGGCGGGCCTCTGGTTCGACCCTCCAGGATAGAGCCCGCCCTCTTGCCCCTGGTAGGTCCCGGAACCGAGGTCATTCAGCGGCGTCCTTCCGATCGTGGTGCCGCTGCAGTTCGAAGCGACAGCCGGTCCTCCGGCTGCTGCGAAGAGCACAAGCAATGCCAGGACGGCGGAGCCGTCGGTCTTCGAGGAGCCGATTCGCACGGACGTGCTCACCCTCCTCTCCTCTTGGTACCACGAAAGCGCTCCCGGCGCTACGGACACGGCGCCGGATTCGGTCTCTCCGCTCCGCTGCTTCGGAACCCCTTCGTCCCTTCCTCGCCGAGCCGATTCCTCGCCGTGACGAGATAGAACCAGGGGGCGCCGAGCGAGGGTGACGCAGGCTCGGTCGCCGACTCGCTGGTCAGTCCCGACGCAAAGCAGACGCCGAAGTTACCCGGCAAGGTCGACAAGAGGTCGCGGTAGACCTCGTACGAACCGACCGACGGCTCGGGATCCCAGAGCACGCTCGTCTTGCTCGCCCACCGAACCGACGCGACTTCTCGGGGAGGGGCGTAGACGTCGACGAAGCCGGCATCCGAGTGCCAGCTCGCGCTCGAGAGGGCGACGCCCAGCATGCCGTCCCCGATCGAATCGAGCTTGATGTGCCAGCTCGCCGAAGCTGCCGAGACGCCGTCTTTCGGATCGCCGCCGTGGTTGAACGTCGATTCGGTCAGCTTGTAGCTGACGCTCGTCTGGGCCAGAGCGATTCCCGGCATCGCCAGCACCAACAGAAGAATCCGATGCCCGCGCATCGCCGCTTACCGGCTCATCACGAGCACGCGGATCGATCCGCGGCCGGAGGCGAGAGGCTGGAGTGCCTTCGCGACGACGGTGCCCTGCTTCGGATTGTCGCCGGCACGCATGGCATGGCCGGGCATGGGGGAGGCGACGAGCAGGTCGTTCGGCGCGATCGCGCCGTAGGACGCGTCGACCTGGCAAAGGGCGATCGAGCCGGCGGCGGCGATGGGTGCGACGTCGGTCCACGCCGCGCCGTCCTCTCCCGCGACGATTCCGACGACACCGGGATCGGCGGCGATCGACGTGGGCCTCAGCTCTCCCGGATGGGCCGCGTCGTTAGCGATGACCTCGCCGGAGACGACGCGATCGGCGACCTCCACCGCGATCGTGTTCGGCGGGAAGAGCGGCGGCGCGGCGGGCGGCTCCGTGGGGCGAGGAGCCGGAACGGCCGCCGGACCTGCGTCGGGGTGGAGCGACGGAAGCTCGGCAGGCCGTGGCGCCGGCCGCGGCTCGGCCGGACCGGCCGCGGTGGAGGTCGGCACGGAGGCGAGCAGCTTCGAAACATCGGTGTTTCGGTCGTAGACGTGGATCGCCGACTTCAACGCGGGCGCGGCCGTCCCCCGAGCGAGCCCGGCCGCATCCTCCATCGTCGCGAATCGTTGCCGAGCGCTAAAGGCGCGTAGCTCGGGATGCGCGGCAAAGATCGTATCGTCCGCGGATGGGATGAACGCCTCCTGGCGCTTGGGCTCGACGACCGGGCGATCCTCGAAGCCGATTCGCAAGCCCCAGACGGCATAGTCGAACGTCAAATCGGAGGGTCCGTCGGCCGGCCCTCGCACGACCATCTCCGACGAGGTCAGCGATTCGACGGCGAGTGGCACCGCGGCGCCACGTGGCGTGAGCTGCGCCGTGAGGCCGGTGTCCGGATCGGCGACCCAGGCGAACGTCGGGCCGAGCGGCACGCGGGCGGTGCCGTCGACGAGGCGCGCGGTGCCGCGCGTGTACACGGCGACCTCGTCCCCTTCGGGAGCGGCATAGACGATCACCTTGCTCGGATCCTGCGGATGGTTTTGCACGAAGGAGACATACCCGCTCCCGTAGATCTTGGCCCCGCCGCCGCCGACGTAGGCGTAGCTTCCGTAGTATTGATCCACGAAATACCCCGGCTCCTCGGAGTATCCGTTGGACAGGCCGTAGACGCCGTTCTCCACGATGCCGTTGTTCGCGGCGAGGTAGGCTTCCGCGTACGTGTACGGCTTGGCGAAGTGCCCGCCCGCCTGCGCTCCGCGGCCGTCGATCCCCAGGTCGCCGTACGCGATCCACGCGGTCCCTGAATTGTTCGTGTCGTAGAAGTAGCCCCCGCTGGTGCTGCCGTAACCGTAGATCCCGTAATTGCCGTTCCCTGCGAACGCCTGGCCGTCTCCCGTGCCGTTGTAGAAGAATCCGCCGGTGAATCCGCCGTAGGAGGAGACCCCATAGCCCGACAACGCCAGATCGGTCGCGTCGCCGGAGCCGTCCGTGAAGCGTGCTCCCGAGGAGGAGCCGTAGGCGCTCAGACCGCGGCTGCCGTCGCTCAGCGTGCACGTGCCGGAGCCGCTGAGGTTCGAGAGATACGCGCCCTTCGTGGATCCCTGTCCGTAGAGCGAGTACCCGGACGATGCGATCGAGGCGTAGTCGGAGGACGTATCGAAGAACGTGCCACCCGCGACCGTTCCGCTCGCGTAAACCGCGTATCCGGGCTTGC
>JACXTT010003342.1_pt1 | contig 24784 bp, 36 predicted proteins | sample 9270951 | NCBI WGS metagenome assembly JACXTT01 (sample SAMN15532306, study PRJNA645909) | rock metagenome | isolation source: weathered quartz diorite | place: Puerto Rico | collected 2017-06-21
CGACGAACAAGTCGGGCATCGCCAGCTACGCCGACTCGGCGACGACGACCTACAACGTCAAGGGCTATGGCAAGACCGCGGCCCTGACGCTGGTCCTCACCTCGGGTCAGTAATCACGCTCGCAGCCATTCGGCCCCGGGACACGAGTCCCGGGGCCGTTGCGTTTGTGTCGGGCGCATTGCTTCACGCTGCTACCCTTTTCGAGCCTCGGTCGAACGAGCCGCTCGGGCGCGCAACGTGGTGACGTCCCCCGACGGGCCGTCAGCGAGAAGCCCCCACAACGCTTCGAGTTGCAGGGGCTCTCGGACGTGGCTCCTCGGGTAGGATTCGAACCTACAACCCTCCGGTTAACAGCCGGATGCTCTGCCGTTGAGCTACCGAGGAACGAACCGCTGCGGTGGGCGCGCGGCGCGGTGAGACGCGGCGCGGCCTCCGCGCAGCAAACGAGGGCGGAGAATCTAGCAAGCCGGAGCGAGGTGCGCAAAGCGCGGCCCCGACGGCCCGCGCGATCGAGAAGCGTCTCGGCCGGCTCAGCTCTTCAAGTTGTGCTGCAGGAACGCCAGCGTTCGCGACCACGCCTGGCGCGCGGCATCGGCGTGATACGAGGGCCTGGTCTCGTTCATGAACGCGTGCCCGGCCCCCGGATACACGTAGACCTCGCCGGTCTTTCCCGCGTCCTTGAGCGCCTTCCGCAAGTCGTCGGCCCGGCTCGGGGGAATTCCGCGATCCGCGGCGCCGAAATGAGCCAGCAGCGGCGCGCCCAGCCGCTTGATCGCCTCCGGATTCGTCTCGGGCGTGCCGTAGAACATCACCGCGGCGGACAGATCCGCCCGGCGCAGCGCCAGCCCCTCGCTCAGTCCCCCACCCATGCTGAAGCCCATCACTCCCATCCGGCTCTTCGCAGTCGCGGGTTGCTGTCGCAGCCAGTCGATCGCCGCATCGAGGTCGGCGTAGGCCGGCTCGTCCTCGAGCTTGCGCGAGAGCTCGTGCGCGAGCTCGGGATCGGACGCCACCTGGCCGTGATAGAGGTCCGGCACGATCGCCACGTACCCCTCCCGCGCGAGACGCCGGGCGACTCCTCGGATCTGGTCGTTCAGTCCCCACCATTCGAACACGACGACGATCGCAGGCGCCTTGTTTCGCGACGTCGGCCAAGCCACGAACGCCGTCGTTCCGCTGTCGCTCGCGCCGATGTGGACCAACGCGGTATCGGGCCCTGCCGCCGGGCCGCCGGTGCGCGGCGACTTGGTGGAGGCGGCCACCCCGACCAGGATCAGTAGCGCGATGAATGCCAACGCAGCGACGGACTTGCGCACGTCCATGCCCTCCTCAGGCGGGGTGGAAAACGCATCCTGCGACCCTTGGAGCTTAGCGCGGCTTCCGTCGTGGCGCGAATGCGCCGAATCAGGCGCGTGGCCGCTTCGCGTCGAGGGCGGCCGCGGCCCCCAGCGCGACGACGAAGGCCGGCACCGCGGCGAGCAGGGGCCACGCCACCAGCGCGATGAGCATTCGGGGCCGATACCCCGTGGCAGACCCTAGGTCGTGAATGTTGGCCACGACGGCCAGCGCGAATGCGCCCACGGCGACCGCCCCCGACGCGTGCCATGCCGTCGATCGCGGCGAGTTGCGAAGGCGAAAGCGCTCGAGCGCGACGTGGGCCGCGAACACGATGGCGCCCGCGGCGGAACCCCGGCTCAGGCGGCGCGCGAACGTCGCTCGCCGCGAGCATTGCGGCGACGCGCGCTGCACTCGGGGCACGCGGCGTGCTCGAATCGCGCCTGGCCGCCGTCCGGCACCAGGCGGGAGAGCTGCTGCCACGCGCCACCGGCGACGGCCCCCCGGCCGCATTCGTCGCATACTTGCAGCGTGACCGGTGCGGGCGCCTCCTGACCCGGAGCCCCGGCGCGGAATCGTTCGAGCTCCGAGGCCAGCTCACGAATGCGGGCGCGCAGCGAGACCTGCCGCAGCCCGCTGCGCACCCGCGCGGCCAACTCTCCTTCGTGGCAGGGCTTGACCAGGAAGTCGTCGGCGCCCGTCTCGAGCGCGAGCATCCGTGCGTTGATGTCGTCGCGCGCCGTGAGCAACACGAAGTAGGGGGCGACTTCGCCCAGCCCGGTCTTCACGGCCCGGCACAGCTCGAGGCCGTCCAGATGCGGCATCATCCAGTCCGAGATCACGAGGTGAGGTTCGTAGGCCACGATTGCCTTCATGCCGTCGCGGCCGTCGCCCGCCAGAGTCACCGCGTGGCCGTCCGCTTCGAGCCGCCGCACGAGCGTGCGCGCGAACGCCGGGTCGTCTTCGACGACCAGCAGCCGATGGCCGAGGGGCGCGCTCATGCCGTCTTGCGCGCCATCGCCTGGATCTGCGAGATGAACGCGGCGTGATCCAGGATCGGCTTCGAGACGTAGCCGTCCGCCCCGCTCTGCTGCACGAATGCCTCGGCGTCGCCGCGCATCGCGTGCGCCGTTGCCAGCACGACGGGAACGTCCGCGGTGACCGCGTCGCTCTTCAGGATCCGGCAGAGCTCGACGCCGCTGACGGCGGCTCCTTGCCACGTCGTGTTGGCGAGCGACACGTCCATGACGACCACGTCCACTGCGCCGCCTCGAACACGATCGATGACCTCCTGCGCCGACTCGGTCACGAGCACCGAAAACCCGCCGCGCCGCTCGAGCAGCTTGCGAAACAGCAGCGCGTTGTAGGAGTCGTCCTCGACCACCAGCACTCGAATCATGCCGCCCTCTGCTCGCGTTCGTCGCCACTTTCGCGGTCGACGTTGAGTCTTCGGGCTGGGGGAAGCGCGGAACGCCCGGGGATCGACGACCGGTACGCGTCGATGGCCTCCGTGAGGCGTTTCGGTCGTTCGTGGATCTCGGTCTTGGCGATGACCTCGAGCACCAACCCGTGCTCGAGCAGGCGCCGCTGCTCTTCGTCAGGGACGTCGGGATCCGCCGTGAGCACGATCACCGGCAGCGACGCGGCCGTGCCGCGAAGGGCCATCTCGCGCAGGACGTCATAGCCGCTCGTCTCGGGCATCGTCAGATCCAGCAACAGGAGGTCGAAGCGCTTGGGTTGCGTGCGCAGCAGGTGCAGGCACTCCTCGCCACTGTTCACGACCTCGAGTCGGAACCGACCGGAAGGCAGGATCCGGCTCACGTAGGCTGCCACCTTCGGATCGTCGTCGGCCAGCAGCACACGCAAGTGCCGACCGGCCGCCTCTCCCAGGGTCGCGGCGATCGCCGTCAGCAACGCCGGGGCCTTGACCGGCTTGGCGACGTGGTTCGGCTGCCGCGCGAACGCCACCTTGCGCAACCGATCGCGCAGCTGGGTCTCGAATCCGGTGACGAACAGGAACGGGATATGGCGGGTACTCTCGTCGCTGCTCATGCGTTGCGCGAGATCCCAGCCGGTTCGCAGCAGGGCGCCCTCGGGGCAGCTCAAGGCGTAATCGAGCACGACCAGCGCCGGCCGCAGCCGACGGACCAGAACCCAACCCGCCTCGGCGTGCGCGGCTTCCGCCGTTCGGTGGCCGTTTTGCTGGAGCAGCGCGACGACCATGCGCCGGTACACCGGGTCGTCGTCCACGACCAACACGAGCATCCCGCCCGGCGGGCCCTGGACCAGGTCGGACACGGGCGCCTGGCCCGGTTCCGGCGTCGACGCCGGGTCGTCCTCGCCGCGCCAGACCGGGAGGCTGAAGGCCATTCGCGTCCCCTTGCCCGGGCCTTCGCTCTGGACGTCGATGACGCCGCCCATCAGCTCCACGAGGCTGCGCGTGATCGCGAGCCCCAGTCCGGTGCCGCCGTAGCGGCGCGTCGTGGTGCCGTCTGCCTGGGTGAACTTCTCGAAGATATCGTCCTGCCGGTCGAGTGGGATGCCGATGCCGGTATCGACGACCTCGATCAGCACGTGACCCGCGGCCTCGCGAGCGTGGGCTCGCACCGTGATCGAGCCGGCGGGCGTGAACTTGAGGCTGTTGCCGACCAGGTTGATGAGCACCTGCTTGACCTTGCCGAAGTCACCCCGCACCGGCAGGCTGCCGGCGGGCGGGGGCTCGAACACCAGCTTCAGACCACGCTGCTGCGCCTGAACGTGGGTCACCGTATAGACCTCGTCGAACAACGCTCCCACGTCCACCGGCTCGACCTGCAGGGTCAGGCGCCCCGCCTCGATCTTCGCGATGTCGAGCACGTCGTTGATCAAACCGAGCAGGTGCCGTGAGCACTGCAGCGCCTGCTGCTGGAACTCGCGCTCTTCGTCACGCGATTCGCACAGCCCGTCGAGGACGAGCTGCAGGAATCCCATGATGCCGTTCAACGGCGTGCGCAGCTCGTGCGAGGTATTGGCGAGGAATTCACTCTTGAGCCGTGACGCCTGTTCGAGCTGGCGGTTCGCATCCTCGAGCCGCCGGTTGCTGACCTCGAGCCCTCGGGCGAACGCTTGCACCTTGCCCTCTGCCTCGACCCGCGCACTGACGTCGCGCACCACCAGCGTGTACGACTTCCCCGCCTCGTACCCCGAGCGCGCGAGCGTGTACTCCACGGCGATCTCGGTGCCGTCGGGCCAACGCGCCACCGATCGCGACATCTGCCCAGGCTGCGACGAGCCGGCGGCGGGCGGCGCCCCGCCCTGCCACGCGAGCATGCCGCTCATCGGCTGGCCGATCAGCTCCTTCGCCTGCCGCCCGAACAGCCGCTCGGCGGCCCGGTTGGAGGTGAGGACGCGTCCCTCCCGGTCGAGGCTGAGAATCGCGTCGAACGCGCTGTCCAGGATCGCCTGGAGGCGCTCGGCGAGCCGGCCGGCGATCGCCGCTTCCCGCTCCGCGACCTGGGCGCGGAACTGCCTGCGCAGGAGCAGCATGACGCCGACGCCGAGCAGCCCGACCACGACGTCCAGCAGCAGCAGGCCCAACAGAGTCAAGCGCATGCCCGCGAGCATGGTCGCTCGATCCGCCTGGCCCACGAGCCCACACCCCAGGTCGGTCAGGGGCTGGGTCGCCGACCACAACACTCGTCGCGAGGCGTCGCGCGTCTCGATCCTCGATTCGACCCCTTGCGCCGCGATCGCGAGCGGACGCGCTCTCGTGGACGAGATGGGCAGCCGCTCGCCGAGGTAGAGACCCAGGTTGGAGGGCGGCTGGCTCGCGATGACGACGTCGTCGCCGTCGCGCAGCACGACGAACGCCCCCGCTGTCGGGCCGGGAATCACCCAGTCCTCGAGCGACGCGCGGAACCGATCCTCGAGACCGGCATAGACCATCGCCACCGCGGCGCCGTCGCCCGATTCCGCCCCGTCGATGGGCGCGGCGACGAGGATGATGGGCTTGCCGTGCGCGAACGAATGATCCATTTCGGTCGCGGCGGCGCGAGATCGCGAGACTCTTCGCGCGAGCGCCATGGCCTCCGGCGTCCGCCACAACGACGCGGTCGACGAGTTCGCGAACACGCTGCCGTCCGGCGCCACCATCTCGATCGCCAGCAGGTCGAACGACGAAGCGGCCTGGTCGAGCCGGCGCTCGAACTCGAGCGCTTGGGCGGGCCGCGGGCGCGCGCCGCGCCGTCCGCGATTCTGCGCCAGCCAGGCGCGGAACTCGTCCTGACGCGCGACGAACCGGGCGTCGCGCGTGAGCCCCGCCAGCAGGTCGGCGAGATCCAGCTGCTTCTCGAGCGTGCACGCGGCCAGCTGATCCCAGCGCTCGCTCACGAGCCGCGAGCGAGCGCCGTGGTAGATCACGACGTTCAGGACCACGAAGACCAGGCCAATGAGCGCCGCGAACGCCGTCGAAGTCCGGCGCGAATCCCGGCGCGAATCGCGTTCGTCGGGCAGCAACAGACGAACGGCCCCGGGGTCTGCGTCGGGCCGCTCCGGTGCGCCGCTCGCGGCGGTCGAACCCTCCAGTCCGGGAATGCCGGTCGCTGGCAGGCGTGGATCCGTGGAATGGCCGAACATGGGCTCCGCGGGTTATCGGCTGTCGCCCCATGAGGATGTAGCGTTATCGCGTGGTGGTGCCCTCAGCTCGACCGCTGCCAGTAGCGGGGGCGAACGTTCGCGGGCAACACCCGCTTGCGCAATCGCAACGACTTCGGCGTCACCTCGAGCAGCTCGTCCTCGCGGATCCACTCGATTGCCTGCTCGAGCGACAGCCGGTGCGCAGGCATCAGGTGGATGCCCTCCTCCGACGTCGACGCGCGCATGTTCGTGAGCTTCTTTTCCTTGACCACGTTGATGTCGATGTCTTCCTCGCGCGAGTTCTCACCGACGATCATGCCCTCGTAGACGCGCTCGCCGGGCTCGAGGAACAGGATGCCGCGGTCCTGGACGTGCTCGATCGCGTAGGCCGTGGACTTTCCCGGTCGATCGGCGACCAATGCGCCGGTGATCCGGTGCGGGATCTCCCCCTGCCAGGGCTCGTAGCCATCGAACAGGTGGTTGAGGAGTCCGGTCCCCCGGGTGTCCGTGAGAAACTGCCCGCGGAAGCCGATCAGGCCGCGGGACGGAATACGGAACTCGAGCCGCACGCGGCCGGTGCCGTGGTTCACCATGTTCGTCATGCGGCCGCGGCGCTTCCCCACCTTCTCGGTCACGACGCCGACGAAGTCCTCGGGACAATCCACGACCAGCCGTTCCATGGGCTCGCTGCGAACGCCGCCGATCGGTCGGGTGATCACCTCGGGCTTGCTCACGGCCAGCTCGTACCCTTCGCGGCGCATCATCTCGATCAGGATCGCCATCTGCAGCTCGCCGCGGCCCGACACCTGGAAGCTGTCGGGCGTCTCACCGGCTTCGAGGCGAATGCTCACGTTCGTGAGGATCTCGCGCTCGAGCCGCTCGCGCAGGTTGCGCGACGTCACGTACTTCCCCTCCTGACCGGCGAACGGCGAGTTGTTCACCGAGAAGATCATGCTGACCGTGGGCTCGTCGACGGACACCGGGGGCAACGGGCGCGGGTCGTCGGGCGAGGTGATCGTCTCCCCGATTTCGACCTCGTCGAAGCCGGCGAGAGCCACGATGTCCCCCGGTCCTCCCTCGGACACTTCGACGCGCTCGAGTCCCTCGAACGCGTAGAGGTTCGTGACGCGTGCGCGGTGGATCACGCCGTCCCGGCCGACGCGCGCCACGTCCTGGCGGGCGCCGACACGGCCGTTCACGATGCGGCCGATCGCGAGCCGGCCCACGAATTCCGAGTAATCGAGGTTCAGCACCAGCATTTGGAGCGGCATCAGCCGGTCGTATTCCGGCGCCGGAATGGTGCGGACGATCTCCTCGAACAATGGACCCAGCCCGTGGTTCTCGCCGTCCGGCGTGAACCGACAAACCCCGTCGCGCGCGATCGTGTACAGCACCGGGAACTCGAGTTGATCCTCGTGGGCATCGAGGTCGATGAACAGGTCGTAGATCTCGTTCAGGACCTCCTGCGGGCGCGCATCCTTGCGGTCGATCTTGTTGATCACGACGATCGGCGGCAGCGCCAGCTCGAGCGCCTTCGTCAGCACGAAGCGCGTCTGCGGCAGCGGCCCCTCGCTGGCATCGACGAGCAGCAGCACGCCGTCCACCATCTTGAGCGTCCGTTCGACCTCGCCGCCGAAGTCCGCGTGGCCGGGCGTGTCGACGATGTTGATCTTGGTCGAGCCGAAGCGCACCGCCGTGTTCTTGGCGAGGATCGTGATTCCCTTCTCGCGCTCGAGGTCGTTGGAATCCATGACGCGTTCCACGACCTCCTGATTCTCGCGGAACACGCCGCTCTGCCACAGCATCGCGTCGACAAGCGTGGTCTTGCCGTGATCGACGTGCGCGATGATCGCGATGTTGCGGACGTCGTCGCGCGTGGCGCGGTCGGGCGAACCGGTGGCGCGAGGGTGCGTGACGCTCATTGGGCTCCTCGTCAGGGGCCGGCGATGGACGCGCGATCCTCGAGGCCTTGCTCGAGTCTCGACCAGCCCCGGTTCAGCGTGAACAACGAATCGTACGAGTACAACGCGAGCAGGCGGTATCCGAGGGCTCGCGCCCCCTTGATCTTGACCGCAGCAGTGACGGGCGAGGTGTTGTAGACCGCGATTCCGGGCACCACGCGATCGGAAGGGCCGAGAGCCCGGGAGATTCGGACGAGTTGGTTCATCACCGTCTGGACGTCGGGTGAGTAGCACATGACGAACGCGCGGTCGATCAGGCTGTCCCGCACCCAGGCACCCCAGCTCTGGGCCGTGAGCCCTTCCGAGCGCGACGTATCGGACACGACCGCCGCGCTCAACGTGACGCCCGGTCGGATCGACCGCAGCGTGTCGCGCACGGCGCGCACGACGGCGACGATCTGCTCGCGCTGGAAGGAGCGCCACGCGGCCGTCAGCTGGGCGCGGCGCGCGGGATCGTAATGGGCAAAGCGCGCGGGATCGGCTCCGTAAACGGACGCGAATCGCGCGCGCGTGTCCGGGTCGAAACCGACCTCGATGTCGGGCTGGCGGATATAGTCCAGGTGCACCCCGTCCACGGCGTAGTTCGCGGCGATCTCTGCGGCGATCGACGCCACCCATTGCCGAACGGCCGGGCGAGCGGCGGCCAGGTACGCGCCCTCGAGCTCGCGTTTGCGGAGCCCGCGGGCGGCCACCCAGCTCGTGCGGCGTCCGTCTCGCAGCTCGGCGATCCAGTCGGGATGCGCGCGCAGCACGTGACGCGGGTCACGGGGCATCCGCGCCCCGGACCACACGAGCATGCAGTTCACCCAGGCGTGCACCTCGAGGCCGGCGGCGTGCGCCCGCTCGATCAGGTGGGCCAAAGGGTCCGGGTCCGACGCGGAGGTGAGCGCCTCGGCCCGCGGCAACACCGACGAGCGGTACCAGGCGTCGCCTCGACCGACAACCTGGACGAGCAGCCCACGCACGCCCATGCGGGACGCTCGCGCGACCAAGCTGTCGATCGAAGTGGGCGTGATCAGCGCCCCGCGGAGCACCCACAGGTAGTCGACCCCGCGGCTCACGTTGCGCAGCGCCGCGACCGAGTCCGCGAGCCCCGCGGGCGGCGGCAGCGCCGGCTGCAGCAGCACCGGCTGCGGGGTCACCACCGAGTCGCGGGCGTGGCGCGGCGGATAGATGACCTCGGCGGCGCCGGCGGTCACGGGGTGCGTCGACGCAAGGACTGCGGCCCATGCGGCGAGCATCAACGTGCGGATCGAAGTGTGGCTCATGAGGTCGGCACTCAGAACGCGGGCGGAAGTGGCCTCCCGCCCGCGAGGGGATGCGTTGCCGGCTCGTCCCTAGCCGGTCTTGACTCCGGTGCGTCCGCGGCGGCGGGCGGGTGTCGCGACCTCCCCTTCTTTGCGTGAGTCGCGCTTCGGGCGTTCGGCTTCGGCCGCCATCGCGGCTTCTTCTGCCGCCTTCTTCTTCTTCGGCGAGGATTCGCTCGCCTTGAGCGCCTTCTCCTTCGCCTCCTCGGCCGCGATTCGCTCCTGGCGCTCCTTCTCGCGCTGCTCGGCGGACTTCACCAGCTCCAAGTAAGCGGTCTCCCCGGAGTCGCCCAATCGCCGGCCGATCCGCAGGATGCGCGTATAGCCGCCGTTGCGCTCGCGATACCACGGAGCGATGGTGTCGAACAACCGGACCACCACCGCGGGGCGAGTCACGAAGCGCGCGACGTGGCGGCGGGCGGCAAGATCGCCCCGTTTCGCGAAGGTGATCATCCGCTCGGCCAGGCGACGCGCTTCCTTCGCCTTTGCGACGCTCGTCTCGATGCGCTCGTACTGGAACAGGGCGGTCACGAGGTTCCGCAGCACCGCGCGGCGATGCGAGTGGGTGCGGCTGAGCTTTCGATGATCCTTGCGGTGTCGCATGGCCCCTAGACCTCCATCCCCACGGGGTTTCGCGGCTGGGTGAAGCGGCTCGTGTCCATGCCGAAGTGCAGGCCCATCTCACCCAGGATGTCCTGGATTTCCTTGAGCGACTTGCGGCCGAAGTTCCGGAACTTGAGCATCTCCGCCTCGCTCTTTCGCACCAGGTCGCCAATCGACTTGATCTCGGCGGCGCGGAGGCAGTTGCTCGAACGAACCGAAAGCTCGAGCTCCTCGACGCTCTTGTCGAGCAGCTTGCGCACCCGCACGACTTCCTCGTCGACCTCCTCCTCGACCTCTTCTTCGATCGGCTCCTCGAAGTGAATGAAGATCTGGAAGTGGTCGCGCAGGATCTTGGCGGCGACCGCGATCGCGTCCTGCGGCAGGATGCTGCCTTCAGTCCAGACTTCGAGCGTCAGCTTGTCGTAGTCGATCCGCTGACCGAGCCGCGTCGCCTCGACGTCGTAGTTTACCTTCGTGATGGGTGAAAACATCGAGTCGATCGGAATCACTCCGATCGGCCGGTCGACCTGCGAGTGTTGATCGGCCGAAACGTAGCCGCGCCCGCCTCCGATCTCGACCTCCATGCGCAGGTCACCGTCTCGGTTCAGCGTCGCGATGTGCAGGTCGGGATTGAGGATCTCGACGTCCGAGTCGACCTGGATGTCCTTCGCGCGTACCTCCCCTTTCGCCTTGACCTCTACGATGCCCTTTTTTGGGCCGTCGCCGTGCAGCTTCAGGCGCACCTGCTTGAGGTTCAGGATGATCTCGGTGACGTCCTCGATGACGCCTGGGAGCGTCGAGAACTCGTGAAGCACGCCTTCGATGCGCACCGCCGTGATCGCTCCGCCCTGGAGGGACGACAGCAATACCCGGCGCAGGGCATTACCCAGCGTGACCCCGAACCCGCGTTCGAGCGGTTCGATCACGAACTTGCCGTAGCGGTCGTTGTTCGAAGGGTCGGCCGCGATCTGCTTCGGCATGGTCAGATTCTTCCACTTCATGAGACGGAGCCTCCCTGGGGGGTGGCGTGGATTACTTCGAGTAGAGCTCGACGATGAGCTGCTCGTTGATGGGCGTAGTGATCGAGTCACGCGCCGGGATGCTCAGCACCCGGCCGCTCATCGTTTCCGAACTGATTTCGAGCCACTCGGGAGCGCTTTGCCCCTTGCGCGACTCGAGCGCACCGTGGATCACCGTCATCTTGCGACTCTTCTCGCGGACCTGAACGGTGTCACCCACTCGCAACAAGTACGAAGGCACGTCGACGTTGCGGCCGTTGACGCTAAAGTGCCGGTGACGGACGAGCTGTCGGGCCTGTGCGCGATTGTTCGCGAAACCGAGCCGAAACACCACGTTGTCGAGACGGCGCTCCAGCATCTGCAATAGCACCTCGCCCGTCACGCCCTTGGCGCGGGACGCCTTCTCGAAATAGTTGCGGAACTGGCGTTCGAGCACTCCGTACATTCGGCGCGCCTTCTGCTTCTCGCGTAGCTGCGTGCCGTAGTCGGTCTCCTTGACCCGACGGCTCTTGCCGTGCTCGCCCGGAGCGTAGGCACGGCGCTCCATGGCGCACTTGTCGCTGCTGCAGCGGGCGCCCTTCAGAAACAGCTTCATCCCGGCACGCCGGCACAGCCGGCACTTCGCGTCGTGATAGACCGCCATCGCGCTCTCCTAGACCCGGCGCCGCTTGGGCGGGCGGCAGCCGTTGTGCGGGATCGGGGTGACGTCTTTGATCGCGGAGATCTCGAGCCCGGCCGCCTGCAGCGAGCGGATCGCCGCCTCACGTCCCGCGCCAGGCCCCTTCACCCACACTTCGACTCGCTTCATTCCGGCATTCATCGCCTCGCGCGCCGAGGACTCCGCCGCGACCTGCGCCGCGAACGGCGTGCTCTTGCGAGAGCCCTTGAACCCGACCTTGCCGGCGCTGGCCCACGACAGGACGTTGCCGTCCGTGTCGGTGATCGTCACGATCGTGTTGTTGAAGCTGGCGTGCACGTGGGCGACTCCATTGACCCCGACCCGCTTGTCGCGTTTCTTCGCCTTCTTGACTTCAGCCACTTGTACCTCCGTCACATCATGATCGCTGGCGCTACGCGCGAGACTCGTGGCCTCGCCTCGTCACCTCTGTCCGTTACTTCTTCACCGGCGCGGGCTTCGCCGCCGGCTTCGGGCGCATCGCGCCCGCCGTCTTCTTCGGGCCCTTGCGAGTCCGCGCGTTCGTCTTCGTCCGCTGCCCCCGAACGGGTAGGCCGCGACGGTGGCGGAGGCCGCGGTACGCGCCGATGTCCATGAGGCGCTTCACGTTCATCGCCACCTCGCTGCGCAGCGCGCCTTCCACCTTGTACTCGCGCTCGATCGTGTTCCGCAGCTTGCCCGTATCCTCGTCGCTGAGGTTCCTGACCCGGACGTCCGGACTCACGCCCGCGTCCTTGAGGATTCGGCGCGCCGTCGTTCGGCCGATGCCGAAGATGTACGTCAGCGCGACTTCGATCCGCTTTTCCGCCGGGAGGTCGACGCCTGCAATTCGAGCCACTCGATTCCTCCTTGCCTACTTCTGCCGCTGCTTGTGCCGCGGATTGCGTGTGCAAATCACGCGGATGACGCCCTTGCGCCGCACGATCTTGCAATGCTCGCAGATCTTCTTGACCGACGTACGTACCTTCATCACACACCTCTCACCGAGCGCGAACGATGCGAGAATGTCCTCGTCCGCGACCTTCAGCCATGGTCCACACCGCGCAGCGGCGGCGCTACTTGTAGCGATAGACGATCCGTCCCCGGGTCAGGTCGTACGGCGACAGCTCGACGGTCACTTTGTCCCCCGGCAGGATCTTAATGAAGTGCATTCGCATCTTCCCCGAGATGTGCGCCAGGACCCGATGGCCGTTTTCCAGCTCCACGCGAAACATCGCGTTCGGCAGCGGCTCGACAACCGTACCTTCGACCTGAATGCCCTCTTCCTTGCTCAAATCGCTCTCGTACCCCCTCAGTCCTCGATCAACGACAGAATCTGTGGGCCGTCGGGCCCGATCGCGACGGTGTGCTCGAAATGCGCGGACCGTGAACCGTCGCGCGTGACGACGGTCCAGCCGTCCTCACGCGTGACGACGTCGGGTCCGCCCGTGTTCACCATGGGCTCGATCGCGAGCACTTGGCCCGCGAGCAGCCGTGGGCCGCGCGAGGGCGGTCCGTAGTTTGGAACTTGCGGCTCCTCGTGCATCTCCCGGCCGATTCCGTGTCCAACGAGCGATCGCACGACCGAGAAACCGCCCCGCTCCGCACATTCCTGCACGGCGTAACCGATGTCGCCGATGCGGTTGCCGGGGCGCGCCTGCGCGATCCCCCGCGCCAGCGACTCGCGCGTCACCTCGAGCAGGCGCCGCGCCTCGTCGTCGACCTCGCCGACCGGAAACGTCATGGCCGAATCCCCATAATAACCGCCCTTCCGGGCGCCCACGTCGATGCTGATGATGTCACCCTCCTTGAGGGTGTACTCGCCCGGAATCGCGTGCACCACTTGGTCGTTCACCGAGGGACAGATCGTCGCCGGAAACCCACGGTACCCCTTGAACGCGGGCTCGGCGCCCTGCGCGCGAATGTACTCCTCGGCCAACCGGTCGAGCTCGGCGGTCGTGACGCCCGGCCGCACGTGCTCGCCAAGCATGCGGAGCGTCCGAGCGACGATGCGTGCGGCCTCGCGAATCGCGTCGATCTCGACGGAGTCCCTCAGGTAAACCACGTCAGCGCCCTCCGACCACGGCCCCTAGGGCCTGTCGCAACCGGTCGTAGACGACGTCCGTCCCGCCCGTCCCGGGGACCTCGACGAGCCGCCCCTGGCTCCGGTAATAGTCTTCGAGCGGAAGGGTTTGAGCGCGATACACCTCGAGCCGCTTGCGGATCGTCGCCTCCTCGTCATCGGCACGTTGAATGAGCGCCACGTCGGGATGGTCGTCGCAACGGTCCGTGACCCGCGGCGCCGCGCTCACCAAGTTGTAGGCGCGCTGGCACACCGGGCACTCGCGCCGCGCGCTGAGGCGACGCACCAGTTCCTCCTCCGGCGCGGTCAGCGCCAGCGCCACGTCCACCGTTCGCCCCCGCTCCGCGAGCATCGCGTCGAGCGCCTCCGCTTGCGGCAGCGTCCGGGGAAAACCGTCCAGCACGAACCCCGCGGCCGCGTCGGTGGCGGCCGTGCGCTCGCGCACCAGACCGATCATCACGTCGTCGGGAACGAGTTGTCCCGCGGCCATGATTTGGCGGGCCTGTACGCCGAGCGGGGTCCCGCGCGCGACGGCTTCCCGCAACACCTCACCCGTCGAGATCAGGGGCCACCCCCGATCCGTGGCGAGGCGGCGACCCTGCGTGCCCTTGCCGACACCGGGCGGTCCGAGCAACACGATCCTCACGTCGATTTACATCCTCGTGCGGCCGCGAATCTTGCCGCGCTTGACGAAGCCTTCGTAGTGCCGCATGAGCAGATGCGACTCGATCTGCTGCAGCGTGTCCAACGCCACCCCGACGACGATCAGCACCGAGGTGCCCCCGAAGCCGAGGAACGGCATGCCCGACTGGGCGATGATCACGTCGGGCAGCACCGCGATCAGCGCCAGGAAAATGGCTCCCGGCAGCGTGATCCGCGACAGCACCCGGTCGATGTACTCGGCGGTCTTCTTGCCCGGGCGGATGCCGGGGACGAAGCCGCCGTACTTGCGCATGTTCTCCGCCAGGTCGTTCGGGTTCAGGACGACCGCGGTGTAGAAGTAGGTGAAGAAGATGATGATGATCCCGTAGATGATGTTGTAGGCAAGGCTCAGCGGATTGAGCCACTGCCCAAGCTGCGCCAGCGGATGGCTCGGGGGCACGAAACCCGCGACCGTCGCCGGCAAGATCATCACGCTGGACGCAAAGATGATCGGGATCACCCCGGCGCTGTTGACCCGCAGCGGGATGTGGGTGTTGGCCCCGCCGTACATCCGGCGCCCGACGATCCGCTTGGCGTACTGCACGGGAATCTTGCGCGTCGCCTGCGTCATGACGATGACTGCCGCGATCACCAGGACCATGAGCGCGAGGACGCCGATGATCATGAACAGCGACAGTGTGCCGCCCCGGAAGCTGTCGACCGCCGAGAACAACGCGTTCGGCGCGCGACCGATGATGTTCACGAAGATGATCAGCGAAATGCCGTTGCCGATGCCGTGCTCGGTGATCTTTTCGCCCAGCCACATGACGAAGATCGTGCCGGCGGTCTGGGTGACGATCGTCGACAGCGTGAACAGCACGCCGGGATGGGGCACGACGGTCACGCCCGACGAGGCGCCCATGTTGAGCAGGAACACGCTGTACGCGAACGACTGAACGATCGAGATCAGCACCGTGCCGTAGCGCGTGTATTGCGTCAGCTTCTTCTGCCCCTCTTCGCCCTCCTTGCGCAGCTTCTCGAAGTAGGGCACGACGGCGCCCAGCAGCTGGATGATGATCGAGGCGGAGATGTACGGCATGATGCCGAGCGCGAACACGGTCGCGCGCGAGAACGCTCCGCCCACGAACAGGTCGTAGAGGCCGAACAGCGTGCCCGACTGGCTCGCGAACGCTCCCGCCAACGCCTTGGCGTTGACGCCGGGAGTGGGCACGTGCTCGCCGAACCGGTAGACCACGAACATCGCCAGCGTGAAGCCGATGCGCCGGCGAAGCTCGGGAACCTGGAAGATGTTGCGAAACTTTTCGAGCATGTTCGTTTACGCCTTGGGGCTGACGACCTCGACGCGGCCGCCCGCGGCCTCGATCAGCCGTGTCGCCGCAGCCGACGCCGCCTCGACTTTCACCGTCAGCGCGACCTTGATCTCGCCCTTCGCCAGCAGCTTAACCGGCCCCGGCCGACGCACCAGGCCCTGCTGCTTGAGCCACGCGCGATCCACGACCGTGTTCGCGGCCAGCTTCGCGAGCTGGCCGGTGTTGAGCACCCGGTACTCCTTGCGGTCCAGGTTCTTGAATCCTCGCTTCGGCAGCCGCCGCTGCACCGGCATCTGGCCACCTTCGAACCACACCGGGATCTTGCCGCCGGTGCGGGCCTTGTGACCCTTGTGCCCGCGGCCCGCAGTGCCGCCGAGGCCCGTTGCGGCGCCCTTCCCCCTTCGCTTTTTCGCCTTCGTCGCGCCCGCTGCCGGGCCCAGCCTTCCGAGTGACATCGGGTGCCGTCCTACTGGATTTCCTCCACCCTGACGAGGTGGCGGACTTTGAAGACCATGCCCCGGATCTGGGGAGTGTCGTTGTGTTCGACGGTCTGGTTGAGGCGCCGAATGCCGAGCGCCCGAATCGTGCGGCCCTGGTCGAACCGGTGGCCGCTCGCGCTCTTGACCTGACGAATGCGGAGTTTGCGCGCCATCACTGAGCACTCCTCGTCCCGAACAGCTCCGTTACCGTCATGCCGCGCGTGCGCGCGATGTCGCCCGCGCGCCGAAGGCGCTTGAGCCCCTCGACCGTCGCCTTCACGAGGTTGTGCGGGTTGCGACTGCCGAGGCACTTGGTGAGCACGTTCTGGACTCCCGCGACCTCGAGGACGGCGCGCACGCCCGAGCCGGCGATCACGCCGGTGCCGGGAGTCGCGGGTTTGAGCATCACGCGGCCGGCGCCAAATCGCCCGACGACGACGTGCGGGATCGAGCCGCCGCGGGTGACGGGCACCTTGAACAGATTCTTCTTGGCCGCCTCGCCCGCCTTGCGGATGGCGTCGGCCACCTCGTTGGCCTTGCCCAGGCCGACGCCGACGCGGCCCGCCTGATCCCCCACCGCCACGATCGCGTTGAACGAGAACCGCCGCCCGCCCTTCACGACCTTGGCGCAGCGATTCACGTTAATGACGCGTTCGAGGAACTCCGACTTCGGCGCATCGGCGGGGACATGGTGCGAAGGAGTTCGTGCCACGGCTTCCTCCTAGAATTTCAATCCGGCAGCTCGGGCGCCCTCGGCGAGCGCCTTCACGCGTCCGTGATATAGGTATCCGCCGCGGTCGAACGCGACTTGTGCAATGCCCTTCTCGAGGGCGCGCTCGGCGACGAGCTTGCCGACCGCGAAGCTCTGCGCGGTCTTGCCCTTGCCTTCGACGCGCGCCCCGAGCGCCTCGCGGCTCGAGGCCGCGACGAGCGTCTCGCCGGTCACGTCGTCGACCAGTTGGGCGTAGATCTGGCGAGCGCTGCGGAACACCGACAACCGCGGACGCCCGCTCGATCCCGAAACCCGTTTGCGAATGCGATAGCGGCGAATGCGACGCCGCTCGTATTTGTTGTGGAATCCGCTCATGTCGCAGCTCCCGCAGCCTTCCCGGCCTTGCGGCGGACGTACTCGCCTTCGTACCTTACGCCCTTGCCCTTGTACGGCTCCGGCGGGCGGCAGGCGCGGATGTCCGCCGCGACCTGGCCCACGAGCGCCTTGTCGGCGCCGCTGATCACGACGCGCGTCGGATTCTCGCATTTGATCGCGATCCCCGCGGGGGGCTCGAACACGATCGGATGCGAGAAACCCAGTTGCAGCACCAGATTCCGCCCTTCCATCTGCGCGCGGTACCCCGTGCCGACGATCTCGAGCGTTCGGCTGAACCCCGCGCTCACGCCCGTCACCATGTTCTGGATCAGCGCGCGCATGGTGCCAAAGGCGGGATTGCGCGTGAGGCGCTCGGCGCTCACCCGAACCTCCGGGCCCTCGACCGCCACCGTCGTGCCGGCCAGGATGGGCGAGGCCAGCTCGCCCTTCGGACCCTTCACCTGCACCCGATCAGCCGTCACCGCCACGGACACGCCGCCCGGAATGGGCACCGGCTTCTTACCGACTCGCGACATGGCCGCCCCCTACCAGACCTGGCACACGAGCTCGCCGCCAAGCCCGGCTTCGCGGGCCTCGCGGTCGGTCATGATGCCCTTGGACGTTGAAACGATCGCCGTCCCCAGACCACCCATCACCTTCGGGATGCGGTCCTTCGTCACGTACGTGCGCCGCCCCGGGGTGCTCACGCGGCGCAGACCGCTGATCACCGAGCTCTCGTCGGCGGCGTACTTGAGGTAGATCCGCAGCACGCCCTGGCGCTGGTCGTCGATGAGCTTGAAATTGTTGATGTAGCGCTCGCGCAACAGCACCTTCGCCAGCTCGGCCTTCAGCCGGCTCGCGGGCACGTCCACCTTGCGATGCTTCGCCCTCAGCGCGTTGCGAATCCCGGTGAGGAAGTCCGCCACCGGATCAGTGACCGCCATGAATGCAACCTCCTGTCCCAGCGTCCAGGGCCGCGGGGATCGGATGACTCGTGATCCGTCGCGTGGACCCTGCAGCCTGGTCCCATGGTTCTGCCGCGCGCCCCACTGCGGCGCGGGCTACCAGCTCGACTTCACGACGCCCGGGATGCTTCCCGACAGCGCCAACTCGCGGAAGCAGATCCGGCACAACCCGAAATCGCGCAGATACGCCCGGGGCCGACCGCACCGGTGGCACCGTGTGTACGCACGCACCTTGAACTTCGGCGTCCGCTTCCATTTCTCGATGATCGACTTCTTGGCCAAAGACTCCCTCCGTGCATCGCCCCCCTGGGCGAATTCTTGCTGTGTCTTCTTCTCGGCCCCGTTTTAATGCAGTCGGGCCACTGGTTCCCCTCCGTAGCAGCAGCACCACGTTATGGCAGTGTGCCCCCCGCTAGACCGACGGTTTCACCTGCGTAGCAGCATCGCCACTTTACGGCAGTGCGCCCCCCCGTTAGACCAACGGTTCTCCTGCGTAGCAGCAGCGCCCACGTATGGCAGTGTGCCCCAACTAGCGTTGGCGGAATGGCATCTGCATGAGCCGAAGCAGCTCGCGTCCTTCTTCGTCGGTGCGCGCCGTGGTGACGATCGTCACGTCCATGCCGCGCACCTTGCCCACCTTGTCGTAGTTGATCTCGGGAAAGATGATCTGCTCCGTCAGACCCATGTTGTAGTTGCCCTGACCATCGAATGACCGCGGGTTCAAGCCTCGGAAGTCGCGGATTCGAGGGACCGCAACGTGCACCAAGCGGTCGAAGAACTCGAACATGCGCGCGCCTCGGAGCGTCACGGCGCAGCCGACCGCCACGCCTTCGCGCAGCTTGAAGTTCGAGATCGACTTCTTGGCGCGCCGCACGGACGGGCGCTGCCCCGTGATCTGGCCCAATTCGTTGGCGGCCGCCTCGAGCATCTTCGCGTCTTGAAGCGCGTCTCCGACGCCCATGTTGATGACGATCTTCTCGAACCGCGGCGTCTGCATCACGTTGCGGTATCCGAACTTCTGCATCAGCTCCGGACGCACCTGCTCCTCGTAGAACTTCGCCATCCGCGGCTTGCCGACCGGACCTCGTGGGCGTTCGGCGGACACCGCGCCGCGCGCCGTGCCCTCCCCGCCCCGCAGTGCGGTCTTACCGCCCTTCGCGGTCCCCTTTGGGGCCGCGGGGGCAGCCTTCGGCTTCGCCTTTGCCGCCGCCTTTTCGGCGGCCTTGCCGCCCTTGCTTTTCGAGTCGTCCGCCATGGTCTAGTCGCCCTTCGCGATCGTTTCGCCGCTGGCGCGCGATACGCGCTCCCGCGACCCGTCCGGCATCACGCGCATGCCGATCCGCGTGCCCCGTCCGGCCTTGTCGTCGTACAGCATCACGTTCGAGATGTGGATCGGGGCCTCACGCTCGAGAATGCCGCTCTGCACGCCTTGGCGACGTGCCTTGGTGTGCCGCTTCACGAAATTCACCTTCTCGACGACGACGCGCTGCCGGGTCTCGTCGACGGAAAGGACGCGCCCGATCTTGCCCTTGTCGTCTCCCGCGATGACCTGGACGCGGTCACCCTTGCGGATCTTGATCGCCATCAGATGACCTCCGGCGCGAGCGAGATGATCTTCATGAACGCCTTCTCTCGGAGCTCGCGTGCCACCGGGCCGAAGATGCGCGTTCCTTTCGGCTCCTTGTCGTCGTTGATCAGGACGACCGCGTTTTCGTCGAACCGGATGTAACTGCCGTCCTTGCGACGACCCTCCTTCACGGCCCGCACGACGACCGCCTTCGCGACGTCGCCCTTCTTCACCGCGGCGCCCGGGATGGCGTCCTTGACCGACACCACGACGATGTCGCCCAGGCGCCCGTAGCGACGGTGGTGCCCGCCGAGCACCTTGATGCACTGGGCACGCTTGGCGCCGGAATTGTCGGCGACCGTCACCATCGTTCGAAGCTGAATCATGCCGTCTCCCTCTGGCCCCGCCCGGCGTCCCGCCGGTCCGGGTCGCGCCCCGTTAGCGGGCGCGCTCCACGAATCCCGCGAAGCGCCAGCGCTTGTCCTTCGACAGCGGGCGCGTCTCCATGAAGCGAATCACGTCCCCGATGCGGCACTCGTTGTTCTCGTCGTGCACCTTGAACTTCTCCCGGCGCCGCACGTAGCGACCGTACGTGGCGTGCTTCACCAGCCGCTCGATGGAAACCACCACGGTCTTGTCCATGCGGTCGCTAACCACGCGCCCCATGCGCAGCTTTCTGCGATTGCGTTCGGTCGGTACGTTCGTCATGTCCTCGATCCCGCCTCGAAGGGAGCGCCCGCGAGCGCGTCCCGGGTTAGGCTTTCTGCGCCGCCGCGCCGCCGGCCCGCAGCTTCTCGTTCAACACCGTCAACAGCCGCGCCATCTCGCGCCGGCTCTCGCGAATCTTGAGCGCGTTGTCGAGCTGCTTCAGCGAGTTGCGGAAGCGTAGGTTGAACAACTCCTCGCGCAGCTCGGCGACTCGGGTCTGCAGTTCGTCGACGCTCATGTCGCGCATCGAATTGGCCTTGAGGTGCGTCATCGGCTTACTCGCCTCCCAGCTGGTGGCGCTCGACGAAGCGGGTTCGGATCGGCAGCTTCGATGCGCCGAGCTTCATGGCCTCCTGCGCGGACTTCTTCGAGATTCCCTCGAGTTCGAACAGGACGCGGCCGGGCTTGACCACCGCGACCCAGAATTCCGGCGCGCCCTTCCCCTTGCCCATGCGGGTCTCGGCCGGCTTCTTCGTCACCGGCTTGTCCGGGAACACGCGGATCCACATCTTCCCGCCGCGCTTGATCGAGCGGGTGATCGCGACGCGCGCGGCTTCGATCTGGCGGTTCGTGATCCAGGCGGGCTCGACCGCCTGCAGCCCGAACTCACCGAACACCACACTGCCGCCACGGTACGCCTTGCCGTTCATCCGCCCGCGTTGCTGCTTGCGATACTTGACGCGCTTCGGCATCAACATGGCTTCACACCCCCGCCCTGGCGGGGGTCCGCGTCTCGGCTCCCAACTGCGACTTGTCGAGCACCTCGCCGTGGAACATCCACACTTTTACGCCGCACGTGCCGTAAGGCGTGTTCGCGGTGGCACGGGCGAAGTCGATGTCCGCGCGCAGCGTGTGGAGCGGCACGCGGCCGTCGCGGTACGTCTCGAACCGGGCCATTTCGGAGCCCCCGAGGCGACCCGAGCACGCGACGCGGATGCCGAGCGCGCCGGCGCGCATCGACGACGCGATTGCTTTCTTCATCGCTCGCCGGAACGACACTCTCTGCTCGAGCTGCTTCGCAATGTGCTCGGCCACGAGCTGGGCATCCAGGTCCGCTCGTTTGATCTCTTCAATGTTCAGCTGCACCGCCTTCTTGGTGAGCGCCTTCATCTCCTCGGAGAGCTTGTCGACCTGCTCCCCCTTGCGGCCGATGACGAGCCCGGGCCGCGCCGTCCGAATACCGATCGTGACCTTCTCGCCCTTCCGCTCGATGGTGATCTTGGAGATCCCGGCCTGATACAGGCGCTTCTTCAAATACCGCTTGATGAGGAGATCCTCCTTGAGCAGCTCGGCGTAATTGCGGCGGGCGAACCACCGCGAGTCCCACTGCTTGACGATGCCGAGCCTCAGACCGATCGGGTTTGTCTTCTGACCCATGTCCGGATCACTCCTTCGTCGCGACGGTCACTCGAACGTGACTCGTGCGCTTGAGCAGCGGGGTGGCGCGGCCCTGAGCGCGGGGCAGCCAGCGTTTGAGCGTGGGGCCGGCGCCGACGACGGCCTCCTTCACGTACAGGTCCTCGAGGCGCACCTTGCCCGCGTGCAGCGCGTTCGCGACCGCGGATTTGAGCACCTTCTGAACGATGCGGGCGCCGAGCTTCGGGGTGAACTCCAGGGTGATCTGGGCCTGCTCCACGGACTGGCCGCGAATCAGCTCCAGCACCTGGTTGCACTTTCGCGGCGTGATCCGCACGTACCGCTGAATGGCTCTCGTTTCCATGATCCTACTTCCCGGGCGCGGGCACCTTCTCGGCGGCGGCCTTCTGACCGTGTCCGCGGAAGATGCGGGTCGGCACGAACTCTCCGAGCTTGTGTCCGACCATGTTCTCGGTGATGTAAATCGGAATGAACTTGTTGCCGTTGTGCACCGCGAGCGTGTGGCCCACGAATTCGGGGACCACGGTCGAGCGGCGCGCCCACGTCTTGACGACGCGCTTCTCGCCGCTTCGGTTCATCGTCTCGATCTTCTTGAATAGAGACTCGACGACGTAGGGACCCTTCTTGACGGAACGCGCCATCGACGTCTCTCCTTTACTTCTTCCGGCGTCGCACGATGAGCGAGTCGCTCAGCTTGCGACGGCGAGTCTTGAGACCCTTGGTGATCTTGCCCCACGGCGTGGTGGGGTGCCTCCCGCCCGACGACTTGCCTTCGCCGCCGCCCATCGGATGGTCGACGGGATTCATTGCCACGCCCCGCACGGACGGGTTGCGGCCGCGCCAGCGCGTGCGGCCCGCCTTGCCGTAGGAGATGTTCTCGTGCTCGAGATTGCCGACCTGGCCGACCACGGCGCGGCAGTCCACGTGGAACTTGCGCACCTCGCCCGACGGCAGCCGCAGCTGCGCGTAATCGCCTTCCTTCGCCATGAGCTGGCAGTAGGCGCCGGCGCTGCGGGCCACGCGCGACGCCCGCCCCGGGAACAGCTCGACGCTGTGCACGTTGGTGCCGAGCGGGATTGCCCGCAGCGGCAGGCAGTTGCCGGCGCTAATGTCTGCGTTCGCGCCCGAAGCCACCCGGTCGCCCACCTTCAGGCCGTCGGGCGCCAGGATGTAGCGCCGCTCACCATCCGCATAGTTCAGCAGGGCGATTCGCGCCGAGCGATTCGGGTCGTACTCGATCGCAGCGACGCGCGCGGGGACGCCGTCCTTGTCCCGGCGGAAGTCGACGATTCGGTAGCGACGCTTGTGGCCGCCGCCGATCCAACGGGAGGAAATGTGGCCGTAGTTGTCGCGCCCGCCCGACTTGATGAGCCGTTGCGTCAGCGACTTCACCGGCTGCCGACGCGTGATCTCGGCGAAATCGGGGGCTTCCGTGTGCCGCAGCGTCGGTGTCGTCGGCCGGAATTTCTTGAGCGCCATGGTTCGTCCCTTAGACCTGCTCGAACAGCTCGATCTTCTGATCGGGCTTGAGCGTCACGATTGCCTTCTTCCAGTCGCTCCGCTTGCCCACGAAGCGCCCCTGACGGCGTACCTTTCCCAGCATCTGCTGCGTGCGCACCGAAGCGACCTTCACGTGAAAGATCGTCTCGATCGCGCGCTTGATGTCGATCTTGTTGGCCTCGCGCCGGACCTCGAACAGGTATTGGTTTCGCACCTCGCGCAGGACGGTGCCCTTCTCGGTGATCAGGGCGCGGCGGACGACGGTTCGCGGATCTCTCATCGGCCGAACACCTCCTCGACGCGCTTGAGCGCGGCGGACGTCATGAGCACAGCCTCGCACTCGAGCAGCTCGTAGGCGTTAAGCTGATCCGCGAGCGTCGTCGTGAGGTTGCGAATGTTGCGACACGACTTCCACAGCGTCTCGTCGTGCTCGCCGACGACGAGCAGCGTGCGCTTGCCCGCCAGCCCGAGCGACTGGAGCACGGACGCCACCTTCGCGGTCTTGATCTCCGTGAGCGGCAGCTGGTCGAGCACCGACACGGCATTCTCGCTCGCCCTGAGCGACAACGCGGACGCGAGCGCCACCCGCCGTTGCTGCCGCGGCAGATCGGTGCGGTAGTCGCGCGGACGCGGTCCGAAGGCGCGACCGCCGCCCGGCATCAGCGGCGACGTGTTCGATCCTTGGCGCGCACGACCCGTGCCCTTCTGGCGGAAGGGCTTCTTGCCGCCGCCGGAGACGAGCGCGCGGTTCTTGACCGCCGCCGTCCCTTGGCGCTGATTGCCGAGGTGGCGCTTCACCGACATCCACATCAGGTGCTCGTTCACCGGCTGCCCGAACAGCTCATCGGGCAGCTCGGCTGAGCCCGTGGTACTGCCATCCATTGCGTACACCTTCACCGTCGAGCTCATGTCAGTCGTTCCGTTTCCGGATCGTCACGAGGCCGTTCGCGGGACCGGGAACCGCGCCCCGCACCAGCAGGACGTTCTGTTCCGCGTCGATCGCGACGACCTCGAGGTTCTTGGCCGTGAAGTTTGCGCCGCCCATGCGACCCGGCAGCCGCTTGCCCTTGACCACGCGCGACGGGTACGCGGACGAGCCGATCGAACCCGGTTGCTTGCCGTGGGTGGGGCCGTGCGACGCGTGCCCGGCGACGAAGCCGTAGCGCTTCACGACGCCCTGGAAGCCGCGGCCCTTCGTGACGCCCTGGACGTCCACGTGGCGCCCCTTCTCGAACAGGCTCACGGTCAGGCTCTTGCCGACCTCGAAGCCGTCCAGGTCCTCTACGCGGAACTCGCGCAGGTAACGGACGGGGCCGAGGTTCCGCTTCTTGAACTGCCCGAGCGCCGGGCGCCCGAGCCGCTTCTCCTTCACCGCGCCGTACCCGAGCTGGACGGCTCGATAGCCGTCGCGCTCCAGCGTGCGCACTTCGGTGATCGTGCACGGTCCCGCTTCGATGACCGTGACGGGGATCCCCTCGCCCTTCTCATCGAAGAGCTGGGTCATGCCTACCTTCTTACCAATCAAGCCGATCATGGAGTGTTACTCCGGCT
>JACXTT010003343.1_pt1 | contig 24777 bp, 25 predicted proteins | sample 9270951 | NCBI WGS metagenome assembly JACXTT01 (sample SAMN15532306, study PRJNA645909) | rock metagenome | isolation source: weathered quartz diorite | place: Puerto Rico | collected 2017-06-21
TCGGTCCACTCCTGCGAAGCGACCTGACACGCTCCGACTCTTTACGGCCTGGTCAGGTCGTTGGGCAGAGGAGCAAGCACCAACTCGATTCCGGAGATCGAGAACGACCGGTTCCTGCTCGTGATCGGCTCGAACACGACGGAGGCGCATCCGGTGCTCGCGCTCAGGATCAAGAAAGCGGTGCGCAAGGGCGCCACGCTGGTCGTCGCCGACCCGCGCAAGATCTGGCTGACCAAGCTCGCGAAACGGCACCTACAGCTGCGTCCAGGCACGGACGTCTGGCTGATCAACGCGATGATGCACACGATCCTCGAGGAGGGTCTCCAGAACGAGGAGTTCATCCGCGAGTACACGGAGGACTTCGACGCCGTGCGCGAGGTGGTCGCGCGGTACACGCCCGAGGAGGCCGAGGTCGTCACCGGCGTGCCGGCCGAGGCGATCCGCGCCACCGCACGCGAGTACGCGCGCGAGCGGCACGCCGCGATTTTCTACACGCTCGGCATCACCGAGCACGCGTGCGGCGTGGACAACATCTGGTCGCTCTCGAACCTCGTCCTGATGACCGGCCATCTCGGCTACGAGTCCACCGGGCTCAACGCGCTGCGCGGCCAGAACAACGTGCAGGGGCTGAACGACTCCGGCGCGAACCCCGCCTACCTACCGGGCTACCAGCCGGTGGACGACCCCGAGATCCGGCGGAAGTTCTCGGAGGCCTGGGGCTCGGAGTTGCCCGAGGCCGCGGGCTACCGGCTCGACCAGATGATCTCCGGCCTTCACGACGGGCGGATCAAGGCGCTCTACCTGATCGGCGAGAACCCAGCGCAGACCGAGCCCAACTCGCACCACGTCGAGGAGGGTCTCGGGAACCTCGAGTTCCTCATCTCGCAGGACCTCTTCCTCAACGAGACCTCGCGCGACCACGCGAACGTGGTGTTCCCAGCCTCCTCGTTCGCGGAGAAGGACGGCACCTTCACGAACACCGAGCGGCGCGTGAACCTCGTCCGGACCGCAGTGCCGCCACCAGGGAACGCGCGCGTCGACCGCGAGATCGTGATCGACCTGGCGAGGGCGCTCGGGGCCGACTGGCCCGACTACCCGGATGCCTCGGCGGTCTGGGACGAGCTCGCCGATCTCTCGCCCAACTGGTACGGCATCCGGCACCACCGGCTGCAGGAGCAGGGCCTCCAGTGGCCGTGCACCGAGCTGGACCACCCGGGCACGCCCTACCTGCACGCACCTCGCCCAGCACGACCGAGCGGGAAGGGCAAGTTCTTCCCGGTCGAGTACCAGCCGCCGATCGAGCAGACGGACACGGAGTACCCGCTCGTCCTGTCCACCGGGCGGACGCTCTATCACTACAACTCGGCGACGATGACGATGCGCGAGCGTGGCATCACCGACAAGCAGGAGGATCCCTTCTTCGAGATCTCGCCCGAGGACGCGTCGGCGCTCGGCATCGGCGACGGCGAGTGGGCGAAACTCGTCTCACGCCGAGGCGAGCTCGAAGCGCGCGCGATGATCGGCGACCGCGTGTATCCCGGGCTCGTCTGGATGGCGCTCCACTTCGCGCAGGCCAAGGTGAACTGGCTCACGCACGACGTCGGCGACCCCCTGATCGGTACGCCCGAGTACAAGGTCTCCGCAGTGCGGGTCGAGAAGGTCCCCTCATAGAGGTGCATCAGCGGTGATCGGTGAGCCACGGCTGCACGAGCCGGAGTGCGAGTCGACACAGAAGCTGCTCGTCGACCGCGCCGACGACCTGCCGGAAGGCGCTGTCGCGACGACGGATCACCAGACCGCCGGTCGCGGGAGGCTCGGGCGGGAGTGGGAGGATGCGCCGGGGACCTCCGTCCTCGTGTCGGTGCTGCTGCGCCCGCCACCAGAACGCGCGGCGCCGGAGCTCTCACTCGTCACCGCGGCGGCCACGGCGGAAGCCGTGGAGGCGGCGACGACGCTGTCCGCCCAGATCAAGTGGCCGAACGACGTCATGCTCAACCGCCGCAAGGTGGCCGGGATCCTCGCCGAGATGCACGGCGACGCCGTCGTGATCGGAATCGGCGTCAACGTCAACCAGAACGTGGCGCAACTCCCGGCGCACGCTCGCACGCCCGCCGGCTCGCTGCGCTCGCTGACAGGTAGCGACTACGACCGCGAGGCACTGCTCGCACGCATCCTCGAACGGCTGTCGACGCGATACGCCGCATGGCGCACCGGCGGGCTCGATGCCGTCTTCGACGAGATCGGATCGCGCAACTTCCTCTTTGCGCGGGCGATCCGCATCGGCGACGTGTCCGGCGTCGGCGGCTCGATCCAGCGTGACGGCAGGCTCGAGATCGTCACCGGGCACGACAGCCACGTCCTCGTCGAGAGCGGCGAGGTCGAGTTCGTGCGGTGACCGAGGACCTGGCGGCCCTCTCCGCCCGGTTCATGGAGGCGGCGCCGCACGGCTAACCCATGCGCACGGGAATCGCGACCTGGTGGATCCTCGACCCGTCCTTGGCGGAGAGCTCGTAGACCACGAGCTTCCCCGCCCCGGGGCGGCTCGAATCGAACGGAACGCTGAAGTCGAATGTGCCGCGCTGTCCCGTTCCCGAGGTCGCCGTCACGAAGTGGGTCTTGAGAAGCGTCCCGCCCGGATCGACCAGGTCGTACTGGAACGTCGCCTCGAAAGTGTTGGCCGTCCCGGTCGCGTGCAGCGGGCTCTTCACGTGCTCGTAGGGGAGCGGCGACTCGACGAAGATGATCGGCGTCTGCTCTTCGAAGTTCTTGCGTGTGTAGACGCGACCATCGACGGTGGCCCTCTTCATCGCGTGCTGCGTGATCGTGTAGACAACCTGCGCGAGCTCTGCGCGCGTGAACGCTCCGTGGGTCTTCACGATTCCCTTCGACGCGTCGAGCTCGTAAGGTCCGATGGCGTCATTGGAGAGACCCAGCGCGCTGCGCTCGTCCGGGGTGGGGCCCTTCGAAAGCTCGGCGAGCACTGCCGTCGTGACGTCGTTCGACGACGGCATCCGCAACACGGGCTGGACTCGCCCGTCGCGGAGGAAATAGATCCGTTGCGGAGTCGGCGCGGCCGGAGCGGTGCTCTTGTTCGACCCACCGCACCCCGCCAGCGCCGCGACGACGGCCGCCATCGCCAGCCAGGCGAAAGCAATGCGCCTCAGCGCAACGTCGCCAGGTCTGCGGGGACGTCTACATCGCGCAGGAGACACGCGTCCACCTGTAGCACCGCCCGATTGACTCCTCGTAAAGAAAGCTCGCCACGCTGTAAGCGTGTTTCGAGGTCGAGCAGCATGTCCTTCCCGTACGCGCCCGGAAGCGGACCGGTCTGTGGCACGGCGACTGCGTCGCCGAGCCCGCGTAACAGCTCGGGGGTCACGAGGGGGCAGTCGACGGGCAGGAAGACGGCGACGTCGTGCACGGCCGCACGGAGCCCGGCGATCACGCCGTATACGGGAGCACGATCGTTCGTGCCGTCGTCGACGAGCGGAAAGGGCAGTGGCAGTATGTCGGCCCCTTTGCCGACCGCGATCACCTCGTCGCAGGCCTCACCGAGGACCCGCCAGCCCCGCTCGGCGAGCGTCTCTCCGCCGAGGAGTGCGAGCGCCTTAGGGGAGCCGAATCGCGTCGACCCGCCGCCCACGAGCAGTACGCCGGTCAGGAGACGATGCGCCACGGCTCCGAGTAGACGTTTGCGCGGGCCTCCCGGACGAAGCCGCAGAGCGTCACACCGCGGTCTTTCGCCAGCTCGACCGCCAGCGACGAGGGCGCACCGACGGCGACAAGGACCGGACAGCCGGCGACGGCAGCCTTCTGCACGAGCTCGAACGAGAGCCGACCACTGACGCAGAGAATCGACTCGGCGAGAGGAAGGCGGCGCTCCCGGGACGCCCAGCCGATCACCTTGTCCATCGCGTTGTGCCGGCCGACGTCCTCCCGGAGGCAGAGCAGGTCGCCGGCGGGCGAGAACAGCCCCGTCGCGTGCAGCCCACCGGTGAGCTCGAAGCCGGCCTGGGCGTCGCGCAGACGGCCCGGCAGCAACGAGACCGTCTCCAGCTGTACGCGGAGATCACTCTCGACCCTCGCAGCTTCGACAGCAACAGCCTCGAGCGCTCCCTTGCCGCAAACGCCGCAGGAGGACGAGGTGTAGAAGGACCGCACCAGCCGGTCGGGGTCGAACCCTGGCGCAGCGACCTCGACCACGTTCACGGCGAGATCGTCCGGCAACCGTGCGCCTGCGGGGCGAAGGCCCTCCGAGATGCAGAACCCTAGCGCGAGCTCCTCGTCGTGCCCTGGCGTCCGCATGGTGACGGCGACGGAGCGGCCCTCGATTCTGATCTCGAGCGGCTCCTCGACCGCGACGACGTCGTCTGTCGGGCCGGTGTCGGGCAGGGGTACGACCTCGACGCGCGCTGTGGTGTAGGGCGGAGCTTTCATCACAGGGTCTGGCCAGGGTCAGACCTTCGGGTCTGACCCGCTTGGTCGTTCAAAAGGGGCGGGTCTGGCCCCAAGGCCAGACCCAGGTCTGACCAATCATTCGACAGTAACCGTCTTGGCGAGGTTTCGCGGCTGATCGACGTTCAGGCCGCGGAGGCGCGCAATCCGATAGGCGAGCAGCTGCAGCGGCACGACCGCGAGCATCGCCGAGAGGAACGCGGGCGCGGCCGGGACGTAGATGACGTCGTCCGCGTGATGCTGGATGTCCTCGTTGCCGTCGCTCGCGATCGCGATCACGTGGGCGCCCCGCGCGCGCACTTCCTGGATGTTGGAGACGATCTTGTCGTAGACGCGCTCCATCCTGGTCGCGATCACGACGACGGGCGTGTTCTCGTCCAGCAGCGCGATCGGCCCGTGCTTCATCTCCCCGGCCGAGTACGCCTCGGTCGGGATGTACGAGAGCTCCTTCAGCTTCAGCGCCCCCTCGAGCGCGACGGGCAGCCCGATGTTGCGGCCCAGATAGAGGAAGAAGGGCTTGTCGAAGTGCCGGCGCGCGATCTCTTCGATCGGATGGCTGCCGTCGAGGAACTGCGCGATCTGGTCGGGCAGCTTGTAGACGGCGTTGACGATGAACTCGATCTCCTCGGGACGCAGCGTCTTCCGCACCTGGGCGAGCTTGAGCGCAACGAGGAAGAGAAGGGAGAGCTGTGCGGTGAACGTCTTCGACGCCGCCACGCTCACCTCGAGACCGGCGCGCGTATAGAGGACGGTGTCCACCTCACGAGTGATCTGCGAGCCCATCATGTTCGTCAGCGCGACGGTGTGGGCGCCCATCGAGCGAGCGAGCTTCATGGCCTCGATGGTGTCGCGCGTCTCACCCGACTGGGAGATTCCGATCACGAGCGTGTCCTCGTCGAGAACCGGGTTGCGGTAGACCCACTCGGACGCGATGTCGTGCTCGACCGGGACGCGGCCCCATTCCTCGATCGCGTACCGGGCGGCGACGCCGGCGTGGTACGCCGTCCCGCTCGCGAGAATGACGATGCGGCCCAGATCCGCCAGCTCGTCGTCGGACATCCCGAGACCCTCGAGCACGAGCCGCCCGTGCCGGAGGCGGTCGCCGATCGTCTCGGCCACGGCTTCGGGCTGCTCGTGGATCTCCTTGAGCATGAACGTCTCGAAGCCGCCCTTCTCGGCTCCTTCGAGATCCCAGTCGAGCTCCTTCAGCTCGAGCTCGACCCGTGAGCCGTCGGGACGGCTGAACGTGATCGCGTCGGGCGTGATCGCCGCGATGTCGCCGTCGGCGGGGAAGTACACCTTCCGGGTCTCGGCCAGGAACGCAGCGGCGTTCGACGCCAGGAAGTTCTCGCCGGCACCCGCGCCGACGACGAGCGGCGTCTCGTGACGCACCGAGACGAGCAGATCCGGATGATCGGCGTGAATGACCACGAACGTGAAGTGGCCCTCGAGCTCGACGAACGTCTTCGCCACCGCCTCGACCAGATCGCCGTCGTAATGGCGCTCGATGAGATGGGAGACGGTCTCGGCGTCTGTCTCGGACGAGAACGTGTGGCCTTCGTCCGCGAGGCTCTCCTTCAGCTCGCGATAGTTCTCGACGATCCCGTTGAGGACGATCGAGAGCTTCGCGTCGTCGCAGCCGGTGAGCGGGTGCGCGTTCAGCTCGGTGACGCCGCCGTGGGTCGCCCAGCGCGTGTGCCCGACGCCTGTGGTCGCCGAGGAAGGCTCAGGAGTCGCGGCCGCCTTCAAACGTTCGAGCGGGCCGACGGCTCGCACGTAACGGAGCGCGCCGTCTTCGAGAAGCGCGAGACCCGCCGAGTCGTAGCCACGGTACTCGAGCCGCTCGAGACCGGCGAGCAGCAACGGCTTGCACTCACGTGGTCCGACGTATCCGATGATCCCGCACACCCGTCGAGTCTCCTGTCGTCTCGCGCCCCGCCGAAGCGGTCGAGGCTTGGCTGTCACATCTTCGGCGCGAACGTGTATGCGCGCTAGCCGAGCTCATGTCTGACGAGTTCGGCGATCCTACCACAGAGCCTTTTTGCCTCTTCCTCCGTTTCCGCCTCGGCCAGCACGCGGATCACGGGCTCGGTTCCTGACGGCCGCACGAGCACGCGACCCTCGCCGGCGAGCTCCTCGTTGACCCTCGCAGCCTCCTCGAGCACGTTGGGCGGCACCTCGCGACGGTCGACCCGGAGGTTTTCCTTCACTTGCGGGAACACCGGCATCACGGCCGCCGCCTCCGAGAGCGTACGGCCCGCGAGCGCGCCGCAGAGCAGAAGTGCGGCCGACAGGCCGTCCCCGGTGACGTGATCGCCGAGCCAGACGACATGGCCGGATTGCTCGCCACCGAGCAAAGCCCCCTCACGGCGCAACGCCTCGAGGACATAGCGGTCACCGACGTCGGTGACGTGCACCGTGATGCCACGCTCCTCCATCAGCCGGTGAAAGCCGAGGTTGGCCATCACCGTCACCGCGACCTGGTCGACGCCGAGCGCAAGCGCCAGCACGGCGACGATCTGATCGCCGTCGACGACATTCCCCTGCTCGTCGACGGCGAGCATGCGGTCGCCGTCACCGTCGAACGCGATACCGAGGTCGTGACCTCCGACGTTCACGGTATCGCGCAGCATCGAGAGATCCGTCGCTCCGCAACCGACGTTGATGTTCTCGCCGTCGGGCGCGTTCGCGATTGCCGTCACCTCCGCGCCGAGCCGTTCGAATGCAGCCGGGGCGATCCCGCTGTAGGCGCCGTTCGCGCAGTCGACGGCGATGCGAAGACCGGTCAGGTCGGTGCCGAAGCGGTCGAGCACATGATCGAGGTAGCCCTCGACGGCACCTTCGAGCCGCTCGATCGCGCCGCCGTTGCCTGCCGGCCCCGGATCGTCCATCAGCGCCTCGATCTCGCTCTCCTCGGCGTCGGTGAGCTTGCGACCCTCGTGGTCGAAGAGCTTGACGCCGTTGTACTCGGGTGGGTTGTGCGACGCCGACACCACGGCGCCGAGATCCTGGGCGAGAAGCGCAACCGCGGGCGTCGGCAGCACGCCGCCGAGCACGGCGACGCCTCCGGCCGCGACGATGCCCTGGACGAGCTTCTCCTCGAGCAGCGGCCCGCTCGCGCGCGTATCGCGCCCCACGAGCACCCGGCCGCGGCCCGACCAGGTCGTCGCCGCGTTGCCGATCAGCTCGACCAGCTCGGGCGTGAGGCTCTCACCCACCACGCCGCGGATGCCATCGGTTCCGAAGTAGCGGCGTTTTCCGGCTCCGCCGAAAAACGCTAGAGAACCAGACCCGTCCACAGCCTTGCCGATAGCGCTTTTGCCGAAGGCAAAGCGCCGCGTCAGCGCTTGCTGAACTGGGGAGCCTTTCTGGCCTTGTGCAGACCGGCCTTCTTGCGCTCGACCTGGCGCGCGTCGCGGGTCAGGAAGCCCTGACGCTTGAGCGAGACGCGCAGCGCCGGATCGGCCTCCACGAGCGCACGAGCGACGCCGTGCCGGATCGCCCCGGCCTGTCCGCTGATGCCGCCGCCGTGGACGCGGACACGGAGGTCGTACGTGCCCGCCGCGCCGGCGACCTCGAGGGGCGACACGGCCATCTTCCGATGGACGGCGCGAGGGAAATAGTCCTCGATCGTCCTACCGTTGATCCACGTCTTCCCGTCACCCGGGCGCAGGATCACGCGCGCGACCGACGTCTTGCGCTTCCCGGTGCCGAGGTACTGCGCGATCTGGGACATCAGACCTCCAACGTCTTCGGCGCCTGCGGCGCGTGCGGATGCTCGGGGCCCGCGTAGACCTTGAGCTTGCGCAGCTGCGCAGCGGCGAGCTTGTTCTTCGGCAGCATCCCGCGGACCGCCTTGCGGATGACCTCGGTCGGGCGTCGCTCGAGCTGCTCGCGCAGCGTGCGCGTCTTCAGCCCGCCGGGGTAGCCGGAATGCCGGTAGACCAGCTTCTGGTCGAGCTTCTGCCCGGTCACGTGGATCTTCTCGGCGTTGACGACGATGACGAAGTCGCCCGTATCCACGTGCGGCGTGTACTGCGGCTTTCCCTTGCCTCGAAGCTGATCGGCGATCCGCGTCGCGAGGCGCCCGAGGGTCTGCCCCTCGGCGTCCACGACGTACCAGTCGCGCTGAATCTCTCCGGGCTTCGCGGTGTAGGTCTTCATCTCAAAGAAAGGAGGCGGTCTGGCGACCGCCGACGGAGCAGTCTAGCAGCGCGCTAACGTCCTGGTGAGATGCCGCGGCTCGTAGGGATAAACCACGTCGCCGTCGATGTCGGCGACATCGACGAGGCACTCGCGTTCTTCGGGCGGATCTTCGAGATCCGGCTGCGGGGCAAGGGCCCGAGGATGGCGTTCATCGACATCGGCGACCAGTTCATCGCGCTGGCGCAGGGTAGGCGCAGCCAACCCGACGGCCACCGCCACATCGGTCTCGTCGTCGACGACCGGCCGGCGACGATCGCGGCGGCACACGCAGCCGGAGCGCAGATGGCCGGCGGCAACGACTTCCTCGACCCATGGGGCAACTGCTGGCAGGTGGTCGACTACCGCGACATCCAGTTCACCAAGGCGCCGAGGGTGCTTGCGGGCATGGGTCTCACCGGCCTCGAGAAGTCCGAGCGTGCCCTGGATGAGCTGCGCTCCAAAGACCTCGCCGACTAGCATCGCCGCGAACTCGGCTGCACCACCGCGCGACGGGTGCCGCACGTACGGCGCCCCGAGGGCCGACTCTGCGATCCGCCCTACGGCGACGACGCGACGGCCGTGCGCCAGGCGCTTCGCGAACGGCAGGCCGGCGGCGATCTCGTCCCGGGTCGGCCGACGATTCGACGAACGCGTCCCCGGATGCGTCGGAACGACGTTCCAGAGCAGCACGTCCTCGGCGAGATCGAGCTCCCGGAGGACGCGCTGCACCATCGTCGACGTCGCCTCCGCGGGACCGTCGCCGGTGAGCTGCCGCTCGGACGTGAAGGGGAGGCCCGAGACCCGCGCGCCGCGGTACCCGGCGGCCTCGCCGACGAGCAGCAGCGGCGCCTCGGCACGATCGCCCAGGTACGCCACGAGGCGCTCGCGGAGCAACCCGGCGCGCGCTCCCTCGGCGTACTGGTTGAAGGTCTCGCCGATTCGCGAACCGGCGAGCTCGTCGACGAGGACAGCGGTGTCCACCTGCCCATTCTCGCGCCGGCGGTAGAATGGAAGGTGAGATACGGGGAGCTCGGGCAACCGGGCTGAGAGGGCGGCTACCGCGCCGCCGACCCGCGAACCTGATCTGGGTAATGCCAGCGGAGGAACGGTGCAGGACCAGCGGAGAACCATCATCGTCGTCTCGGCCGGGAGGGCCGGCACAGACACGCCAAGTGACGGTCTGCTACATGGCCGGTTACCGGCCGCTGCGGAGGTCGTGGCCGCGGACGGCGGCGTCGACACAGCGCTCGAGCTGGGCCTCGAAGTCACCGTCGCAGTCGGAGACTTCGACTCCGTCACGAGCGGCGGTCTCGACGCCGTCGAGGCGGCCGGCGCTCGCGTCGAGCGTCACCCGCCCGAGAAAGATGCAACCGACCTCGAGCTCGCCCTCGACACCGCCCGGAACATGGGCGCCGAGCGGATCGTGGTGGTGGGTGACCCGGGCGGCCGGCTGGACCATCTGCTGGCGGGGCTGTTGCTGCTCGGCGCGCGGCGGTATGCGACGATCGAGATCGACGCGCTCCTCGGGTCTGCGACCGTCCACATCGTCCGCGCCGAACGGACGCTCGCGGGTGACCCCGGTGAGCTGATCTCACTCGTACCGTTGCACGGACCGGCGGTCGGCGTCGTCACGGAGGGTCTGCGCTATCCGCTGAACGGTGAGACGCTCGGTGCCGGCTCGAGCCGGGGCGTCTCGAACGTGTTCAGAGGCTCGCGGGCACGCGTCGCCGTTACGGCCGGCGTGCTGGCCGTGGTCCGCCCGGGAACGGCAGAGGGGAGCCCCTGATGAAGATCGCCGCGATGACCGTCGTCGCCGCCTGCATCCTGACCGGTGCAGCTCTCGCCGCACGCACCTCCTCCTCGGGGTCGGGGGACGTCGTCCTCGTCACGCACGACTCGTTCGTGATCTCGAAGACGGTGAAGACCGACTTCGAGCACGCCACCGGCCTCAAGCTTCGGCTCCTGCAGACCGGTGATGCCGGCGCCGCGCTCAACCGCGCCCTCTTGACTACCGGGAAGCCAGAAGGAGACGTCTTCTTCGGCGTCGACAACAACCTGCTCACGCGTGCACTTGCAGGCAACCTCCTCGTCCCGTACACGTCACCTGCGCTGCGGACGATCGACGCGCGGTACGCGCTGGACGCATCACACCGCCTGACGCCGGTCGACCACAGCGACGTCTGCGTCGTCTACGACCGCGCGTGGTTCGGCCGGAAGCACGCCGTTCCGCCGAGCTCGCTCGCCGACCTTGCGCTTCCGCGCTACAGGGGTCTGCTCGTCGTCGAGAACCCGGCCACTTCCACCCCAGGCCTCGCGTTCATGCTGGCCACGGTGGCGAAGTACGGCGCGACCGGCTGGCGCGCCTACTGGAAGCAGCTGCGTGCGAACGACGTGCTGACGACCAACGGCTGGGAGGAAGCGTACGAAGCCCGGTTCTCGGGCTCGTCCGGCCACAAGGGCAAGCGGCCCATCGTCGTCTCCTACTCGACCGACCCGGCCGCCGAGGTCTTCTTCGCCGGGAAGCCGCTGACGCAGTCCCCGGTCGCGGTCGTGGCAGGTACCTGCTTTCGCCAGATCGAGTTCGCGGGCGTTCTGCGCGGCGCGAAGAACCCGGCCGGCGCGCGCAAGCTGATCGACTTCCTCCTCTCGCAGGAGTTCCAGGCCGGCATGCCGCTGACCATGTTCGTGCTCCCGACGCGCAAGGGCGTCGCGCTGCCCCGTGTCTTCAGGCAGTTCGCACCGGCGATCGCACACCCGCTCGAGCTGCCGTCGAAGACGATTGGCGCGAACCGCGACGGCTGGATCCGGGAGTGGACCGACGTCGTCCTGAGATGAGCCGCACCGCCGCGGCGAAGACCGCCGCCGTCGCGGTGCCGGCCGCGTTCCTCGCGCTGTTCTTCATCTATCCGCTCGGATCGATTCTGGAGCGGGGACTGACGCAGGCGGGTGGGCTGCGGTTCCCCGGCGACGTCCTCTTCTCGCACGACACGGTCCAGATCGGCTGGTTCACGGTCTGGCAGGCGACCGTCTCGACAGTGCTGACACTGCTCGCCGGAATGCCGCTTGCGTGGGCGACGGCGCGACTGCGCTTTCGCGGGCGACGGCTCATCCGAGCCCTGATCGTGGTTCCGTTCGTGCTGCCGACGGTAGTCGTCGCGACTGCGTTCCTGACGCTGCTGCCGTCACGCTTCGACCACGGCGTCGTTCCGATCCTGCTCGCGCACGTCTTCTTCAACGTGGCCGTCGTCGTGCGGATCGTCGGCGGGTACTGGGCCCGGCTCGACCCGCGGCTCTGGGATGCCGCGGCGATTCTCGGAGCATCCCCTGTGCGGCGCTTCCGCGAGCTGACGCTGCCGGCACTGCGTCCGGCGCTCGCCGCCGCCGCGGCCCTGACGTTCCTGTTCTGCTTCACCTCGTTCGGCGTCGTCGTGATCCTCGGCGGCCCGACACGTCTCACGCTCGAGGCCGCGATCTACGACGCCGCGACCGCCGCGTTCGACCTCCGCACCGCCGCCGCGCTCGCACTCCTGCAGCTCGTCGCGGTGGCCGCGATCGTCGCCGTCTCGTCGCGGCTCGAGGCGAGGGCGGGTCTCGTCGCGCCGCTCGCGGCGGAGGAGACGAGCTCGCGGCGGCCCAGCAGACGTGAACGGCTCGGACTCGCTGCGACCATCGGCGGATCGGCGCTCCTCATCGGCGCTCCACTCGTGGCGCTCGTCCGGAGCTCGCTGGGCACTCCGAACGGAGTCGGCCTCGCCTTCTACCGCGCGCTCGGACACGACACGCCCTCGCTGCTCGTTGCACCGTGGCACGCCGTCCTCAATTCGGTCGGCTATGCGGCCGTCGCGACGGCGATCGCGCTCGTGACCGGCGGGCTGGCCGCGGCCGTCATCGCGCGCCGGCCGGCCGGTTGGCTCGACGTGGCAGTGATGCTTCCGCTCGGCGCCTCTGCCGTGATGCTCGGCTACGGCTTCGTGATCGGCTTCGACACGGCACCACTCGACTTCCGGAGTTCGCTCTGGATCGTCCCCGTGGCCCAGTCTCTCGTATGTGCGCCCTTCGTCGTGCGCCTGCTCGCGCCGGCGCTGCGGGCGGTCGACCCGCGTCTACGCGAGGCGGCTGCGACTCTCGGCGCGTCGCCGTCCCGGATCCAGCGGGAGATCGACCTGCCGATGGCGCTACGTCCGCTCGGCATCGCGGCGGGCCTCGCATTCGCCATCGCGCTCGGCGAGTTCGGCGCAACAGTCTTCCTCGCGCGAAGCGACCATCCGACGCTCCCGGTCGCCATCTTCCGCTTCCTCAGCCGTCCCGGCGCAGAGAACCAAGGCACCGCAGCGGCGCTCTGCGTCGTGCTGATGGCCGTCACCGCAACGGCCGTCCTCACGGCGGAGCGCCTGGCCGCGCGCCGCGGGGCACTGTAGTGCCCCTTCGGGTGATGCTCCGCGTCGACGACATCGCGGTCGCGTTCGACGGCACCAGCGCGCTCGCCGGAGCGTCGCTCGAGGTCGGGTCGGGCGAGACGGTGGCGCTGCTCGGCCCGAGCGGCTGCGGCAAGACGACGCTCCTGCGCGTCATAGCCGGTCTCCAGACAGCGACGCGCGGTCGGGTGGTACTCGACGATCGCGACCTCGGCGGTCTCGCGCCGCACCTGCGTCATGTCGGCCTCATGTTCCAGGACAACGTGCTCTTCCCCCACCGCGATGTCGCCGGCAACGTCGCGTTCGGGCTCCGAATGGAGGGGCGTCCGCGGCGCGAGATCGAGAGGCGGGTCAAGGAACTCCTCGAGCTCGTCGGCCTCCCCGACGCCGGTCACCGCGCGGTTCAGACGCTGTCCGGAGGCGAGCAGCAGCGCGTCGCGCTCGCCCGTGCCCTGGCGCCCGAGCCGGGCGCGCTGCTCCTCGACGAGCCGCTCGGCGCGCTCGACGGCCCGCTGCGGGCGCGGCTCCTCGACGATCTGCGCGCCCTCTTCGACCGGCTCGGCCTCACCGTGCTGTACGTGACGCACGATGTCAGCGAGGCATTCGAGCTCGGTCATCGCGTGGCGGTCATGAAAGGCGGTCGGATCGTTCAGGCGGGGGCGCCCGACGAGCTGTGGGCGCATCCGGCGGACGCGTGGACTGCTCGCTTTCTGGGGATGCGCAACATCGAGACGGCGAACGGCCGGCCGATCGTCGTCCGCCCCGAGGCTGTTCGTGTCCGTCCCGGTTCGGGAGCACAGATCGTCTCGGTGGAGCGGCGCGGTGCTGTCGTGTGGCTGCGGATCCGCAGCGACGAGGGCCGCGAGCTCGATGTCGCGACGACGTCGATCGACTACCCGGCGCCCGGGACATCAGTTGCCTACGAGATCGACCCGCGCGGGATCGTCGAGCTCGGTGATTAGTGCGGCTCGATATCAGTGCTGCGTGGGGCAGAACTTGTCGCCCGCGGCGAGCTGGTCGAGCAGAGCGTTCATCTCCCGCTCGTGCGCGACCTGGGCCTGGTTGTGCGGGTCGAATGGACCGAGCCCGTCGCCCTCCCAGACGATGTCCGGCGTCACGCCCGGTCCCGGCACGGTGATCCGGTAGCGGCTGCCCGTCCCGGCCGGCCGCAGGTTGTCCGGGTAGCCCGGCAGCGAGTTGTCACGGGTCGGCCAGAAGCTGTAACAGTAGACGCCGCTCGGGTTCCGAAAGACGATCGACGTCTCGCGCTTCCAGCCCGGGCCGTACGCCGAGTCGAACGTGTCGATGTAGAGGCTGCGCCCGTAGCCGTCCTTCGGGATTCCGTTGCGGGTCGTGCCGAACCCGTAGACCGGCTGCCCCCGAAAGGTCAGCCTGCCGAAGAGGTCAGCGGCGTTGCCGAACGCCCAGTCCGTGTGCGCTTCCAGCTGGGCGAGCTCGCCGCTCCAGTGCGAGATCCGCAGATCGAACGCGGTCTGCATCGGAAGCCACGGCGCAAAGCCGCGATGCGGGAGGTTCCGCTGCCAGGTCTGCAGCGCCCAGTAGCTGCCGTCCGGGGCCTTGCACGCGGCGACGAAGTAGGCGAGCTGAGGCCCGTCGTACGGCTTGCACGCGTTCTTGAACCGCTTCCAGTAGCCGCCGCTGTGGTACTTGCGCCAGCCGCCGGCGTAGTCGTAGAGGAAGCGCACCTGCGGGACGCCTTTCACCGGCTGAAGGGCGTCCACCGCGCCCCATACGAGCACGCGCCGAAGCGTGCCGTCCGCACGTCGGTACGTGACGAGCGCCTCGCCGGCCCTGTTCACCTGGAGCGAGACGAAGCTGACATTGAAGTCGGCGAACGGCTCACTGGCGCCGGCCGTACCGGCGAGGCAGCTGCAGGCAGCGAGCCAGGCAGCGCAGACGATCACCAGCGAGCGGAGCCGCATCGGAAGGCTTATCGGCGAGGCGACGACTCGCCTCAACACCGACCGAGGGAAGCTACTCCCACTCGATGGTCGCGGGCGGCTTCGACGACAGGTCGAGGGCGACCCGGTTCACGCCTGGCACCTCGTTGACGATCCGGCTCGAGATCGTGTCGAGCACGTCGTAGGGCAGCCGAGCCCAGTCCGCTGTCATCGCGTCCTCCGAGGTCACGGCCCGGATGACGACAGGATAGGCGTACGTGCGCTCGTCGCCCTGGACGCCGACCGAACGGATCGCCGGCAGTACCGCGAAGCTCTGCCAGAGGTCGCGGTAGAGGCCGGCCTTGCGAATCTCCTCCTGCAGGATCGCGTCGGCCGCTCGCAGGATCCCGAGCCGCTCGGCGGTGACCTCGCCGACGATCCGGATCGCGAGCCCCGGCCCAGGGAACGGCTGCCGCCAGACCATCCGCTCGGGCAGGCCGAGCTCCTCGCCGACGCGCCGCACCTCGTCCTTGAAGAGAAGCCGCAGCGGCTCGACCAGCTCCATCCGCATGTCGGCGGGCAGCCCGGCGACATTGTGGTGCGACTTGATCTTGGCAGCGACGCCTTCCTCGGCTCCACCGGACTCGATCACGTCCGAGTAGAGCGTCCCCTGGACGAGGAAGCGAACGTTGCCCAAGCTTTTCGCGCGACCGGAATCCGCTCCCGCGGATTCCGGTCTGGGGCGCAAAGACAGCTGCCTCGCCTCGTCCTCGAAGACGCGGATGAACTCCTCGCCCACGATCTTCCGCTTGTCCTCCGGATCCTCGACCCCGGCGAGCTTCGACAGGAACCTGCCCTGCGCCTCGACGTGGACGAGGGGGACATGGAAGTGGCCTCCGAACGTCTCCACGACCTGCTCCGCTTCGTTCTCCCGCAGGAGACCGTGGTCGACGAAGACACAGGTCAGCTGGTCGCCGACCGCCTTGTGCACGAGCAGTGCCGCCACAGCTGAGTCGACGCCGCCTGAGAGCCCGCAGATCACGCGCTCGGAGCCCACCTGGGCCCGGATGCGCTCGACCTGCTCCTCGATGACGGCCGCGGGCGTCCAGGCCGGGGGTGCACCGGCGAGGTCGTAGAGGAAGTTCTTGAGGATCTCCTGGCCATGCGGGGTGTGCACGACCTCCGGGTGGAACTGGACGCCGTAGAGCTTGCGCGTGTCGTCCTCGAAGGCGGCGATCGGCGTCGATGGTGAGCTGGCGACCACCCGCGCACCCGAGGGCGGAGCCGTCACCGAGTCGCGATGGCTCATCCACACCGTCTGCTCGGCCGGCAGGTCGCGGAAGAGCCCGGACTCCTGGGCGCCGAGCACGGTCTTGCCATACTCGGAGATGTCGTTCGCCTCGACCTCGCCGCCGAGGTCGCGCGCCATCAGCTGCATGCCGTAACAGATCCCCAGGGTGGGGATGCCCAGCTCGAAGATGCGTGGATCGACCCTGGGCGCGCCGTCGACGTAGACGGACGCGGGCCCGCCCGAGAGGATCAGCGCCAGCGGGTTGCGCTGCCGCACCTCCTCGGCGGTGATGCAGTGACCGACGAGCTCGGAGTAGACGCGCGCCTCGCGTACGCGACGGGCGATCAGCTGCGCGTACTGCCCGCCGAGATCGACGACCAACACCGGCCGTTCCTCGGGTGCGGGCTCCGGCACCGGGAGCGGCACGACCTCAGCGGTCACACGTATCCACGGCGGTAGTTGGGGGCGTCCTTCGTGATCGTCACGTCGTGCGGGTGGCTCTCGGCCAGGCCGGCGCCGGTGATGCGGACGAAGCGCGCATGCTTCATCGCCTCGATCGTCGGCGCGCCGCAGTACCCCATCGCCTGGCGAAGCCCGCCGACGACCTGGTAGACGATCGGCGCGAGCGGCCCTTTGTACGGCACGCGACCCTCGATGCCCTCGGGGACGAGCCTGTCGACGTCCTCGACGTCGCCCTGGAAGTAGCGGTCCTTGGAGAACGACCGGGCACGCATGGCACCGAGCGAGCCCATGCCGCGGTACTCCTTGAAGCGCTCGTTCTGAACGAGCAGAACTTCGCCCGGCGATTCGTCGGTACCAGCCAGCATCGAGCCGAGCATGACCGTGTCGGCGCCGGCCGCCAGGGCCTTGGCGACGTCACCCGACGTCGTGACGCCGCCGTCGGCGATCACAGGGACACCGTGCCGCGACGCGACCTCGGCGACGTCGAAAACCGCGGTCACCTGCGGGACGCCGACGCCGGCGACCACGCGAGTGGTGCACGAGCTGCCAGGCCCGATCCCGGCCTTCACCGCATCGGCGCCGACGTCTATCAACGCCTCTGCCGCCTCGCCGGTCGCGATGTTGCCGGCAATCAGCTGGACGTCCCAGTCGGACTTGATGCGCCGCACGACGTCGAGCACGCCGCGCGAGTGGCCGTGCGCCGTGTCCACGACCAGGACGTCCACCCCGGTCTCGACGAGCGCGGCTGCCCGATCGAGCGCGTCCGTTCCCACGCCGACCGCCGCTCCAACGCGAAGGCGCCCGCGCTCGTCCTTGGTCGCATCGGGGTAGTCGACCTTCTTCTGGATGTCCTTGACAGTGATCAGCCCGCGCAGGCGACCGTCGGCGTCGACGACGGGCAGCTTCTCGACCTTGTAGCGGCCGAGGATCGCCGTCGCCTCCTCGAGCGTCGTCCCGAGCGGCGCGGTGACGAGATCGCGAGAGGTCATGTACGACGAGACGGGCTGCGCCGCGTCCGCGCCGAAGCGAAGATCGCGGTTCGTGAGGATGCCGACGAGGATCCCCGCCTCGTCCACGATGGGGACGCCGGAGATGTGGTAGCGGGCCATCAGCTCGAGCGCGTCGCCGACCAGGGCACTCGGCCGCAGCGTGACCGGCTCCACGATCATGCCCGCCTCCGAGCGCTTCACCTTGTCGACCTCCGCGATCTGATCCTCGATCGAAAGGTTGCGGTGGACTATGCCTATGCCTCCCTCCCGCGCGAGGGCGATCGCCAGGCGCGCCTCCGTCACCGTGTCCATCGCGGCGGAAACGATCGGGATCTCGAGGGCGATCGCCCGCGTCAGGCGCGTTGCCGTCGAGACGTCGTTCGGAAGGACTGCTGACTCCGCCGGCACCAGCAGGACGTCGTCGAAGGTCAGACCTTCCTTGCCGAACTTACTGTCGCGGTCGAGCTCGAACTCCAAGAGTCGACCGATCCTAGCAAGGGGTCGGGACTTGTCCTGACCCGCATTTGGTTGTGAGCTTCGGAGATCGGGTCAGATCGGAGATCTGACCCCTGGGTCCGGGCAAGTCATGAGGTCGGCGCAGGTTCCCCCACCTCGACGAGCGCCGACAGACGGCCGGCCTCCTTCGGGTCGAAGCGCCCCGCTCCCGCCACGAGCACCGACGCTGCGCCGGCTGCGACCCCGAGCCGCAGCGCCTCGTCGGCAGGTTTGCCGTCGACGTAGGCGGCAATCCACTGGGCGAGCAGCACGTCGCCCGCGCCCACGGTCGAGACGGGCTCGAGCTGAGGGGCCAGCGCCCGCAGACGCTTCACGTGGCGCTCCTCCCTGATCAGCGCGTAGCACCCGGTCTCCAGCGTGATGTGGACGTTCCGCGCTCCCATCTCGGCGATCGCATCCAGAGCCATCAGGAAGTCCGCGTCGTCTTCGAGCTCCTGCCCGACGAGCTGCTCCACCTCGCCCTGGTTCGGCGAGACGAGCCAGGGCTCGGCATCGAGGCCCCGCCGGAGCGGCTCACCCTCGGCGTCGAGGACGACGCGCACGCCCTTGCGAGCGAGCTCGCGCACGAGCTCTGCGTAGAAACCGTCGGCGACGCCGCGGGGCAGCGAGCCTGCGACGACGACCATGTCCGCGCCACGCGACAGGTAATGCAGCTTCTCGATCAGGATCTGCAGCTCCGCTTCGGTGACCTTGGGGCCCCACTCGTTGATCTCGGTATACGTGCCCGAGGTGGGGTCGAGCACGGCAGTGGAGGTGCGCGACTCGTCGCCGATGCGCACGAAGTCGTTGAGGATCGCCTCCGCCGTCAGCTCCTCGACGATCCGCGTGCCGGTGCGTCCGCCTGCGAGCCCGGTGGCGACCACCGGGACGTCGAGCCGCTTGAGGGCCCGTGCCACGTTGATCCCCTTGCCGCCGGCGAGAACGAGCACCTCGCTCGCGCGGTGGCGGTGGCCGAGCTGGAAGATCGGCACCGTCACCGACCGGTCGAGAGCTGCGTTGAGGGTGACGGTGATGATCACAGCGAGAAGAACGACGCCACGTGATGGAGCGTACGCGTCGCGTACCACCGGGTGCGGCCGAGGAGCCCCGGCCGGCGCTCCGAGCTCGCCGCCACGAGAGGGGTGCGTGCCACGAGCCTGCCGCGCTCGTAGACGGCAACACGACCGAGCACCTGTCCCTTACGCACTGGCAGGCGGACGTCGGTCGGCGCGACCACCCGCTCGACGAGCGGGACGCCGACCCGCTGCAACCGTACGATCGATCGTGCCGCCACGAGGGGTACGGAAGGTCGCCCGTACGGGGCGTGTGCCGTCGCGTAGACGCGGGTGGCGTCGATCGCGCGCACGTCCTCGTACTGGACGAGACCCCAGGCGAGAAGCGACTGCAGATCGTCGTTGCGGTTCTCGCGCGTGGGCTCGCCGAGCACCGACGCGTAGATCGTGACCTTGCCCGAGCGTGCCTCCGCGACCTCGGACCAGCCGGCACCGTCGGTATGCCCCGTCTTCCCCGCCACGAACGGCGGGAAGCGAGTGAGCAGGTCGTCCGTCGTCTCCACCCGGCGCCCCCCAGACAGCTCGGCGCTTCCGGTCGAAGCGTAACGGCGGATCGCCGGGTTGGCGAGGGCCGCGCGCAGCAGCGTCACGACATCGCGGGCGCTCGAAACATGCCCAGGCGTGTCGAGCCCGTGCGGATTGACGAAATGGGTGTCGGTGAGTCCGAGCTCTTGGGCCTTCAGGTTCATCCACGAGACGAAGCGAGGCATCGAGCCGTTCGCTGCCGCCAGGGCGAGGGCCGTGGCGGCATCGTTCGCGCTCGGGATCAAGGCGCCCTCGACGAGGTCGCGCACCGAGATCCGCTCCCCCCTGCGAAGGTCGATGGTGACCTCTCCCACCAGGGTCGCGCCGCGGGGCACCTGGACGACGTCGTCGAGTGTCAGATGGTCGAGGGCGACGAGCACGGTCATCAGCTTGGTGATGCTCGCGATCGGCCGGCGAACGTCCGCCGAGCGCTCGGCCAGGATCACCCCGTCGACGCCGCTGCGTACGACGTACGCCGCGGCCCTCACCGGTGGCTCTCCCGTCGCTGTGGCGGCCCCGGATCCCGCGAGCGCCGCCGCGACCGCGAGCAGACCCGCCGGCAGACGCACAGCTACCAGCCTGCGGCGGTCCACACCTCGTCGGCGAGGCGGGCAGCTTGGCCCGCGGCCGCCGCACGCCAGTCGTCGTCGGCACCGCGGAAAGCGAAGATGACCGATCGTGACGCGGTCACGAGCGCGCTCGAGGGACCGCTCGTGAACGCCCGCGCGACATCGGCCGGCGTCGCGCCCTGCGCGCCGACACCGGGCAGCAGGATGATCGCCTGCGGCATCGCGCGGCGCGCCTCGCCGACTTCACGCGGGTACGTGGCACCGACGACGGCGCCGACGCTGGAGAGCCCGCGCTCCCCGACCAGGTCCTCGCCCCATTCGTGCACCAGACCGGCGATGTGGCGCCAGAGAGGCGTCCCGTCGGAAAGGGTCGCCTCCTGGATCTCGGCGGCACCCGCGTTCGAGGTGTGCACGACGAAGAAGACGCCGGAGCCGTAGCGGCGGCAGGCGAGCAGGAACGGCTCGACGGAGTCGTGCCCAAGACAGGGATTCACCGTGACGGCGTCGGCGAGCGGCGGCGCGCTACCCTCCGACTCGAGAAAGGCCGACGCGTAGGCCCGCGCAGTCGACCCGATATCGCCCCGCTTCGCATCGGCGATCACGAGCAGTCCCACCTTCCGCGCATACGCGCACACATCCTCGAATGCGCGCCAACCGTCCGAACCGAGGGCTTCGAAGAACGCCACCTGTGGCTTCACGGCCACGACGTAGGGCGCGACCGAGTCGATTATCCCGGTACAGAAGCGCGCGACCGCCGACGCCGCGGCGGCCCGTCCGAGCACGGACTCCCCTCGCAGCTCGACGGGAAGAAGGTCGACGCGCGGGTCGAGACCGACGCAGAGCTGGCTTCGCTTCCGCTCGACCGCCTCGGCGAGCCGGTCTGCAAAGGTCGTGGTCAGAGTGCGGGCGGCGCGCTCCGTTTCCGGCGTCACAGACCGAAGGCTACTACCGCTCTCCGACGGCCGCGAGAATGGCCTCACGCTCGAGCGGAAGCACCCGCAGCTCTGGTGGCGGGCGGCGTAGAAACGACGCGACCACCCCCAGAGCGGCATCCTCGGCAGGATTCTCGGCCACGGGTGCAAAGGCCGCGTCCGCCAGAGCAGCATCCACCTCGGGCACCGCGCCGCCGCCGAGCGGGACGGAACGGGTCGCAGCCACACGGCCGTGAGCAACGACGACGGCCCGAACGAAGCCGCGCTCGCGCGCCGGCACGAGCAGACAGGCACGGAGCGCCCGCAGGTGCTCGAGCTCGGCGAGCCTCTCGACCACGGCTTCGAGCGCGCCGATCCGGTCGCGCAGCCGCGCTGCGTCCTCGAACCGCTGCTCGCGCGCGAGCCGGTGAAGCCGCTCGCGCAGAAACGGGAGTGCGGTCGCCGGATCGTCGTCGTCGTGCCCGTCGAGGGCCCGGGCTGCGCGGCGGGCAAGCGTCTTGCCCGAGATCGGCCCGTACGCCGTCGGGGTGGACACCACCGACCAGGTCGGACCGCGCCGACGCAACCACGTCTCACTCCCTCCCTTTCCTCGGGCGTTCGCCGGCGGCCGCAGCTCGCGGATCAATCGGAGCTCCTCGAGAGCGGCCTCGAGCTCCGATCCCGTCTCACGCCACTCGACATGGGCGAGCGCTCCGAGCGCCGCCTCGACGGCGGGTCGCTGGCGTGCGCCGGCCAGGTACGAGCGAAGCCGAGCCTTGAGGTCCCGGGCCCGGCCGACGTACAGGACGTGCCGGCGTGCGTCCCTGAAGAGGTACACCCCGGGGGTTGACGGGGCACCCGCCACGAGCGAGCGCTTGCCATGGAGGCGTCGTGCCCGCGGGGCCGCCAGCTCGACGACGTCCGCGACGGTGCAGGCGCCGCGCTCCTGAGCCAGCCCGAGCAGGCGCACGAGGACCTCGGCGGTCGCCTCGGCGTCCGGGAGCGCCCGGTGGCACGGAACGGCGCGGGTGCCAAAGAGATGAGCCAGCGATGCGAGGCCGACGCGGCGGATGCGGCCTTCGAGCAGCTTCCGCGCGAGCCAGACCGTGTCGACCACGGGTGCTGCCACGCGCCGGCCGGTCAGTCGCTCGACCTCACGATCGAGAAACGCCATGTCGAAGCGGGCGTTGTGGGCGACCAGGACACCGTCGCCGGCGAAGTCGAGGAATCGCCGTACGGCGAGCCCGGCTGGCGGAGCCGTCTGGAGGTCTCGAGGACCGATCCCGGTGAGCGCCTGTACCGCAGGCGGCAGTGGCACGCGAGGGTTGACGAGGGTGGCGAAGCAGTCCTCGAGCTCGAATTGCCGAACGCGCTGGGCCCCGATCTCGCAGATCCGCGACGTCGTGGGCTGAAGACCCGTCGTCTCGAGGTCGAACACGACCCACTCGGCAGCTTCGATCGCGAGGTCGAGCCCCGGCGAGTGAGCGAGTGCGACGGTCTCACCACTCCACGCGAGCCGCGCGTCCGCGCCGATGACGTCGTCGAGCAGCGACCGCGCAAGCGCAACCGGGGCGCTGGCGAGCGCGAACAGGTTGCGCGCGGCCTCGCCGGCCGGGACCGAGCCGCCTCGTGCTTCGACGAGCTCAACGAGCCGGTCCGCGGAATCGAAGGCCAGCTGCACCGCCCTAGTCTATACGAACGTATGTTCGTAGAGACATAGGTGCCGGCCGCGAATCGCTCACGGGCGGAAACGGCGAAGGGGCCCGCGGGCCCCTTCGCGTGTCCTGGGAGGAGTTGTCGTCGGTCTGTGTGCGGGCTAGTTGTTGACGTCCCGCTTGAGGTTGCTGCCGGCCTGGAACTTCGGCACGGTCGCTGCGTTGATCCACACCTTCTCGCCGGTGCGCGGGTTCACGCCCTGCCGCGCGGCGCGCCTCGATGTGGAGAACTTGCCGAACCCGGTGAACGTCACGGAGTCGCCCGACATGAGCGCACCCGTGATGACGTCGAGGACCGCCTCGACCGCGTCGCCGGCATCCTTCTTCGTCTGGCCCGTCTTGTGAGCGACGGCGTCGACGACATCCTGCTTGGTCACTGCATCTCCTCCTGATCGTAGGTCTATGTTCGCCCCTGGGACCCTAACAGTCTCCGGGATTTGGCTCAACCATGCGATTTTGCGGCACTTTTCCGGTGTGTGAGGAGCTCGCCGGCACGGAAGAGCGCATGCAGTCGAACGCCGATCCTCGCGAGCGCGTCAGCGCCCCCCTCCTCACGATCGACGACGCACACCGCGTGACGCACGACGAGCCCCCCGTCCCGGACGGCGGACACAGCTTCCGCAAGCGCGCCGCCGGACGTGACGACGTCTTCCACCAGACACACGAGCTCGCCCTCGTGGAAGGGGCCCTCGATCCGATTCGCGGTGCCGTATTCCTTCGCTTCACCGCGGACGATGATGAAGGGCAGTCCGGACGCCATGGATGCCGAAGCTGCCAACACGACGGCCCCGAGAGCGGGGCCGGCAAGCCGGACGGCGTCGGGCTCGACCTCCCTTGTGGCGGCCGCGAGCCGCTCGCCGAGCTGCCGTAGGAGCTCCGGCTGCGTCTCGAAGCGGTACTTGTCGAGGTAGTAGTTCGAGCGCCGTCCCGAGCGCAGCACGAACTCGCCCTCGAGAAGGGCGTGCTCGACGAGGAGCTCGCCGAGCGCGTCCGGCGCGAAGGCGCCCGACATCATGAGCTTCCGGCGGCGGCAAGGAGGAGCTCGCGCTCGGGAGAGCCGACTTCGAGCACCCGCGACGAGCCGTCCGCGAACCCGATCGTCACCTGCCCGACGTCGTGCGCCCGGGCGGCCGCTGATCTCCATCGCAGCAGCCAAGCGACGAGCACGCCGAGCGCGACGATCCGCAGCAGCCTACGCATCGACCGGATCCTGCTCTCGCTTCCGCCTCGCCATGGTCGAACGCGCCGACGGACCGAGCCGCGCCAGAGACGTGCGCAGGTCGTGGACGACGAGCGCGGCGGGCGGCTCCGGGCGCGTCGTGGCGACCGCGACATGATCCCCGGCGCGAACGACGAAGACGGAACGGCCGGAAAGCCCGATCTCGACTCGCTCGACCGTCTGTTGGGGATCGACGACCGCGGCGATGTCGAGGATCTCGGCCGCCATCCGGGCCAGCTCTTCGCCGTCGGCCCCGGCCGTCACCGCGACCGGCGCGCCCGAGCTGTCGACGATGGCGGCGCTCTCGATGTCGCTGGAGAGCCGGCTCAGGTCGTCCAGGGCCTCGCCTGCGTCCACGTGCCGCACGATACTGACCCGGTGGCGCGGTTGCCGGGACCTCGGTTGCGGAAGACACACGCAGGCGGGGCCACGGCGTGAGACGCCTTCTGCGCAAGCCGTCGTTCGCGCCGTTTCCGAAGTTCTTCGCCGATCGTGGCACGCACCTAGCGGCGATGATCGCGTACTTCGCCCTCGTCTCTTTCGTTCCGCTGACGTTCCTCGCGCTCGCCCTG
>JACXTT010003344.1_pt1 | contig 24776 bp, 25 predicted proteins | sample 9270951 | NCBI WGS metagenome assembly JACXTT01 (sample SAMN15532306, study PRJNA645909) | rock metagenome | isolation source: weathered quartz diorite | place: Puerto Rico | collected 2017-06-21
CCCGTTGGTTTGAATCCCAACATATCCGCCATTGAATTGCAAGGATGAAGTCGGAAGGATGAAGAATGAATCGATGCCTCCCGTCGATTTGGAAAAACGAACAACTGACTTTGCGCTAAGAATTATTAGGCTCTTTTCCGCGCTATCAAAGACAACTGAAGCGCAGGTTCTCGGCAAGCAACTTCTTCGAAGTGGAACCTCGGTAGGTGCGCACTATCGCGAAGCGAAGCGGGCAAAGTCAACTCTCGATTTCATTAACAAGATTGAGGGTGCCCTTCAAGAACTTGATGAGTCCTGCTACTGGTTGGAGTTGATTGAGAAGTCTGGAATCATGCCGAGCAAACGATTGGCTGGACTGCAGGCGGAAGCGGTCGAGCTTACGAAGATCTTTGTTACTGTAGTAAAACGCACTAAGGATAAAGTGAAGAAGTAGCGTTAGGAATTCATCCTTCCGCCTTCATCCTTTATCCTTGCTGTTCGGAAAGGTGCAGGAGTGGTTTAACTGGCAGCACTGGAAATGCTGTGTGCGGGGAACCGCACCGTGGGTTCGAATCCCACCCTTTCCGCCATTACTTCAAGATCTCAATAAGTTCTTGACACCTGAATGCCTGACTCTGACATACTCTGGGTATCTCATTTTCAATTCGTAAAAAGGATCGCAGATTGATGCAGTCAACTCTGACGCAAAAAGTTTTTTGCCTGACTCTACTATTTACGACTTCAATACTCTTCCTGTCGGTTAACGCTTCGGGTCAGAGGCGTCGTCAGCCGGCGAAGCATCATTCAGTCTGCGGCAATCCCAATGTTTCGTGCCCATCCGCAATCACATTCCCCGCGTATGCTTTGCCTTTTCGCATGTCGCCGAACTCGGTCATCTACGATACCGAATTCTTCTATGCGGTCATCTTGCAGAGTGTCTCGACGGCGAATGAGAACTGTGACAACTATGTTCCCGAGCCGGAGCGACTCGCCGCTCAGGTCTTGTTCCCCAACAACAAAGTGTTCGCCTCGCGATGTGCCGAACCCGGCGAGGTTTCGTACACGAACACCAACCCCCATTCAAACTTTATGGCGGTCTACGCCGGTCTCACTCTCGCGGATGCGCAGCGTGTGCTGGCGAGTGTTCAAGCGACGAACAAGTTCCCGAAAGCGAATATTCGTCGCATGAGAGCCGTCATTAACGGAACCTGAAAGGTTCAAAAGGGGAAGACAATGGAAGACGATAAATTGGCGATGGATGAGGCGCGTCGTGCGGCGCAACACGGCTCGGTCAAAGCGCAGGTCGAAGGAGAAGTGCAGGCTGAGATCGCCGAACAAGCAGCCGAGAGTCAACCTCGAGAGGAAGCGCGCGTGCAACAGCTCGCCGGAGAGTTTCGCGCCAAGGCCGTCGACGAAGTCGTCGAAACCGAACGGGAAGTCGAACGCGCTCGAGGTGTGGCGCGCGTCTCGCAAATCGTCGATTATCTGTTCTTTGTACTTTACGCCTTGCTGGGATTGCGGTTTATCCTGGCGCTCTTGGCGGCGCGCAGCAGCGCTGGATTCGTCCGCTTCATCGTGGCGGTCACGGACCCGTTTTATCGTCCGTTTCGAGGCATCGTGGCAAGTCCCACCGCTGATGGTGGCCATACCTTGATGATGCCTTTAGTGATTGCGATTATCGTCTACATCCTGCTGCATCTTGCAATTAACGGTCTGCTCCGAATCATCGCACATCGCAAGACCGCTATTTGATTTTTGCAAATCGACAATCGGCAGTCAGCAATCTAAAATGCTCTTATCAGACTTCGGGCTCCGCACAACGTAGGTTCGGTGAACCCCGCCAGGCCGGGAACGGAGCAACGGCAGCCAGAGTCGCGTGTGTTGCGGGTAAGTCCGGAGTCTGACTCTGAAAGGCAAGGGTGAAGTCGGAAGGATGAAGGATGAAAGCTAGTTCGTCTTAGGCTTTCATTATTGTTTCATCCCTCATCCTTCATCCTTCATACTTGCTTTCATGTCCTATCAAGTTATCGCCCGCAAGTGGCGTCCGCAGAAATTTGATGACGTAACCGGTCAGGAGATCCTGACGCAGACGTTGCAGAATTCGATCGCGCACGATCGTCTGCATCACGCCTATCTGTTTTCCGGTGCCCGCGGCGTCGGCAAGACCACGACCGCACGACTCGTCGCGCGCGCACTTAACTGCCACAAATCCGATAAGCCCACCCCGACGCCATGCGCGCCGATCGATGACAAAGCCTGCGCTTCGTGTCGCGAGATCGCCGAAGGTCGATCCATGGATGTACTCGAGATCGACGCTGCGTCAAATACTCAGGTGGACAATGTGCGCGAGGTGATCATCGCCGGCATAAACATTAAGCCGGCGCGCGATCGTTACAAGATCTTCATCATCGACGAAGTGCACATGTTGTCTACGCATTCTTTCAATGCGCTCCTCAAGACAATCGAGGAACCGCCGCCGGACGTCGTCTTTATGATGGCGACGACGGACGAGCACAAAGTGCCCGAGACGATTACCTCACGCTGCCAGCTCTTTGAGTTTCGCACGATTGCGACGGCGAAGATTGCTGAGCGGCTCAAGTTGATTGCGAAAGCCGAAAAGATTTCGATCTCGGAAGATGCAATTCGGGAAATTGCGCGCGCCGGTGACGGATCGATGCGCGACGCGCAGTCAGCTTTCGATCAAGTGATCAGTTTCGCCGGCGAGAAGATCAAAACTGAAGATGTCGAGAAAGCGCTCGGCATCGCGGGCGCGGATGTGCTGGCACGCGTCATCAACGGCATCGCGGAAAACAAACCGGCCGAGGCGCTGGCAATCGTCGATGACCTGGTCATGCGAGGGCACAACCTGCGCAACTTCTGTCGCGATGTGCTTGGGCATCTGCGCGATTTACTGGTAGTGAAAGTTTCGGGTGACGCGAAATTGCTCGAATCTTCATCCGCGCAAACCGAAGCATTGCAGAAGCAAGCCGCCCTGTTTTCTGAATCTGACCTGGTGCGGTTCTTTCATTCGCTGGCTGAAACTGAAGCAACTTTGAAAGAGGCCGCCAACCCACGCTATCAGGTCGAGGTTGGTTTGGTGAAACTGATGGAGATGCGGCGACTTGCGTCGCTGGGCGATCTGGTGGGACGGATTGCGGAACTTGAAAGCGCTTTGCGAACCGGGCGTCCACCCGCAGAGCGCAAGGCTCCGTCGAATGCGCCAAGCGGGTCATCACCAGCGACAGGGCGCGCCAGTTCAAGTTCGGGATCCAGCCGCGCCGCGAGCGCTAGTAGCTCTACCGTGGCGTCAGTCGACGTGCCACCGGCTCGTCGATATGAATCTGAATTGCCGGACAGGTTGGCGAGTTCCGCGGGAGCCTCTGGGTCGATCTTCGATCAAATCAAGGTCGCTCTCGAGACCCGAAAGAAGAAACTGCTAATCGTGTCGCTTGATGCCGCCACGCGCGTGGAACTCGAAGGTGATGAGTTGGCGATCGAGTTTACCTCTGCGAACAAACATTCGCGCGATACGCTCGCCAAATCTGAAAACGCCAAGCTTCTTCGCGAAGTGTGCGCGGACGTCTGCGGCCGCGAAATTGGCGTTCGGTTTTCTATGAGCAACGGCGAGAGTGACACGGCTCCGCTGTCGCAGGAAGAAGACGAGCGCCGCTCGAAACAGCGCGCGCGCCAGGCTGCCGCTCAGAACCCCACCGTGCAACAAGCGCTGCGAACGTTCGGCGGCGAGATCGTTGACGTAAAAATGCCTTAACTTCGGCGCCCGTTCCGCTCCGTTCCCCGAGCAACTCGTAAGAAAGCTTTCGCCGCATGCGAGAGCGTCGCATTTCTTCGATAGATCAGATGCAGACGCCGTTCAAGCTTCATCTCGCGCACTGCCAATCCGACTAATTGCTGGCGCTCAATTTCCGTCTGGGCGGCCAGGCGCGGCATCAACGCCACGCCCATTCCTTGTTCGACCAAACGCTTGATCGCTTCGAGCGTAGGCATTTCCATGGAAATGTTCAGCGGCGTCCGGTGTTTCTGAAATGTCTTGATCACTTTCTCGCGATAGGGCGAACGGACGTTGTGTGCGATGAAAGCTTCGGCTCCGAGCTCGCGCACTGATACGGCATGCTTGGAAGCGAGTGGGTGATTCGGGGCCACGATCAAGGCTATGTCATCAGATGCTAACGGCAAAGATCTAATCGCCGGGTCGCTCGGCTTAAAAGTGATCACGCCGATCTCAACGTCGCGTCCGATGATTTCGCTCGTGATGCGGCTGGCGAGACTGCGTTTGATCTCGATGCGGATATGCGGATGGCGCGCGCGAAAGAATGGGATCAGTGGCAGCAGAGACATCACGGTGTATTCATTCGCGCCAATCGAAAGCTTCCCGCGATGTAGATCGCGAAGTTCCTTAATCGCCGAATGCGCGTGATGCCGCAGGTTCATCATCTGCTGCGCAAAATCAAAAAGCACACGCCCGGCCGCGGTTAATGTTCCGTCTTTTGATGAGCGATCGAAGAGCGGCTCGCCCAGTTCTGCTTCGAGTCGTTTCACTGCCTGGCTGACGGCCGGTTGCGTTCGGTGCAAGGTCTCGGCCGCGCGTGAAAAACTTTTCTCATGCGCCACCGCTAAAAAGACTTCCAGGTGATTTATGTCCACCGCATCTCTCCAGATGAAGTTATAGCGTTCGCCGTGCGAGGTTATGCTATCACACCCGCTTATATTGTCATAGAAATTATAACTTTGACTTTGGCTAACGGTCTGCTTAAGATTTCTGGCTTTTACGATTGAGCGGAGGGCTGCCATGCAGACAGAGCGCGTAAGAATCTTCGACACCACGTTGCGGGACGGGGAGCAGTCCCCCGGTTGTTCGATGAATCTGTTAGAAAAACTGCAACTGGCCCAGAAGCTCGAGGGGCTCGGCGTCGACATTATTGAGGCTGGGTTCCCGATCGCTTCCGATGGCGACTTTGCCGCGGTGGAAGCCGTCGCGAAAGAATGCCGGGACGTTACAGTTGCCGCTCTCTGCCGCACGTCTGAGCCGGATGTGCGCGCGGCCGCGGAGGCTTTAAGGCAGGCCGCGCATCCCCGCATTCATACCTTCGTGGCGACGTCCGACATTCATCTTGAATACAAACTGAAGAAGACGCGGGATGAAGTAATTGAGATGACGCGCCAGGCTGTCCGCATGGCTCGCGACTCGGCTGACGAAGTTGAGTTCTCGGCTGAAGACGCCACGCGCTCTGATGTGAACTACCTCTCCGACGTTTTCGCCGCGGCGGTCGATGAAGGCGCGACGATTCTGAATGTGCCCGACACGGTTGGATATACTCTCCCCAACGAATTTTCAGAGTTGGTTCGCACCGTTCGCGAGCGAGTCGTCGGCGATCGAAGCGACATCACGATCAGTGTCCACTGTCATAACGATCTCGGCTTGGCGGTAGCGAACAGTCTCGCCGCGATTGCCGCGGGCGCCCGTCAGATCGAGTGCACCATCAACGGCATTGGCGAACGCGCCGGCAATGCGTCTTTGGAAGAAGTAGTCATGGCGCTCAATGTTCGCGCTGATCGCCTGCCATTCGAAACCGGCATCAACACGCGTGAGATTTATTCGACCAGCCAATTACTCTCGCGGACGATCGGTTTTGGCGTGCAGCCAAACAAAGCTATCGTTGGTCGCAATGCGTTCGCGCACGAAGCAGGCATTCACCAGCACGGAGTAATCAGCAATCCGCTCTGTTATGAGATCATGACGCCCGAATCCGTAGGCGTGCCGGCGAACGAACTGGTGCTGGGTAAGCATTCTGGCCGTCACGCACTGGCGCTGCGTTACGAGGATCTGGGATATGCGCTAACGCGGAGCGAGCTTGACGTTGCGTATCACCGCTTTACGCAACTGGCGGATCGAAAGAAGCGCATTTACGACCAGGACTTGATTTCGCTTCTCGTGTCTGAGGGTTCTCAAGTTCAGCCGGCGATCTCAACCGAGCGTGAGCAGTGGTCGCGTGCGGCGGTGGCTTAGGAGAAACTTTCAGGGGAACAAGGGAGTATGCGACTAAATATCGTGGTCCTTCCCGGTGATGGGGTGGGACCGGAAGTAACTGAACAGGCCGTGAGTGTGTTGCGCGAAGTGGCGACCACTCACGGCCACAATTTTCAATTCACGGAATATCCGGTCGGCGGCGAAGCAATTCGGGCGAGCGGATCGCCGCTGCCCCCTAATACACTCAATGCATGTCTGAAAGCCGATGCAGTCCTGCTGGGCGCAATCGGTTCACCGGAATTCGATCACTTGCCGTCGAATCAGAAGCCCGAGGCGGGGTTGTTACAGTTGCGGAGGGCGCTCGGCGGTTTTGCGAACCTGCGGCCGGTGAAATCCTATTCCGCCCTCGCGCATACTTCGCCATTGCGAGATGAGATCGTCCGCGGCTCTGACATTTTGTTCGTGCGCGAACTGTTGGGCGGCTTGTATTTCGGAGAGCCTCGCGGTACGAGCAATAACAATGGCAGCTCGGTAGCATTCAACACGATGCGTTATTCAGTCAGCGAAATCGAACGCGTTGCCTGCGTCGCCTTCGAAGCGGCAATGCGACGTCGAGGCAGAGTCACTTCGGTTGATAAGGCCAACGTACTCGAGACTTCACAGTTGTGGCGCCAGACGGTCACGCGAGTGAGCGCAGACTACCCGCAGATTGAACTGGACCACGTATATGTCGACGCTGCCGCGATGCACATCATCATGAACCCGCGACGATTTGATGTGATCCTGACTGAAAATCTGTTTGGCGATATTTTGTCGGATGAGGCTGCGGTGATTTCTGGTTCGTTAGGAATGCTGGCTTCGGCCACGGTCGGGGGAAGCGTTGACTTGTACGAGCCAGTCCATGGCTCAGCGCCGGATATCGCTGGGCGCAGCATTGCTAATCCGCTGGGCGCGATCGCTTCCGCCGCGATGATGCTGCGTCACACCGCCGGACTCGAAGATGAAGCGGCGGACATTGAAGCGGCGATTGACGACGTGCTCGATTCTGGGTATCGAACCCGAGACATTGCTCTCGATGGTTCGCGCGTAGTCTCAACTTCAGAGATGGGTGAGTGCGTTTGCGACGCCGTCGCGCAAACGGCTGACATGAGGCATGCCTATCATGCGGTGTGAGACGAGAGGTTAGAGGCTAGAGATCAGAGGTTAGAACTCAATCAAACTCTAAGACCGCGAACACCGCGCAAACTGTTGGTGGGATTCCTAATGGCAGCAGGGCATTTGCTTTTTCTGACCTCTGACCTCTAACCTCCAGCCTCTTCGTTATGAGTCGAACACTATTCGAAAAAATCTGGGATGCGCACGTGGTGCGCGCCGCTGAGAACCAGCCGGCGCTGCTGTATATCGATCTGCATCTCATTCATGAAGTCACCTCACCCCAAGCGTTCGACGGTCTCCGCGCCGCGAACCGACAGGTGCGGCAGCCCGCGCTAACCATTGCCACAATTGATCACAACGTTCCAACTACGAATCGAACTCTGCCAATCGAGGATCCGATTGCCGCAAAACAGATTGAGACGCTTCGCCAAAACTGCAAACAGTTCGGCGTTCAACTCTTTGATATCAACTCTGCCGAGCAAGGTATCGTTCATGTGATTGGGCCCGAGCTGGGTCTGACTCAGCCCGGTATGACCATTGTTTGCGGTGACAGCCACACCAGCACGCATGGGGCGTTCGGCGCGCTGGCGTTCGGCATCGGCACCAGCGAAGTCGAACATGTCCTCGCGACTCAATGCTTGCCCCAGAACAAGCCGCGAACGATGCTGATCGATGTGCGTGGCAAGTTAGGTGAAGGCGTCACGGCGAAGGATCTTGCCTTGGGAATCATCGGCCGGATTGGCACGGACGGCGCGACCGGTCACGTGATCGAATACGCCGGTGAGGCGGTTCGCGGGCTCTCGATGGAAGGCCGGATGACGCTCTGCAACATGAGCATTGAAGCCGGCGCACGCGCGGGAATGATCGCGCCGGATGAAACTACTTTCGCCTACTTGAAAGACAAGCGCTTCGCCCCTCAAGACGAGAAATGGGAGCAAGCAGTCTCGTACTGGCGCACCTTGCCGTCGGATGCGGATGCTAAATTCGATAGAACAATTCGCATCGATGCCTCATCGATCGCACCGTGCGTAACCTGGGGAACAAATCCCGGCATGGTTACTTCAATCGAAGGTGCGGTGCCCGATCCGAAACAATCAACGAACGAGAGTGAACGCACCGCGATCGAGCGCGCGCTCGAATACATGGCTCTTGAGGCGCAAACCAGGATTTCTGATATTGAGATCGATCGCGTCTTCATCGGCTCTTGCACGAACTCGCGCATTGAAGACTTGCGCGCGGCGGCTCGGGTCGTAAGAGGGCATCGCATCAGCAAGTCGGTGCATGCGATGGTCGTACCCGGCTCGCAAAAGGTGAAGCTGACGGCCGAGAGTGAAGGACTGGATCAAATCTTTCGCGAGGCGGGATTCGAGTGGCGCGAGTCAGGATGCTCGATGTGTTTGGGCATGAACCCAGACATCCTGCAGCCAGGTGAGCGGTGCGCCTCAACGAGTAATCGTAATTTTGAAGGACGTCAGGGCCGTGGGGGTCGCACGCATCTGGTGAGCCCGGCGATGGCCGCAGCGGCTGCGGTGGCCGGTCACTTTGTTGATGTGAGGAACTGGGAATACAAATAACCGGACACTAGAGATGCAAGCATTTCGAATTCATCAAGGACTCGCCGTTCCCCTTGATCGCCCGAACGTCGATACCGATCAAATCATCCCGAAGCAGTTTTTGAAGCGGGTCGAACGCACCGGCTTCGGCCAGTTCCTCTTCAACGATTGGCGATTTAATTCTGATGGGTCGCCGAATGCTTCATTCCCACTCAACGACGCTCGTTACCTGGGCGCGTCGATTCTGATCGCGGGAAAAAATTTTGGCTGCGGCTCTTCGCGGGAACACGCGCCCTGGGCGCTTGCCGATTTCGGCTTTCGCGCGATCATTGCACCTTCGTTTGCGGATATCTTCGCTAACAACTCTCGCAAAAATGGTTTGCTGCCGGTGACTTTGAGTGACGCAGAAGTTTCTTACCTGATGAAGCAAGCTACCGAGTCGGACACGTTCCAGCTCACCATTAATCTTGAAGACCAGACCGTTACTGATGGCACTGGATTCCTCGCCCGATTCGAGATCGGTGATTTTGAGCGTCACTGTTTGCTCGAGGGGTTGGATGACATCGGATTGACCCTCCAACACGCCGCGGAGATTGCAGCCTACGAAGCGCAACGCGCCAGCTTTGTCCTGAATCGAGCAACCTAAGACACGGATCGACGCGCACAAACATCGAACCATCACAATCGAACGGTCGTATCTTCCGCTGGGGCTGGAACAATCATGCGGAATCCTTTACTGGCAGGAACTCTCAGTTTACTAATTCCCGGGCTGGGGCAGATCTACAATGGTCGCGTCTTGATCGGAGTTATCTGGATGCTGGTGTTTGGCGTGTCATGGCTCGGCTCGGTGGGATTCTTCGGGCTCATCGTTAACGTAATCTCGGCCTGGTGTGCCTACTCATTCGCAAAGGATCATCCGGTGCGCGCTTGACGTCGCTTACAGTTTTAGAAAGTTTTCCAGGATGGTGCGGCCGTGCGGATGCTCTTCATCAAACAGTTCGGGATGGAATTGAATGCCATACAGCGGCATCGAGGTGTGCTGCATCGCTTGAATCGGTGAGACGTCGTTGGTGGCAGTGCGAACAAAGTCAGCCGGCAATTCCTTCACCTCGTCACAATGCGATTCCCAAACGGTAAGTTTCTCAGGTAAGTCGGCAAAAATTCCATTTTGATTCTGGGGCTTAACCCGAACTTCCGAGAATCCCCGTTCGCGGAAAGCGCCGTGGTAGCCTTCGCCAGGTTCCAGTCGTTCAATCAAATCCACGCGCGCGCCAAACGCGAGGGCGATCTGTTGCAGGCCACCGCAGACGCCGAGAATGGGCTGTTTCGCTTCTCGGATCACATAGGAGATTCCGGCTAATGATTCGGTCGCATAACGCGTCCAGGGATGACTCTGTCCGCTGAGAATGATGTGCGAAGGTGCGAGGATTTTGACGAATTCTGGTGTGATGTCGTGAAAAGGCTCGGTGACCACGCGCAGGTAGGGCTCAATGCGTTGCAGCGCTTTACGAATCTCGCTGGGACTCGAACCGACGCCCTCGATGGTATTGTCGACTAAGAGAATCATGTTACCGCTTTGATTTCCGCCGAGGCGCTGGCGTTGCTGTGGGTTCGGGTGTCGGCGGCACGCTGGGATCAGTTTCGAGGCAGTACAGCTTGCCGTTGAAAGCGCCGATGTAAATGCGTCCGTCGAGAACGGCCGGCGTCGAATTGATGTTATCGCCGATCTTTATTTCAGAAATTTGTTTGCCGTCGTCGGCGTTCACCATGTGAATCCAACCGGCTTTGTCGCCAAACACGACGCGACCGTCAACCACCGGGGTGGTTCCCCAAATCGGACCGCGCGCCTGATACTTCCAAACCACTTCACCTTTATCAGCGGTCAAGCAATATAAGTAGTGATTACTGCCGCCGATGTAGATCTTACCATTCACGACAATGGGGCTGCCCCAAATTCCGATGTGTTCACCGCCAGCGTAGAGCCGAGCGCCATCGGTCGCGAACGTCCACGCCAATTCGCCATTGTCGGCTTTGTAAGCGCGCACGACGCCGTCTTCGGCGGCCGTGTAAACGAAGCCATTGGCCACGGCCGGCGTTGAATCTGAGTCCGCGCCGATGCGCGACTTCCAAATGAACTTACCATCCGCCGGGTCGATGCAATAGATGTCGCCGTTTTCCGTGCCCAGATAGATGCGACCATCCTTCATCGTAATGCTGCCTTCGACCGATCCGACGAAGACTTTGTAGATTAGTTTTCCATCGGCGAGATTCAAACAGTAAAAGTTGTGATCCTCGCCGCCGAAATAGATTCTTCCGTCGGAGACAATCGTCGAGCCGTCAACCTCGAATCCGGTCTCGTAATCCCAAATCAAAGATCCATCTTTGGGATTGAGGCAGTACAGATGATGATCCAGCCCGCTCGCGAGAATCTTATCTTCGAGCAGCACCGGCGTCGCTTTCATGCTGTCTTTGCCTTTGAATTTCCAGATGACGCTGCCGTCGGTTTTGTTCAAGCAGTAAACGTTCCCATCGGCTGAGGGAAAGTAAACTCGATCATCTTTGATCGACGGCTGCCCCGGCCACGACGTGCCGCCCCACGGATCTTTATGCAGGCGGCCGCTCATGAAGCCGGTTTCAACCTGCCAAACTATGCGCAGGCCCCCGTCTTTCCACGGCCCAGTCCCATAGAAACTCCGCTCACCATTGCCGAGCCACATCGGGACGGCGGTCGGCGGTTTTGGTTTTTCTACGATCGCCGCTGGCGTCTCAGTGACGACCTTGCTCGAACAACTGAGCATCGGCAAAGTGCTGACACAGATTATCGTGCTCAGAAAAAAGAAGCGGCCACCGCCGCTGGGGAAAGAAGGGGATTCCACGGGGCACCTCAAATGAATGTCGGGCGAGCTATATTAATCCATAAGCCACTCGCCGCTGTAAACTACGCCGGCTGATCCGGTCAAGACAACTTCGTCGTCGTCACGCCACTCGATAGGAATCAAGCCTCCGGGGGCGTGTACCTCAACTTTTCGATCCGTATGGCCGTTAATCACTGACGCGACGACTGCGGCGCAGGAACACGTACCGGAGCTTTCAGTTTCGCCGACACCGCGTTCCCAGATTCGCTCCTCAATGTTAGCGCGGTCGCGCACGCGAACGAAGATTACATTCGTTCGGTCCGGAAACTGGTGGTGATTCTCGATCATCGGACCCAATCGTCGCCAATCAATGTCGCCGAAGTCATTGACGAAGGTGACGCAGTTCGGGTTACCCATTTGCAGTGCGGTCACTCTGAGAACTTCGCCATTAACCTTGAGCGGGTAGTCGACGACTTGAGCGAGCGGCTGATCGATGGTCATCGGAATTGATTCCGGGGAAAACTTTGGCTGACCTAACTCTGATCGAAATAGAAACGTCCCGGGGTCGCTGCGACTAAGCAGTTGATACCGCTTGATTCCGTTACGCGTTTGCAGCCGCACTAAATCTTCCGACCACACCTCATGAAAGAAGAGATAAGAGGCCGCGCAGCGCGTGCCATTGCCGGACATGCCGGCTTCGCTACCGTCGGGGTTGAAGATGCGAACGTGGAAATCTGCTTCGGCTGCGGCGGAGCGTTGCACGATCGCGATTCCATCGGCACCGACGCCGTAATGCCGATTGCAAATACGCCGAGCGAAATCACCGAGATCGCCGGCGTTGGCGAGCTGTTCAGCTTCAAAGACGATGTAGTCGTTACCGAAGCCCTGGAACTTTGTGAAGCGTCGAGACATTACGGAGGTGATTCGCCGAAGGCTTTTCGGAAGCGCGTGGTCAACGCGGGCTGAATATTGAGCAGTCGTTCGTACACGGTCAATTGACCGCGATGATACATCTCGTGCGCGATGGCGAATGACATGAACGCCAGCTTGTTCATCTCTTTGCCGTCGAAACGCTTCATCGTGTTCTTCAATTCGTCGCCGGCGTTCCTTAGTTTCTCAGCCGCTTCGTCCATCGCAGTGCGCATCAAATCCAACAACGCGTCCTTGTCGTTAATTTCTCTCACACCGGGCGCATACGTCTTCACATTTTCGGCGAAGGATGCGCGCATCAAGTTCGAATCCGGACGACAGGCTTCACCGACCAGGAACTTTTGCGATTCAACCAGGTGTTGCAGCAGTTGTCGTACTGAACGCGTATCCGCTGCCGGTTGGAAACCAAACTGTTCGGCAGGAATTTGATGAGCCTCATCGATCAAGCCGTTGCGAACTTCGCGCCAGCCTTCAATGATGTTTTCAACGGACATCGGGGTTCTCCTGTAGCTAATGAATGCCGGCAGGATGCCGGCGCTCCGCAGGCAAGATGCCTGCGCTCCGAATTTCCCTATTGTGTCTTGCCGGTAAACGACGCAAGCAATACCGCAATCGCGTCAATCGAGTCTCGCCGCACGGCCGCAGCGTCAGGATAATTATTCAGCATCATCGAAAACACGAGATGCTCACCACTGGCAGTCGTGACATAGCCTGACAGCGACGCAACGGAACTCAACGATCCAGTCTTGGCGCGCAGGTTTCCTTCGGCCGGCGTGCCACGCATTCGCGTGCGCAGCGTGCCGTCCGTTCCGGCAATCGGCAGAGCGTCGCGAAATTGGGTAAAGTACTTGTGCTTGGACATGAAGGTCAGCAACTGCACGGTGGTGTTCGCTGAGATCAGATCGTTGCGTGACAAGCCAGAGCCGTCACTCAATTCAACGTCGCTCTCACCGATGCCTGCCTGGCGCAGAAAGTCTCTGACCATTCTTAAGCCGGCTTCTTCGTCGTCGGTCGCGCCTTGCACATCGCCTGCCAAGGGTCGTGTGTTGCCGGCGGCATCGAGGACTCGGGGATTGCGGCCAAGCGTGCGCAGGATGAGTTCCGTGTATTGGTTTTGACTCGGCTTTAATGTGTGGGCGGCAATTTCGCTGAAAGGTGGTGATTGCAAACTCGCAATCTCAACCGGGAACTGCGCCATCGATCCACTCGCAAAGCCCCCCGGTGCAATGCGCGGCATCATGCTGCTTCCAGACCGATCGGTCACCGTGCGAAGTCTGCCTTCGATCTTCACGCCGCGCTTCGTCAACGCTTCACGCAACATCGAAACAAACGCCAGCGCCGGATCAGGAATGGCCACGCCGCCAACCCAACCGGCATCACCCAAGGGCAGGGTCCCGGAAATTTCCAGCGTGTTCGCGCCCAGGCGACGATAAATTCTCAAGGCGCTGCGCGATCCGCGTTCAGCCGTGGTCGCGCGATTAACGATCGCGAGGAAGGAAGCTGAGGGCGGACCCGTCGTATAGGTCACGGGCGCGCCGATTCGATCAGCAGGTTTTACGTTCAGGTCGATCGCGTTGTCATTAATCGAAAGCCCGCTGACGGGTGCTCCGTAAGACCATGTCAGGTCGTCCCATTCCCAACCGCTACCCAGCGGCGAGCCGTTGAAATAACTTTCATCGCCGACCAGATCGCCTTTGATGCGCTTCACGCCGGCCGCCACGATGCGTTCCGCGAGATCATTTATGCCTTTAAAATAGTCACCATTGTTAAAGCGCGCGGCGATCGAAGGATCGCCCCGACCGTACACGATTAGATCGCCTTTTATTTTTCCGTCCTCTGGTTTCTCTTTTGCGTAAATGGAGGTTATGAAATGAAAATCGGGAGTCAGCCGATCAAGGGCCGTCGCGACCGTGTATAGCTTCATGTTCGAAGCCGGCCGCACGAACTTGTTCGCATTCTGTTCGAAAATGATCTGGCCGCTATCGAGCGAAACGATCTTCATCGCAAAGAAGCCCGGCTCGAGCGCCGGCTGCTTCGCGATCTCTTCAATGCGCGATTGGAGCTCAGCGAGATTTGCCGGTGCGCTGCGCGTGCTGGTCGCGACGGCTCGCGCCGGCGCAGGCTGAGCCGCGACCGAAAACGGCATAGTCAGGAAAATCGCGGCAAGGATGAGAGCGACTACTGATCTCTGGCGATCCAGCATGCTATTTTGATTCGAGATCTTCATGTTCATTCAAACGATTCAAGAATTTCTGCGGCGCTCGCGGTTGCTGTTCCCAGCTTACCGACGACAATGCCGGCGGCATGATTAGCGAGCACTGCTGCCTCTGTCATCGAAGCGCCGGCCGCCAGCGCGACTGCCAGCGTTGCGATGACTGTGTCGCCGGCGCCCGTGACGTCGAAAACTTCGCGGGCGGCCGTCTTCACATAGACCGGCTCGCCGTCGCTTTCGAGTAGCAGCATGCCGCGCTCGCCGCGGGTGATCAAAACCGCATCGCACGCCAGCCGTGTCTGAATTGAACGCGCGGCTGAACCAAGTACTTCATCCGAGTCTTCTTCGAGATTGGTCACCCGCAACGCCTCGTGATGGTTGGGCGTCAACAGGGTCGCCGGCCGATAGGCATCGAAGTTTCGAACCTTTGGATCAATCAGCACCGGCATCTTGTCATAAGCAGCGGGCAGAACTTCCCCGAGAACGCGGGGCGTTATGACGCCTTTGTCATAGTCTGAAATAACCAGCGCATGCGCGTCGGCAATGGCCCGTTTGACGGCGTCGATAATTTGGGATTCGACACTTCCGTTTACTGCACCACGATGTTCGCGATCTGCACGAACGACCATCTGGTGTTGGGCGATGATTCGAGTCTTAATTGTCGTCGGTCGTTTATCGTCGGCGATCAGCATGCCATCAGTTTGAACCCTATCTTGACGCAAAGCTTCGTTCACCTTCTCGGCGGCCGCATCCTTGCCGACCACTCCGATCACGTTCCCGGTCGCGCCCAAAGCCGTGATGTTGGCGAGCACGTTCGCGGCCCCGCCCAGGTGCATTGATTCGCGCTTGATGTTAACCACTGGCACGGGCGCCTCAGGAGAGATTCGAGTCACATCGCCCCAGATGAACTCATCGAGCATGACGTCACCCAGCACCGTGACGCGACGAGCTCGCGCCATGTTCAGGATCTCTTCTGCTCTGGTTCGGCTTAGTTCCACTGTCGCTTTTCAGAACTTAGTTTCCAGTCGCAAGCATGTTTTCTGCCAATACGCGGTCGATGGCCGCGATAACCCGATCGACCGGTACACGCAGAATACATTCAGGCTTTTCGAACTCGGCACAGAAATAACCGTGGCAAGGCTGGCAAGCCATTTCTTCGCGCACGATCTCGTTCGCGTTCGTTGTCCAAGGTCGCCAGTGCGCAATGTTTGACGAACCAAAAATTACGACACACGGCGCGCCGACCGCGGCAGCGATATGCGCGATGCCACTGTCGTTGCCGACGAAAAGTTTTGCGCGTGCCGCCAGCGCCGTAATCTCGGGCAAAGATAAATTATCGAATCCAACGATCGGCGTCGACGAAGCTTGCTTCAACGACTGCATCAGGGGCTTTTCATTGGGAGCCACGACAGCAGCAGGCGTGAAGCCGCGTGAAGACGCTGCTTCAACGACGCGCGCAAAGTTTTCAGTTGCCCACTGCTTGGTCGCGAACGCCGCGGCGGGATGAATCAAAGCGATCGACTTATTTTCATCGACGCCCTTCTCAAACAGCCTTTTTGAAATTGAGGTTGTGGCTTTACTCGTGATGGATAATTTGGATGGGGGACGATCAGTGACCGGAACGCCAGTCCATCCAATCAGCGCAAGTTGCTGCTCGGCCGAATGAAGCGTCGGTCTTCCCCAGATTTCCAGAGGCGATGGCGCGACGTGATTGTGCAGACGCGAGTATTGGTAATTGGCAAAGCCTACTCTATGTTTCGCTCCCGTAGCCCGCGTCAAAAACGTTGCCGTCGTCCCCCCATGCAAATTGTAGACAACATCGTAATTCGCGCGATGAAGTTCGCGCGCCACTCGCGCGCGCGCCGCGTTGCTGTGACGCGGGATCGTAATCACGCGATCCACCAGCTCAGAACCTTCGAGCACCGGCGCCACCCAATCCTCCAAAAGCATTTCGATTCTCGCATGCGGGATGAATCGACGCAGCGCGAACAACGCAGGCGTCGCCAGGACGGTGTCGCCGATCGATCGTAGACGCACTACCAGAATATTTCGCACGCTTGACCAGTCCCAGCGCGCCGGAGCTAGCGGCTGTGCCTCTTCGACATAAACGCCTGGCGTCAGATGTCCGACGCGCGGCGACGACTCAATGATTTGCCGCAGGCTGTTCATCCTCGATCTTCGCTTCGTCGATCAGCATCACGGGAATGTCTTCACGGATCGGATAGACGCGCCGGCAGGCAACGCACTTGAGTCCGCTATTGTCCGGCTTCAACTCGACCTTTGCGTGGCACGCGGGACAGACCAGAATTTCCAGTAATTGCTCGTTAATAGGCATTGGCTTCCTCGTCATGAATGCGCATCCAGAGCGCAATCAAAGAGCCGTTAGCTTAGCAGTATTGTCAGATTTGTAGTAGCGCATGTAGTACAATCTTCAAGTAAGATTTTTCCGCGGAAATGGCATTCCTCTGATGATGATTGAAGCATTTGGCCCGCGAGTAGCGAAAGCCTGGAACGGCCTGCGAGCGCCGACGCGAAAACTTTTGGAACGCGCGTGGGACGCTTCGAACCGCAGCGCTACGCCAGTGTCGACAAACTCCCCTACTTACGATCCGCATGCTGACGATGAGCTGAGACAATTATTGACCGCGCTCGATGAGCATGTCGGGCAGGCAGAGTCGACGCCTGAACGTGAAAGTGCCAAACGATTGGCCGATGCGTGCGCAAGTCTGCTAAGCCAGCAGACGCAGTCAGCCGAGGTCTATGCCCAACTCATCGAGCGGGCACATCAACGAAATGATTATGCGCAAGTCGACGCGCTGGCGGAGCTGTTGCCGAACCGTTTGGCTCCCAGTGAAATCTGCGAACTCGCGCGCGCGAACAACGTGGTGGTGCGCGCCCTGGCCCAGGAATCTCTCACGCAGATGCCGACCGCTTTACTCGCAATTCTGCTGCGCGATCCGATCGATTCAATTGTCGCGAGACAAGCGCTTGAACGGCAGGCCTACGAATTTTCTTCCACTGAGGCGCAGCGCGCTCTCAAGCAGTTTGACGACTTCGGATTAGAAGAGTTCTAGCAAGACGGACAGGGATGCGCACCATCCGTCTCAATCACTTCAAATAGATTTGCGGGTGTGGGGCAGCCGTGGAAGTGACTGCTTCAGATGATTAACCTTCGGGCTGGCCCTTGCAGTTCGCTCCGAACAGCGCCGGAATCTTTTGGCTGATTACCGGATAGTTCGGGGCTTCATCGATATTGATTTGGGTCCAGTGTGCTTGATCCTCGGGCACGCTGTTGTCGGCGAAGATGGCTTCGACCGGACATTCGGGAACGCAAGCGTCGCAATCGATGCATGTGTCGGCATTGATATAAAGACGGTCAGGTAATTCGTGAAAAGCTTCTACCGGACAAACGGCAGCGCAATCGGTGTATTTACAATCGACACATGGTTCAGTAACAACGTACGTCATTCGATGATGACTCCTTTCAAAGAAGGAAATGTTTATTATCTATCGAGCGGATTGTCAACAGAAAAAATTTCGCATGTAGCGCAAATTGTTAATTTGCGTTCGCAGGATAACATCTTGCGTCTGCCTCACCTGCGAACGTATGTAAACCAAAAATAGATCGCCTGGCCCACGCCGATCCAGAATCCGATGATCGCGCCGAACAGTTCGATCGTTTTGAGATGATGCTGCGCCACAGAGAGCACCAGCGCTTCCAACTTTTCGATCGGATAGTCTGAAACTTTTTGTCGCACCAATCCACCGACGTCGAATTCAGCAATCGCCGAAGGTAGCCGCTCACGCGCCGCATCGACGATCTTTTCGGTGAGCGCGCCTGACGCCTTGTCGATCGCGCCTTGGGGCATATGATCGCCCAAACGGCCAATCGGCGTGACCAGAAACTTTTCGATCTGCGCGCTGAGAATTCCGTTAATGCGCTGCGCGGTGTCGTCTCGGGCCAGCACCGCTAGCAAGCTGGTTGTGAGAAACGCTTTGATGCGTGCGGCGGAATCAGGATTGACCGTCTCCACCAGTTGGCGCAGGGTTTGCGGGCCCAGTCTCGCCAAAGCATCATCGAGATATGCGTTTAGCGAAGCAGTCAATTCCGGACTGCGCAACATCGCCACGAATCGATCGGCGGCTTGATGCTTGATCGTTGCGAAATTCTCCGACGAAATCTGGCCGATCAAATCCTTCAGCGGACGCTGCATGAAGTTATCCACGGTTGAGTTAAGAAACAACGTAGCTTCATGCGCAAAGGCTTCACCGCGCAGATATTCCTCGACGCGGCGTGGCAGATTGTTGTTTACCAAATCGTCGACTTCGTAGTAGATACGCTCGCGCGAAATGAAGATCTTCTTGATGAAGGAAAGCCGATCGTAATACTCGTCAACCTCGCGCTTGATGAGCGCTCCGATGCGCTGGCGCGTGTTCCGGCTGGCCGCGATATCGGCGAGGTTATGGACGATGGGCGGAACCTGCTGATCAATTCGTTCTTTGATTAAGGCGATCGTGTGCGGCGAAAGCATCTCGCCAGGCGTTGCGTCCGTACGCGCGAGGTCGTCGATGCGATCGCTAACGAAGGAATAGACCTTAGCTTCAAAGTTTTCATCGCTCACAAACGCCTTGTATCGCTCCTCAGCAAACCCGCGAATCACGATGATGGTGTCTTCGTTGACGGTTTCATTCAGCCGCCGCTCTAGTAATTTATCGACTTGTCGATCGACGAAGGTCTCGATCGCTTGCGCCGTCTGGTCGCTCTTCAGCACGGAAGCAATGTGTTCAGCGAGTCGGTATTGCAGCGCCGAGATCGTGTCGAGGACCGGCGCGCGCGCGCCGCGCGGAAGCGCTTCAATCAGCGAAGGGTAAACCGTTGAGAGCAACTCAGAGGTGTAGGAAGTAACAAAGCCTTCGACCTTATTAGCGAAGAATCCCGTTTCGAATAGCGCATCAAAAACGGTTTCCTGCGAAACGAGTTCATTACCTACTGCGTTCCCGATCGACTGGGCCAGTCTTGCGCGATGGCGTGGAATCATTCCCTGCGGCCAGATCGTAATTCCGAAAATCTTCACCGGCCGATAAGGATGAAAGAGCATCCAGATCGCCAGCCACGCCGCGCCGTAACCATGCACCGTCGCGATGACAACGATGGCGACGCTGATCAGAATTTTTAAAGTGAGCGGATTGATTGCGTTTTCCCCTTGATTCGTAAAACGAACTGACTGTCGCGGTAGTTCGATGTTAACAAAAGCGCCGCCCCCGCGAAACGAGAGCGGCGCCTGCGTTGTCCCAAGTCCTGATCAATTACCTTTTCGGCTCGAGAACAATTTCGCGCGCGAGCCGGGTTCCCATTACTTCACGGATAGCTTCGCGCTCTCGATATCCTTGCATTTGTTTGTCATCGTTGCCGACGACTCTTTGGGCGACAGCGTCCGCTTTATCTTCGGACGCCTCCAACGTGGCCAGATCCTTAACTTCGGTCATCAGCATCAAATTCCATTCGCCGGGGGTGTGGCCTTCAACGGAAAGCACTTTGTAAGAAAGAATGTTTCCATCTTTCTTTTGCGCTTCCTGTTCGGCCTTCCATTGAGTGGCCACGTAATTCATGTATGCCGCATTCATTCCAGGTTTGATGCGAATGAATGAAACAGTCCAGACCGAGCCATCGTGATATGGCCGCCTGACCTGCGCATAGACGGAAAGACCGGCAATCAAGATCGCGGCGCCAATTACGCCGCCAAGCATTTTCTTTTTACTCATTGATTGATCTCCTGCCCGTACAAGAGTCGAGGGGGCTTGAGCAACGGAGTACGGGAAGCCCGTTGCCAGGTCCATGCTTTTTGCGAAGTTCTAAAGCTGGTTAATGGAGGCGAAATCTAGGTGAAAAGCCAAGTCGTGTCAATTCATTTTTCTTCGAAGACAACCTCACCGCCAATCACGGTCATGAGGCAACGCGTTTTGAGAATGTCCATCTCAGCAATCTTCATGATGTCCGCAGACAGGATGGTCAGATCAGCAAGTTTGCCCACCTCGATCGAACCGCGCAGATTTTCTTCGAACGCCACATACGCCGGCCAGATGGTGAACATCTTCAAAGCCTGTTCGCGCGTGACTTTCTCTTCGGGATGCCAACCGTCGCCGGAATAACCTTTGATGTCTTTGCGCGCGACCGCCGCATAGAACTCGATCATTGGTTCGCCGCGCTCGACTGGTGCGTCAGACCCGCCGGGAATGATTACGCCGGTTTTCAGAAAGCTGTTCCACGCGTACGCGCCATTCAGTCTCTGCATCCCCAGCCGGCTCGGCGCGAAGTGCAGATCGCCAATCGCGTGCGACGGCTGCATCGACGGAATGATGCCAAGTTTTGCGAAGCGGGGAATGTCCTTCGGATTTACGATCTGTGAATGCTCGATACGCCAGCGCGGGTTCGCGATCTTGCGTTGGTTATTCGGGACCGCGTTCAGAGCTTTCTCATATTCATCCAGCACAAACCGATTTGCCCAATCACCGATGGCGTGGGTTTCGACTTGAATGCCTTTCTGCAAAGCCTCCTTCAGCATTGGCAGCATGTCCTCATCTTTCACGCGCAGAAAACCAACGTTGCGTTGCATGCTGCCATCGGGCGCTTTGATTTCCGGGACGTCGCTGTAAGGTTCGAGTAGCGCCGCGCCGCGTGAACCGAGCGCGCCGTCGGACACAACTTTGATCGCGCGCACGTTGAAGCGATTGTCGAACGCCTCAATGATCGGCCCTTCCTTTAGCAGCCGCGCAGCTTCTGCGCCGGGTCCATAGACGGCTTTGTAAATTCGAATCTTCAGCTTTCCCTCGCCGTAGAGTTTTTTGTAAAGATCCACGTCGCGATAACTGCCGCCGGGATCCTGCACCTGCGTCCAACCGAGCATCAGGCTGCGATTATTTGCCAGAATCATTGCCTGTTCGGTGTTGCCTTCACCCGCTGCGGGAATGTGTCGCGAGACAAATCCCTGGGCGTTATCCAGCAACATGCCAGTCGGCTCTCCCGATTCTTTGTCGCGCACTATCTGACCACCGAATGGATCCTTCGTGTCTTTCGTGATGCCTCCGATTTTCAAAGCCGCGCTGTTTGCCACCGCGCCGTGACCATCCGCGCGACCTAAGAAGACGGGATTGTTCGGCGAAATCTTGTCGAGGTCCCAACGCGTCGGAAACACTGGCGGCGTCCAGAACGTTTCAATCCAACCGCGACCGGTAACCCACTCGCCCGGCTTCGCTTGATCGACGCGCGCTTTAACTTTTGCGAGGAAGTCCTGGAGATTGGTAATGCCTTCGAGATTCAGATTCATCTCGCGCTGGCCCACACCGATGAAGTGATAGTGGGCGTCGGTCATTCCCGGAACGACCGTCTCGCCTTTCAAATCGATCACGCGCGTGTTCGGTCCCTGATACTGCTTGACCGCCGCATTCGAGCCGACGAAGACAATACGTCCGCTTTTGACCGCGACGGCTTCCGCGTGTGGCATCTTTTCGTTCACGGTGTAGATATTGCCGTTGGTGAAAATGAGATCAGCGGGAGGCACCTTTACCGTTGCCGGCGCGAGGCCAAGCAGTAGAACGAGCAGCAGGGTCGAAATGAATTTCATGAAAGTTCCTCTCGGGCGTTGCAGATTGAAAGGCGGAGTTTACATCAGAGAAACGATGGCGCGAAATTCCGCTAAGTTGATTTCTTACTTTGCATTGCCTTCACGATTTCCTGATATTCCGCATCGTCGCGCAGTGAATCAAATGCGTGATTGTTGGTGATCGCGGTCAGATCGGAAAAGCCTTTTTCCGTCGCGGTGCGCAGAGCGCGCAGAGCCTTCTTCTTGTTCCCATCGGCGGCGTGCGCCCACGCCGCGTAGTAGAAGACGCCGCCGCGTTCGGGATTGACTTCGCTGGCCAATTCAAACGTGCGCGCGGCGGCTTCAAAGCGCTTCTGATTTTGCAGTAAGTCGTTGCCCCGCTCGAAGAGCGCGATGAACATTCCGCTGAGCACGCGACGCGCGACGCGTCGCTCGCCCGTGTCTTCAGGCTCAGTTGACTGCTTACGCAAATCCGAGAGCAGAGACTTTAGTTGGTTTTCCGGGTTGGGATCAGCCGCCTCATTTTCATTCCACCCCTCCGCTTCGCGCGCGGATTGTTCATCATCCAAAGCTACGCGCTGAGATCTTGCGATCAAAGTCCGCAATCGAATATCGAACTCGCGCTGCCGGGCAATTTGAGTTTCCTCGTCGCGAGACAAGTTCTTCACCTCGCGCTCATTGTGAAGCTGATTCACTTTATCTTGAGCGGTCGCGACGTCATGCAGGCCGCTAAAGCTGGAGACGATGTCCGCATAAGTGCGATAAGCATCGACAACTTTCTTTTCTTGCTCGAAGTTCGACGCGTTTTTCATCCGCGCTTGCCAAAGCGATTCGATCTGTTGCTCGCTTCGAGGTCGAGCGCCGGATCGCATCGCCTGCAATTCGAACCACTCGATGGCTTGGCTGGCGATGCCCGCGGGTGGCCAATCGTGTCCGCCGCCGAAGATCGCGATCTGATGAGGAGTGGCGCTCTTATTCAGCGCTTGATCCAGCCGTTTGATTTCCGGAAAGTTGAAATCATCGACTCCGGCAGTTGCGAACGTTGGCACTGGCACCGGAGCATTAGACGGTCCGGCGGGAAAACCGGCGCCCGACGTGATTAGTCCAGCCAGACAGTTCTTGCATTGCGTAGCAATGTACATCGCCACGCGGGCGCCGCCTGAAAAGCCGGTTGCATATCCACGCTGGTCATCAATATTGAAACGAGCTTGACTGTCTTTCACCATGGCATTCCATGCCGCAAGTGATCGCTGCATGTTGCCATTGCGCGAATTATTCGAGGCAATCAGGATCCATCCCCACTTTTCCGCGGCGTCCTTGTAATGCTCTAGCGGAGCCTTGCCGCGTGCTCCCGGGTCGAGAGCATATAGCACCGGCCACTTGTGGTCCGGTGAATAATTTGAGGGGAGATAGACCGCGTAACTCTGCGAGGGATCGTCTGTGCACGAAACGCTGTCGACAATCTCTCCTTTCTTAATCTCGGTCGTTTGAGGTTTGGATTGATTAACTGAAACCCCGGCGTGAGGCAGCGCAAACACATACGGCGGCGCGACAAAGAACAAGAACAATAACGTTACGGCAAACACCGCTTGATTCTAACGCGGTTGGCCTGCCGCGAGTATCCCGGGCGCGCGATGATTCAGGAATCGTTTTAACCAATCATTACCAAGGAGCAAACCGGATGAATGCCGAGTCTCTCAATCTGTCTACTTCGCGCGGGGCTTCCACAGCGTACGTAACGCGCCCGCACGAGAAAGTCGATGCTGGTGTGCTGCTGGTGCAACCGAAACAGGCGATCTTATCGCGGTTGCTAGCTCACATGTGATAGCCTTTTCACGCTAACCTGCTCCTTCGCCCGCACTTCATCAGGAGGTGTGTTATGAAAATCATTGCTGTTCTCGCGCTCCTGGTTTTACTCAGCGCTTTAATCAAAGCGCAATCGAGAACTTCGAGAGAGATCGATGGTTTGGTCGGGCCAGTTCACACCGTAAGTGTGACTAGTCTAACGATGACGAAAGTGAATGATCTATGGGATGAGAGCGACCGACGAATCTCTCAATTTACCGAGTATGACGAGAACGGTAACGACCCTCGGCGGCCCACTGACGCATCACCACAGTCAAGTGCATCTTGCATTGCAAAGACGAACGATAACGGGCAGGCAATTGAAACCGATTGCGACTGGCACGGTAAATCAATGAAGAAGTTCTTTAAATACGATGCGGCCGGCCATGTTATTGACGAATCCTTGGAAGAGGACGGAAAACTCGCCTCTCGTGTCACGTACAGCTTCGATGAGCAGGGGCGGATGACTAGTATCCGCCAATACAATTCGGAGAATGAACTGATTCGCAAACTCACTTTCTCCCGTGATGATAAAGCTCGTCGTTCCGAGGGCACGACGTCATTACTTAAGGACGGAAAACTCGTGCTGATTGAGAAAGGCGTTTCGACTTTTGACGAGAGGGGCAACGTCCTTACAGCCACAACTGAAAATGCTGAAGG
>JACXTT010003345.1_pt1 | contig 24776 bp, 26 predicted proteins | sample 9270951 | NCBI WGS metagenome assembly JACXTT01 (sample SAMN15532306, study PRJNA645909) | rock metagenome | isolation source: weathered quartz diorite | place: Puerto Rico | collected 2017-06-21
GCTCGCCGCCGCCGCGGGAGGCGCGGTCGCGGCGATCGCCGCCACGCGCGACGACAGCACGCCTGCCCCGCCGATCACGGTGCTCGGCGGCAGCCTCACCGTCCCGCACGCCGCGTCCGGGCCCGTTCTCGCGACCTGGCCGGCGAACACGGACGGATGGACGATCGTCCTCCAGTCCGTGCCGAAGGGAGCCCGTGGCAAGGTGGCCGCCGCCGCCATCGCCGGCGCCGCGGAGCGGCGCCGCCTGCCCCAGGTCGGGATCATCGACTCAGGACGTTTCGCCAGCCTCCATCCCGGGTATTGGACCGTCTTCACCGGTGTCTACGAGACTCAGCCAGACGCGAACGGCGCGCTTCAGCAGGCCCGAACCGTCGTCAAGACCGCACATGTGCAGCGCATCTCGCGCTGACGTGTTGCAATCTTGTTGCTTTCTGAGTCAACGATCGTGGCAAGTTTGTAACAGAATCGGATTCCGGGTATAGTGGGCGCTCGGAGGCCATGTCGCGGCCTCAACCCCTCGGCTCTGGCACCAACTCTTTTACGAGAGCGAGACACGCATGGATGAGCACGTAGCGCACCTTCAATCCTGCATGTACCAGTACTCGCGAGCGATCTACCGCACGATCAAGGACCTGATCGACCCCTATGCGGACGAGCGGGCGCGGCTCGAATACCGGCGTGTGATCCTGGACGAGTGCGAGCAGACGATGGCCCGTCTCGCGGCCGATCCGCAGTATTTCGCGCGGCCGGACCGGACGCTCTTCCAGGACATCAGGCGCTACTTCCCCATCACCGCGCAGGCGCAGGTCGCCTGGGCCGTCCGCGAGGGCGTCTCTGCTGCGGTGACGTTCATCGAAGCCCAGATCGAGGCCGGTGCGTTCGACGGCGGGGTTGCCCGCTGCCGGGCGACGACGCGCAAGGGCAAGGCGTGCCAGCGCACGCCGCTCCCCGGGCGCGACTATTGCCCCTCGCATCAGCATCTCGAGCAGCGCGCCGTCGTCGCGGCCTAGAGGGCCGGACAGTCGTCAATCCGGCGCGACTCGCCCGCTGCGCAGGCGATTCGCGCTAACCCGCGGGTTAGCGCAGCGCGAGCGGTAAGCTCGCGATGCGCCCCGCATGTCGCACGACACTGACAAGCTGATCCGGCAGCTCTCGCTCGTCGCCTTCCTGATGGCCGAGCGGCGCCCGCTGACCGCCCGGGACGTGAAATCGAACGTCGAGGGCTACTCGGAGATGTCCGACGAGGCCTTCGCGCGCCGGTTCTACTCCGATCGCGCCGAGCTCACCGCCCTCGGCGTTCCGCTGGCCTCGCAGCGCGACGAGTTCACGGGGGAGGAGCTCTACACGCTGCGCTCGGAGCAGTACTTCCTCGACCGGCTCGAACTCGACGACGACGAGCTCGCGGCGCTGCAGACGGCCCTCTACCTCCTCGAGAACTCGTTCGCGTACGCGGAGCCGCTCCGGCTCGCGCTGCAGAACCTCGTGCTGGGGCGACCAGGGTTCTCGCAGGCGCCGACGGCGACAGCCGAACGCGTGCGGGTGACGGCGCCCGACTACTCGCCCGAGCTCGCAGGCCGGCTCTCGAAGCTGGAGAACGCCATCGCCAAGCAGCGCACGATCACATTCAGCTACCGGTCGCCGCAGCGCGACCGTGAGAGCGAACGGACACTCAACCCGTTTGCCCTCCGCCTCGACGACGGCGTCTGGTACGTCGTCGGTCAGGACCTCGATCGCAACGCCATCCGGACGTTCCGCGTCTCGCGGATCCGCAGCGACATTCGCTTCGCCACCCGGCGCGAGCGCGACTTTCGCCTCCCCGCCGATTTTGACGTCGAGGCGCATCGCATCCCCAAGCCCTGGCAGATCGGAGCGATCGTCGGCCGTGCCCGGATCGCGGTGCAGGAGGACACCGCCTGGTGGGTCGAGCGCACGCTCTCGAGTGCCGGGACGCTGGATGACGGGGTCTTCGAGACCGACTACGCGAAGCTGGAGCCGCTCGCGGGCTGGATCCTGCGCCAGAACGGGCGCGCCGTGCCACTCCAGCCAGAGGAGCTGCGCGACGCCGTCGCGCAGGGTCTCCGCAAGCTTCGCGAGACTCACGAGGGCGCACCACCCGCGACCGGGCGCGAGCGGCGAGCGGAGGGACAGAGGCATGCGTCCGAGCGGCCCGCCGGCCCGGTCGCGCCGGAGCGGTTCGGGCTATTGCAGGCGCTGCTCGCCCACCTGCTAGCTGCCTGTGGTGACGACCGCGACGCCGACCTCAACGGGTCCGAGCTCGCGCACCGTTTCTCGATCCCGCCCGAGGAGCTCCAGGACCACCTCTCGTTGCTCAACCTCGTCAACTTCGGCGGCGGCTGCTACACGGTCTACGCCGAGTTCAACGAGGACACCGGCCGCGTCCGCGTCGACAAGGAGCTCTACGGCGACGTCTTTCGCCGAGCGCCCAAACTGACGCCGCTCGAGGCGCGGGCGATCCGGCTCGCAATCGAGTACGTCGGCCCGACCATCGCCGCCGACTCGCACAAGACGCTTGCACGGGTACGGAAGAAGCTCGAGGAGACCTTCGGGCAGTTCGACCTCGCGCAGACACCCGCCTCGCGCGTAGCCGATGACGAGGAGAAGCTCGTGCGGACGCTCAGCGACGCGGCGGAGAAGCGCAGGCTGGTCGAGATCGAGTACCTGAAGGAAGGTGAGGAGACGCCGAGCGTCCGCGTCGTCGAGCCCTACTCCTTCGAGCGCGAGCTGCCCGTATGGCGCGTCCACACCTGGGACCGGTCGGCGGACGGGCCGCGTACGTATCGGCTCGATCGCATGCGCTCGGCGCAGATGACCGACGAGACCTTCGAGCCGCGCGAGGCGTTCGACCCGAACTACCTCCGCGAGCCGCGATTGGCGCGGGTGTGGCATTCGCCGCTGGTGGCGCGCTGGAAGGTCGAGCGCGGCGCCCGCCCGCTGACCGACAAGGGCGCCCTCGCCGAGCTTCCGTTCAAGACCGAGGAATGGCTGCTCTCCGAGGTGCTCTCCGACGCGGGCGAGACGGTCGTCCTCGAGCCGGTCGCGCTCCGGCGCGTGGTCGCGGCGCGGGCGAAGGAGCTCGCCGCCGAGCTCGGGCTCAGCCGGATCCGGCGGAAGCGAGCGGCAGGGAAAGCCTGAACACGGCTCCCGTCCCGCGGGACGGCTCGAGCTCCAGCCGGCCACCGTGGGCCTCGACGATCGCGCGCGCCAGCCAGAGCCCGTACCCGCTCGAGCCCGCGGTGCTCACGCCCTTGGCGAACGGGTCGATCGCCGGATCGACGCCGGGGCCGTCGTCGCGCACATAGATCACCGCGGAGTCCCCGACGGGCCCTCCTTCGACCGTGGCCTCGGCTCCGTGGCGGAGAGCGTTGTCGACGAGCTTCGAGACAGCCTGCCGCAGCCGGGTCGGATCGCCGACAACGGTCGCAGGCTGTACCGAGACGGAGACGCCCGGCGGCACCACCGCACGCAAGATCTCGTCGAGATCGACCGGGACCGGGCGTATCGAGAGCAGGTCGGGGTCGAGCAGCAGCCGTTCGATGTCACGACCTGCAGCGAGGGCGAGAGCGACGAGACGGCCGAAGGTGGCGTCGTCGAGCCTCGAGGTCCCGGCCCTCTCGGCCAGCGCCGCGAGCGCAGCGACGGGACTCCGCAGCTCGTGCGCGAGAACGGAGAGCCGGTCGCCGGTCATCCGGCACGATCGGTGATCCGGCCGATGGCCCAGGCGGCCGCCTCCGCTAGGATCGGATCGCTCCCGCTCGCGTACGGCTCGGCGGCGACCGCCTCCTCGGGGCTGCCGACGTTGCCGAGCGCGACGAGCGCGTTGCGGCGCAGCCAGCGGGGGTCGTTCTTCGGCACGTACAGCCGGTCGAGCTCGTCCACCAGCTCGGCGCCGTCCCGCTCCAGCCAGTCGACGAGCGAGACGACCGGCACTGCGTCGCGCCCGGGCGTGAGCACACGACGGCGCTTCTCGACCCCGCGGTTCCAGGGACACACGTCCTGGCAGATGTCACACCCGTACACGCTCGCGCCCAGGTGGTGCCGAACGTCGTCCGGGATGGGATGTGGCGCCTGCGTCCAGTAGGCGAGGCAGAGACCGGCGTCGACCACGCCCGGCTCGACGATCGCGTCGGTCGGGCACGCATCGATGCACAGCCGGCAGGAGCCGCAGTCCTGCTCCAACGGCCGGGTCGACTCGACGTCGACGTCGGTGACGAGCGTTCCCAGCACGACCCAGGAGCCGTGACGCTCCGTGATCAGCATCGTGTTCTTGCCGCTGAAGCCGACCCCCGAGCGCACCGCGCCGGCGCGGTCGACGTGGTGGTTCGCGTCGACGAGAACGCGATACGACCCGCCGAGCCTGCGACCGAGCTGGTCGAGCTTCTCGCGCAGCTCGGCGTAGTGGTCGCGCCAGGCGTATCGGGGCAGCCGGCCCTCGCCAGGCTCGAGGTCGGGGCCCGGCGTGTAATAGCAGAGGGCGGCCGAGATCACCGTCCTCGCATCCGGCAGCAGGTTCTCGGGATGGCATGAGACGTCGGGTCGGGCCATGGTGAAGCGCATATCGGCGAAGAGCCCCCGCTCGCGCCGCTCCCCGATGAGGCGCTCCGTCTCGTCGTACGGCGCCGCGCGTGCGGCGCCGATCACGTCGATCTGCAACTCCTCGGCAATGCGGGCGAGCTCGTCCGCCGTCATGAGAGGATCATGACGGTGAAAGCGGTGCGTATCCACGAGGACGGCGGACCCGAGGTCCTGCGCTACGAGGACGTCTCCGACCCGACGCCGGCTGCCGGCGAGCTGCTGATCGAGCTCCGGGCGGCGTCGCTCAACCACCTCGACGTGTGGGTGCGAAAGGGGTTGCCGTCAGTGCCGAAGCCTCACATCCTGGGCGCCGACGGTGCAGGCGTCGTGTCAGTGGTCGGGGAGGGGGTGAAGGGCTTCGAGGTCGGCGACCGGGTGGTGATCAACCCGGGGGTCGAGCACGGGCCGATGATTGCGGTGCTCGGGGAGCACAGCGACGGAACGCACTGCGAGTACATAGCCGTCGCAGCCGAGCAGGTCTTCGCGCTGGACGACACCCTCTCCTTCGAGGAGGCCGCAGCGTTCCCGCTCGTCTACGAGACGGCGTACCGCATGCTCGTCACGCGTGGCCGCCTGGTCGAAGGCGAATCGGTGCTGATCTGGGGGATCGGCGGCGGTGTCGGGGCAGCAGCGTTCGAGCTCGCGCGGGCGCTCGGCGCTCGGACGATCGTGACCTCCGGCTCGGATTGGAAGCTCGAGCAGGCACGGTCATGGGGTGCCGACGTGACCGTCAACCACGCCGACGGCGACGTGGTCGCCGCGGTGAAGGAAGCGACGGACGGCGGCGCCCACCTCGTGGTGGAGACGGTCGGCGAAGCGACGTGGGCTCGGTCGCTCGCCGCAGTCCGGGCCGCAGGCCGCGTTGTCGTCTGCGGCGCGACGTCAGGCCCCAACCCGCCTGCACAGCTCCACCGTTTCTGGTGGAAGCAGCTCGACGTGATGGGCTCGACGATGGGAACGCGTGCAGACTTCCTCGGCGCCTACGACCTCGTGCGCTCCGGTCGAGCGCGCGTGCACGTCGACACGGTGTTGCCGCTGTCCGAGATCCGCACTGCGCACGAGCGCCTCGAGGCCGCGCAGCAGCTCGGCAAGATCGTGCTCGCCATCCCCGGCTGATCCGCTCGGTGAGGTCGTAGGCGCCTGGTAGTACCCGTCGTGTACCCCCGTTCCATCACAGGCTGGTGCCGGAGCTCGGTGGTGACGGGTTGCCCTCGCGCTGACCTGCGGAGCAGCGATCGTGCTGACTGAGTAGGTTTCGGCAGATGCGGCTAGGGGCCCTGGCGGTGCTGTGCTCTCTACTTGCGCCGTGCGCGGTTCTCGGAGCTGGTTCCTCGTACGGAGAGATCCGCGGTGACGGCGCCCCGTCGTGGCAGGCCCAGCACGACGCGACGGAGCGGCTGCTGGAGACCGGTCTCCTTGTCTATTGCGGCGGCTTCGTCGGGGACGCGGTCGCACTCACGTTCGATGACGGCCCCGGTTCCTACACGAAGAGGACGCTCGACGTCCTGCGTCGGTTCAGGGCGCGCGGCACCTTCTTCGATGTCGGGAGGAACATCGTGCGCTTTCCGGATCTCGAGCGACGCGAGGCGAGAGAGGGGATAGTCGGCGATCACACCTGGTCGCATCAGCTGCTGCCAACGCTGGGCGAAGCAGGGTTGTTCGCGCAGATGGCACGCACCCAGCGGGCGATCGCACGACTCAGCGGACGGCCGCCCGCCTGGCTTTTCCGGCCGCCCTGGGGCGCCCTCGACGATCGCGTGATGAGAGCGACATTGACACTGCATCTACTGCCGGTGCTTTGGAGCATCGCTCCCGACGTCCCGGTCCGCGGCCCCTCCGATGTCGCTTCCGCTGTTGCGGCCGGCGCACGCCCAGGCTCGATCATCCTCCTGCACGAAAACGGAGGTGGCGGCGCGACGCTAGCGGCTCTCGAGCCGATCTTGATCGGGCTGCGCTCGAAGGGTCTGCGCGTGATCACGGTGTCCGAGCTGCTCGTCACCGACCCACCCACTCTTCGGCAACTGCGCACCGGGCCATACGCGTGCGGGCCGAGCATCCTTGCTCTCAGCCCGTCACAGGGCTCCGCCGCCGGCGGCGACCGGGTCACGATCGAGGGAATGAACCTGCAGCTCCCAGAAAGGATCTATTTCGGCGACCGGCTCGCGACCTCGATCAGAGCGGTGTCGCCCAACCAGGTACAAGCGGTTGCTCCGCCCGGCACTGGCACAGTCGACGTGACCGTGACAACGCACTTCGGCCCCAGCCCTGTCAGCCCCACCGACAGCTACACGTACAAGTAGCTGCCCGCGACCCCGAACGGTTTGTGCGTGGACAAAGTCGGAGCAGGGTCGACGGTCCGGCGACCGTCCGTTGCCAGCCTGACGCGATTCGTACCCTCCGCCCGCAGAGATCTCGCGTAGGCGAGAAATCAACGCAAATCGGCTAGCCGAAGCCGAGGATGAACTTGGCGTCGTCCGACATGCGATCAGGCGTCCAGGGCGGGTCGAACGTAAGCTCGACCTCGACCTCCCCCACGCCGTCGACGGAGCGCACCGCGTCGGCGATTCCCTCCTGGATCATCGGTCCCGCGGGGCAGCCCATCGATGTCAGCGAGTGCACGACCTTCACCTTCTCGCCGTCGATCTCCGCGTCGTAGAAGAGTCCGAGCTCGACGATGTCCATCCCCAGCTCGGGATCCTCGACGGTGTGCAGCGCGTTGACGACGTCCTCGTACGCGATCACAGGTCGAGTCTAGCGAGCGTCAGACCGTCCGGGCGAAGCGCTCGGCGCCCGCGAGGACGATGTCGAGCACCTCGCCGACGGCGTCGTCCAGCGCCTGGTTCTCGATCACCGGCACGTCGAAGCGCCGCGCACGCTCGAGGATCGCGTCCTGGATCAAGCGGATCTCCGGCATCCCCTCGAGGTACTTGTCCAGCGCGCGCTGGCCGTCGGTGGACGTGTCGCGGACCCAGAAATGCCCTCGATGGGTCTCCTCGTCGCTCACCGTGACGACGACGTGGACGACGAGGGCGTCCGCGAGCTGCGCGCGGACCATCCCGGGGACGAGGTGCACTCCCTCCAGAACCATCGACCATCCCTCGGCGAGCGCACGCTCGATCGCGGCCTCCACGCCGACGAGCACGTTCCTCGTCTGGTCGAGGAAGCCGAGGAGCGCGGCGTCGCCCGATTCTTCTTCCTCGGCCTTGGTCAACGCCAGCGCCGCCTCAAAGCTCGAGTAGTGGACGGACGGCATCAGCTCACGGGAGAAGAGCGCGCGCATCGTCTGCCGGATGAAGTCCGTGGAGGTGACGCGCGTGATGCCGAGGCGGTGCGCGACCTCGGTGGCAAGGGTCGATTTGCCCGTCCCGGTTCCGCCGCCGACGAGCAGCACGATCGGAAGATCGAGTTCGTTGAGTGCGTGGAGGCGACGGAGTCGGCCCATCGTCGTCGCGGCCTGCCGGGGCCCGAGCATGTCCTCGGCCAGCTCTGCGAACTGGTCGAGGTCGAGCCGGTCATCCTCGACGAGCTCCGTCTCGGCTCTGCGTGTGAGCTCGTACGCACGAGTCAGCGAGAGCCCCGTGGCAGCGAGCGCGCGGGCCATCAGCCCCTTCGACCAGGGCGTCCCATCGTCGCCTCCGAGCGGGAGCTCGGGCAGGTAGCGGCGATCTCTCACACGGCCTCCGGGACTGCTGCAGCGACGGCAGACTCGACGAGCCGCTGGAACTCCACTGCCAGGTCCAACTCACCGGGAAGCGCCACGACGTCGTTGGCGACGAGCACCAGCTCCTTCCCGCGCGCGAGAGCCTCCTCGGCGACGACGTCGATTGCGGCCGCCTTCAACTCGACCAGGTACACGTCTGGTCGTACCCGGGAAAGCTCCACCCGCAACGTCGGTCTGTCTGCGAGCGCCCCCGAGACTACGACGACGTCGGCGCCGTGTGCCCCACCGAGGTGGGCGGCGATGGCGCCGTGTGCAGCCGGCGGCGCCGCGCCGAAGAATGCAACCTTCTTGCCGGCGATCGGTGACAAGGGCCGCGGTCGCAGGACGGTCGCGACGACCGGGACATCGTCGCGGACGAGCGCACGAGCCGCTGCCCGCAGTCGCTCACGCGGTGCCTGGTCGTCTGAGGACGTGAGGACGACGAGGTCGGCCAGCCGGTGCCGGTACGCATTCAGGTACCCCGTCGCGACGGCTGGATCCTGGTGGGCCCCCACGACCAGCACCCGCGCACCGGCGGCGATCGGCGGGAGTGCAGCGCCGCTGCCGTCGAAGATGACGAGATCCGGATCGAGGCTCGCCGCGAGTGCCGCTCCCGCGACGACATTCGAGACTGCGACTGCGCCCGCCAACCCCCCGCCCGCACGGCGACAGCCGATCGTCGGCACGCCAGCGGTGGCCGCGACCTCGAGATGGTCGGAGGCGGCGTGGCGGCCCGAGCGCGCGAGAGCGAGCAGGTCTTCGACGGAGGGCGGGACGTCGATCAGCTCGGGCTCCGCAGGACCTCCCCGCCCCATGGCGACGACCACGACCCGGCGGTCGCGCGCGAGAGTCTGGGCAAGGTGACCGGTGACGGCTGTCTTCCCGACCCGCTTGCCGGTGCCGATGACTGCGATCGACGGCAGTTCGAACGGGGCGAAGACGGGCGGGTCGAACCTGAAGTCGGCGCCCTCGTACGGGACGCCGAGCGCAAGGGCGCGGCTGGCGAGGGCCATCCGCTCGGGCGGCCCCAGCACCGGCTCGTCGGACAGGTCGACGACGACGTCCGGCGCGTGCTCGGCGACCGCAGCCTCTAGGGAAGCCGCCAGCGGCACGCCGTAGTCGGGATGGCCGCGGAGCTTCTCGGTACCGCCGGCCAGGACGACCGCCACGACGTCGTAGCTGAGCTCGGCGAGCGCGTCGCGCACGACCGGCGGGTAGTGCTCCCCGTCCACGATGACGACGGCGCGGTTCACCCCCGGGTCGTCACCTCCCGCTCGATCATGCCCGTGTACTTCTCGTACTCGAGCGTGTCGGTCGAGAACTGGATGATCCGCTCCTGCCCGTGGAACGGGTGCCTCCGCCAGACCTCGACGTGGCGCCCTGTGATCTCGATCACGTTGTAACAGGGGCGCGTGTGGCCGCGCAGGCGCAGCGACGAGACCGTGCCCGTGTTGACGACGAAGAGGTTCTCGAGCCGCCAGGCGTAGGGCACGTGCTTGTGTCCCGAAAGCACGAGGTGGACGCCGGCGCGCTGCAGGCACTCGATCGCGTCTCCCGCGTCGTAGACGACGTTGCGCTCTCTCCCGGTCCCCGGCACCGGGAGCAGGTGGTGGTGGAGAACGAAGATACGGAGGTCGGCCGGCTCGGCAGCGAATTCCTGCTCGATCCAGCGGTACCGCCCGCGCCCGATCTGGCCGTGGTCGAGGTCGGGCTCGGTCGAGTCCACCGCCACGACCGTGACGCCTCCCTTGCGGAGGACGGAGTTCCTCTCACCGAACAGTTCCTCGAAGTGCACGTAGCCGACGTTGCGGGAGTCGTGGTTTCCCGGCACCACGACGACCGAGTCGCATTCGATGCGATTGAGGTACTGCCGCGCCAGCTGGTACTCGTGACGGAAGCCGAAGGTGGTCAGGTCTCCCGAGCAGATGACGATCTCCGGCGCGAGATCGTTCACCTCGGCGATCGCCCGTTCGAGCAGATTCGGCTCGAAATGCTGCTCACCGCAGTGCAGATCGGAGATGTGGGCGATCGTCACCGCCCGGGCAGTGCCCACCATGACGAAAGTGTAAGGCGGCTCGGGAGTCGTCCGGGTGCGTTGCTAGCCTCGCCGGGGTGCGGGAAATCCCTCGCTCCCAGGTGGATCCGGAGACCGAGGGCGACCGAGAGGTCGTCTTCCGCGCCTATCGAGGCGTCGGCACTCCCCGCTTCGCGAACCGGATCGAGTTCGAATGCGCCAAGATCCTCGACTTCTACGCCGTTCCGTGGCAGTACGAGCCGCACCAGTTCGTGCTCGAGCGGGATCAGCAGGGTCGTGTCACGAGCGCCTTCACGCCGGACTTCTATCTCCCCGACCAGAAGCTCTACGTCGAGGTGACGGTGATGAAGCAGTCGCTCGTGACGCGCAAGAACCGCAAGCTCCGCCAGCTTCGTGAGCTGTACCCGGACGTGAAGGTCAAGCTCTTCTACCGGCGTGACATCGAGCGCCTCGCCCACAGATACCAGCTGAAACTCGCCTCATAGATCCGTCGCCGGACGGACAAATCGGGGAGATCTATCTCTCCCATCAGGAGATCGCCACCCGCGTGCAGGAGCTGGGCCGGCTCCTGGTCACCGACTACGAGGGGCGCGAGCCGATCCTCGTGGCGCCGCTGAAGTCGAGCGCCGTGTTCCTCGCCGATCTCTCGCGGGCGCTGCCGATCGTGCACGGGATCGATCTGATCGAGCTCGCGGGCTATTCCGAGGGCGTCGGTGGCGGCGTGCGCCTGCTCAAGGATCTCGACTCGCCGATCTCTGGTCGCCACGTCGTGATCGTGGAGGACGTCGTCGACACGGGGCTGACGCTGCACTTCCTGGCGCGGACGCTGGCACTCCGCAACCCGGCGAGCCTGTCCGCGGTGACGCTCTTCGACAGGCCGTACCGGCGGCTGGTCGACGACCTGCCGTTGCCGTACATCGGCTTCACCGTGCCGGACGAGTTGCTGGCGGGCTACGGGCTCGGGCTGGAAGAGCGCTGGCGTGCCCTGCCGAACGTGCATTTCGTGATCGCAGAGGCGCTCCCGTCGGCGGCCGCCAACGCGGCGTAACCCGGCGCCTGCCGTTAGCCGGTTGTGGAAAGACCGGCACGAAGTCGCCACAAATGGGGTCAGACCCTGGACTGTCCGCCTGGGACGCGGTGTGGACAAACCGGCACCAAATCGGCACATCTCTGGCGACGTCGCGCGCCGGGCCGCCCGCCATACCCGTCGCAGGGGCGACCGAACGGCTACGGCCGGTTCGAGACCGCGGGTTCCACCGGCTCACCCTCCGCCGCAGCAGCCCGCGGCTCCAGGCGGCGCAGCGCATCTGCAGCCTCGCGTCGCAGAGGCCCGACGAGCCGGCGGTAGTCCTCGTCGGAGACCTTGCCCGTGCGGTGGTCGAACTCGAGCTCCTTGAGTGCCGCCAGCGCACGGTCACGACGTTCGGCGAGCTCCAGCTGTCGCCGCCCGATCGCATCCAGCTCGTCGATCACATCCGAGCGCGTCTCGGGCTCACGCAGGAACGGCAGAGCCACGACTACGACGCAGATGACCGCGAGCAGCGCGGCGAGGACGAGAGCGATCGTCACCGCGTCTGCATGCTCGGCGCGCCAACCTCGCGGTAGCGGAGCGCCAGGCGGCGCTCTTCACGCGCGTCCGGCCACATGGCCGTGACGGAGCCGAGCAGGAAGACGAGCCCGGCGAGCCAGATGAGGTTGACGAGCGGCTTCACGAACACGCGGAACTGCACCGTCCCGTCGTTGCTGATGTCCTCCGCGATCACGTACAGATCCTCGCCGGTCAGGTAGTTGGTGCGGATGCCGACCTCGGTCGACGGACCCGAGGAATATGCGTTCTTCCCTGCTCTAATCGGGCCGAGCTCGCGCGTTCCGCGTCGCACGTCCAGGACTGCCCGGATCTCCGTCGCGTTTGCGCGCGTTCGTTGCTCGAGCTTTCGATAGGTCAGCGTGTAGCCCCCGACGGCGAGGGACTGCCCGGGCGCGAGCCGCTTGTCCGTCACGTGCTGGTATGCGCTCGAGCCCGCCACCCCGATCGCGAGCAGAACGACCGCGGCATGCACGATGTAGCCCCCGTACCGCCGCCGGTTCCGCCCGATCAACGAGGAGAAGGCTGCGGGCCAGGACTCGTTCGACAGAGCCCGCCGCGCCCGCGTCCCGCGCGCGAACTCGAGGACGATCGTCGCCAGGACGAACGCGGAGAACGTGTAGGCAACGAGGCCCGGGGTCGAGGATCCCGCCCCGAGCGCGACGAGGATCGCGCCCACGACGACCATCACCGCGAACGGCCCGGCGAAGATCCGCCCCAACCCACGAAGCGATGCCCGACGCCAGGCGATGAGAGGCCCGATCCCCATCAACAGGAGCAACGGCAGCCCGAAGACGCGCAGAAAGAAGTCGTAGTACGGCCGCCCGACGACGCGCGCCTCTCCGTGCACCGCCTCCGTGATGATCGGCCACGAGACTCCCCAGAGGATGGTCAGGCAGAGCGCGACGAGCAGGAGGTTGTTGTAGAGAAACGTCGCCTCGCGCGAGACGAGCGACTCGAGCTGTGTGCGTGCGCGCAGGAGCGGCAGCCGGTGGAGGATCAGGCCGACCGAGAACGCGGTGACGAGGCAGATGAAGCCGAGGAACCAGGGCCCGATCGAGCTCTGAGTGAAGGAGTGGATCGAGTTGATCACGCCCGACCGCGTCAGGAACGTGCCGAAGATGGAGAGACAGAACGCCAGCGACACGAGGACGACGTTCCAGACCTTCAGCATCCCTCGCTTCTCCTGGATCATCACCGAGTGCAGATACGCCGTCGACGCGAGCCACGGCATCAGTGCTGCGTTCTCGACGGGATCCCACGCGTAATAGCCGCCCCAGCCGACCTCCTGGTACGCCCAGTGGGCCCCCAGCAGCTGGCCGATGCCGAGCGCCGTCCAGGCGACGAGCGTCCAGCGCCTCGTTGCCACGATCCAGCGCTCGTCTGCCCTCCCCGAGAGGAGGGAGCCGATCGCAAACGCAAAGGGCACCGTCAGCCCGACGTAGCCGAGATACAAGAGCGGCGGGTGCGCGACCATGTACGGGTTTTGCAGGCTCGGATTCAGCCCGGCGCCGTCGACCGGTGCCGGTGACGTCTGGAACGGGCTCGCGACGCCGACGAGCAGGAAGGAGAAGAAGGTCGCGACCCCGGCGATGACCGGGACGACCCACACGACGAGGTCGCCGGCGCGCCTGCGGTTCAGCCAGACTGCGAGCGCGCCATACCCTGTGAGCACCAGCAGCCACAGCAGGAGAGAACCCTCCTGGCCGCCCCAGAACGCCGAGAGTGCGTACACGGTCGGGAGCGCACGGCTCGTGTGGTCGGCGACGTAGGTGAGGGCGAAGTCGTGGCGGACGAGCGCGACGGCGAGGACCGCGCTCGCCACGAGTGTCGACCCGAAAGCCGCGGTGAGCGCGTTCTGCGCAGACACCGCGAGCCGTCTTCGGCGGGTCACGGCCGCGACCGCTCCGGCCACCAGCGAGTAGACGATCAGCCCCAGCGAGACGACGAGCGCAGCGCGGCCGAGCTCAGGCACGACGAGCTCCTACTGGCCCTTGGGCTTTGCGGTGTACTTCGAAGGGCACTTCGTCACCATCGACCCCGGCCTGGCGACGAACGTCCCACCGTGCACGCGTCCGTCGACGACGATCTCGCGGCCGATGCGGAACGGATCCGGCACCGTGCCCCGGTACACCACGCGGACCGTCGTCGGCCCCTTCTGGTCGCGGAGGAGGAAGCGCATTCCTCCGGTGCGGGCGTTCCCCGTGACCGGCCCGACGACGACACCCCCGAGCTGAACGGTTCCGGTGTGCCCGGCAAGCTGGCTCGGCGAGATCGCGGGCGTGCCGCCACCGGCGATCGAGGTGTACAGCAGGAAGATCGCGAGCACGGCCGCGATCGAGAGAGCGATCACGAGCCGCGCCGGTGAGCGCCGCCGAGGCATCGGGACAAGTCTATCCGGGTCTCGGCTGCGGCCTCGTCCTTGAAGACAGTGCCGAACGTGCACCAATCCGCCCACAACCGGCCGCCTCAGACGGTGCAGGGTCTGTCACCACGAGCAGCGGGACCGTGCCAAGAGTGCACCGAGTTGCGCACGGCGACACGCGACGTTAGCCCGCCGCCGGGGCGGGCACGCGCGAACGACCCGGCTACGCCCGCTCGGGCTGCGTCACTGACTCGCGCCGGCGCGGGATCTCGTAGCCGTGCTCCTGGCAGAGCGCTCCGGGCAAGTCCTCCGTCAGCGCATCGCAGTACCCCTTGCCGTACGCGGCGCGCATGAAGGCCGCGACGACTTCGAGGTTCCATTCGCTGACCTCAGAGGCCTCGCGCCAGAGATCGGTCAGGCGGAGGTCGATGTCGAGCTCGAGGAGGTCAATCCGTGTCGGGCGTTCCATGAGGATCAGCGTACGAGGGGGTGCGGACGGACACCCCGCCGCGCAAGAGACACCCGTCACGAGTGGTCTCTCCGGAGAGTCCCGGCATGGATTCGCCGGCAGAAGCGAGCATGGCGACCCTTCCCGGAGCGACCACTACCATCGGAGAGTGGCCGCGATCGCCTTCGCTCTCGCGTCGTCGCTGACATGGGGCGTCGCGGACTTCTCGGGCGGGCTGCTGAGCCGCCGGCAGCCTCTGGCCGGGGTGACGGTCCTCTCCCAGGCAGCCGGCTTCACGGTGCTCCTCGCAGTGCTGGCCGCCCACGGCCATGTCGACACGCGCGCCCTCTGGATCGGCGTGATCGGAGGGATCGGCGGTGGTGCCGGGCTGGCCTGCTTCTACGCCGCGCTCGCGCGGGGAACGATGAGCATCGTCTCGCCGATCACGGCGTGCAGCGCAATCGTCCCGCTCGGGCTCGCGCTGGGAACAGGCGACAGGCCGTCCGTCCTCGCTCTCGCCGGCTCGGCGGTCGCGCTCGCAGGCGCCGTGCTGGCGTCCGTCGAGGAACGAACCGCAGGCGACGCAGGGCGGCGTGACGCGATCGCTCTCGCGGTCGGCGCTGCACTCGCAATCGGCTGCTTCGTCTTCTTCCTCGGGAAAGCCGCAAGCCACGGCTCGGCACTTTCGGCCCTCGTCGGCGCACGGATCGGCTCGCTGACGCTTCTCGTCGGGTGGGCGATCGCGACGAGCGCCACGGTCCGCGTGACGCCCCGTGCATCGCTCGCGATCGGCCTCGTCGGACTGGCGGACGTGACCGCGAACGCGCTGTTCGCGCTCGCCAGCCAGCGCGGGCTCCTGGCCGTCGTCTCCGTGCTCGGGTCGCTCTTCCCGATCGTGACCGTTCTGCTGGCGCACGTCGTCCTGCACGAGCGGATCACCGGCATCCAGCGTCTGGGAGTGGCGGTGGCGCTCGCCGGCGTGGCGGTCGTCAGCGCCGCGTGAGCCGACCTCTTACCCCGGTCTCCATGTGACCGAGTCGATCGAGTCGGCGTCGATCACCCTGCGCGCCGTACCCCCACTCGCCGGCACGACCTCGACGACGCGCGCGCCCTGAACCGCCACCCACTTCCCCTCGGGCGACCACGCCGCAAATGCGAGCGCCGAGACCCTGTGGAGGTGGGCGCCGCTGCTGTCGACGACCCACGTCCCCGTGGCATCGGCATACGCGATCCGCGTGCCGTCCGGCGACCAGTCGCCGCCCTCGGGCTCGAACAGCGCCCGCGGCACCACAACGCGGAGATCCGTCCCGTCGACACGCGTCGTGTAGAGATGCGCCGCCGAACCGTCGCCCAGCCCCTCCGCCGGGGCCGCAAAGACCAGCCGCCGCGAGTCGGGCGACCACGACAGGCCGGTCGCCAGCGCCACCTGCAGGCGCTCCCTCCCCGTTCCGTCCGGACGCACGACGGCGACGTACTCGTCCTCGCCCTGGTCGTTGATGTGCGCGACGCTGGTGAGAAACGCGACCAACGTTCCGTCCGGGGACCACACGGGATCGCGCCCGTCGCCTGTCAGCGTGCTTCGTGCCCCGCCACGCGTTGCCACCAGGAGACGAAAGTCGTCGCCGCGATACGCGAACCGCGACCCGTCCGCCGACCACGAGTACTCGTAGACCGGCCCGCGAACCACCCGGCGCGCCGCCCCGTCCGGGGGCGAGACCGTCCAGATGCCGCCGTCCCGCACAAACGCGAGGCTGCTGCCGTCGGGAGACCAGGCGAGCTGTGAGCCTGCGACCGCGAGACGGCGGAGATGCGTGCCGTTCACGTCGACGTCGTAGATCCCGGGCGTGCCTCCGACGACGCCGGAGAACGTGATCGTCCCCTGGGGCGTGGTCGCACCGCAGCCCGCGAGCGCGGCAGCCGCCGCGGCCACCACGCAGAGCCGCACCAAGTGGGCGAGATGCACCGGCGCGGAGGGTAGCTCCCTGCGGGTACCGTCACAGGCGTGGGACGCATCCGGCTCGGCCCCGCACGCTTTCCGTCGCACGAGAGCCCCGACAAGGCGATCGAGCTCCTGCAGGAGAGGGGCTACGACGCCTGCGAGATCGACTTCGAGTCGGGCTTCTGGATGGACTACGACTTCGCCGGGAGGCTCGGCGAACTGGCGCACGAGCACGACATCACGCTCTCCGTGCACGCGCCGCTGTTCGGCTTCATGGGTCACCTCGAGGCGACGGGCCGGAAATGGAGCTCCGCCGTCGGCGCACTCGACCGGAGCGCCGGCATCGCCGCCGCGTGCGGCGCGGCGCCCGTCGTCTTTCACCCGGGCTTTCTCCTCGGCCGCACCCGCGAGGACGCGCTCGACAGCGTGGTCGAGCAGCTCGGCACGCTGAGAGCACGGCTCGAGGAAAAGAACCGCGCCGTTCCGTTCGGGGTCGAGGTGATGGGGCGCGTGCGCGACCTCGGCTCGCTGGACGACGTCCTCGCGATCGCCGCCCGCGTGCCCTGGGTGCGACCCGTCCTCGACTTCGCGCACATGCACGCCACGAGCGACGGGGCCTACGTCGAGACCGAGCCGTTCGTGGAGGCGCTCACGAGGGCCGACGCCGTGCTCGAGGAGAGCGCACCGTTCCACATCCATTTCTCGGACATCCAGTACGCCAACCGAAACGAGACCAAGCACCTTCCTTACGGTGAGGGAACCCTGCGGGCAGAGCCTCTGCGCGATGCGCTCGCGGGCTTCGATCGCCCTGCGACGGTCATCTCCGAGTCCCCGGACGAGGCGTCGACTCAGGCGATCGGCGCGGTGCTGCTCGCCAGGTCGGGTCCCGGCGTTCCGGCCGAGAGCTCCGCGTAGCGCGACGCGACGGCGTCGTCGGGCATGCCGCGGCTCCGCAGAAACTCGTCGAGGCGCCCGACCACCCACAGCTCGACGTTTCGGTAGCCGGTGCCCTCGAGGCGCTCCCACGCGTCGCGCATCAGCACCTCGGCCTCGTCGAGGCGCCCTTGCTGCACGCGGACGAACGCCAGCGAGAGCCTCGTCGAGGCCTGCGAGCTGACGTCGTGCGGCCCCACGGTCTCGATCGCCTCGAGGGCCATGCGCTCGGCCTCTTCGATCCTGCCCTGACCGACGAGGACGTCGGCGAGCAGCCGCTGGCTCTCGCACAGCGTGCCGCGGTCCTCGAGCGGCATGAGCACGCGGATGGACTCCCGTGCGAGTTTCTCCGCCGTCGCCAGATCGCCGCGTTCGAGTGCGATCTCGCCGAGACGGAGGACGGTGCGACCGAGGTTCATGTTCGCGCCCAGCTCGCTGAACAGACTGCGGGCCTCTTCGAGCGACGCCTCGGCACCATCGAGGTCCCCGAGCCGGATCTGCACGTGCCCGCCATCCGCGAGGGCGTGTGCACGTGACATCGTGCTGCCGCTCTCCTCCGCGAGCACGAGCGCGCGGTCGATCATCTCCTGTGCCTCGACGAACCGCAGCTGGGTGGCGAACGACTCCGCGAGCTCGCGGGCGGCTTGCGCCTCGAGATCGATCCGTCCGAGGCGTCGTGCGAGCTCGAGCCCTTCCTTGACGTAGCGCTCGAGCTCGTCCGTCTCGCCGCCCCAGCGCGCGAGTTTCGCGCTCACCATGAGCGTGCGGAAACGGTCGTCCGGCTCGAGGACGCCGAGTGCACGCTCGGCGAGCTCCCGCGCACGCGGAAGATCGCCGTCGCGGAGCAGCGTCACCTCCGCCAGCGCGGTCAGCGCTCCGCCCTCGATCTCGTGATCGCCCGCGGCCGACGCCTCGTTCGCCACGCGCTCCATCTCACGCGAGACGGCCGGGAGATCGGCGAGCCGCCAGGCTGCGCGCGCCGCCTGGAAGCGCCGCTCGAGCGTCGGCTCCAGCTCGACCGAGCGCAGAAGCAGCTTGCGGCCGGAGCGGTTCGCCTCACGACCCAGTGCGCGCCTGCCGGCGACTTCGAGCGCGGCGGCGGTCTCGCGACCGAGATCCGCGGGGACGGATCCGTCGAGCTCTCCGAGCAGGGTCGCAGCCTGATCGAGATGGTAGGCACGGATCTCCATGAGCTCCTCCGCGCCACGCGCCTTGAGCCAGTCGGCAAAGCGGCGATGCAGCGACGCCCGCGCGTCCTTCGAGAGCCCCGAATAGGCGACGTCGCGGATGAGAACGTGCTTGAAGCGGTAGGCCTGCTCGCCCGAGATCGACGACCGGTGCTCGCGCGAGACGAAATCCCGTTCGACGAGCTCGTCGAGTGCGGCGGCCACCCCGTCGTCGCCGGCAAGCGTCGACACGGCACCCGCCCAGAACACACGGCCGATCACGGCCGCGCGCTGAACGACCGATTTCGTCCGCGGCTGCAACCGATCGACCCGCGCGGCGATCAGCGCCTGCACGGTGTCCGGGATCCGGTCCTCGGTTGCCGCCGAGCCACGCTCCAGCAACATGCGCACGGTCTCCTCGACGAACAGCGGGTTTCCCTCCGCCTTCTCGAGCACGGCTGCCCGCTGGCCGTGCGTCAGATTCTCGGTCGCGAGCAGGGCATCGACGAGCGTCGAGCTCTCTTCGCGATCGAGCGGCTGCAGCTCGATCGTGGCAGAGCGGAGGCGACCGCCTCCCCAGCTCGGCCGGACGTCGAGCAGCTCGGGCCTCGCCAGGCACAGGATCAGCAAAGGCACATCCTTGACACGCTCGGCCAGCTGCTCGATCAGGTCGAGAAGCGGCTCCTCAGCCCAGTGAATGTCTTCGAAGCAGAGGATCAGCGGCTGTGCCGCCGCCAGCTCGGTTGCCCACTCGTGCGCGGCCCAGGAGATCTCCTGTGCCCCGCTCTCGTCCGAGAACCGGTCGAGGAGCCCCGAGGCGAGCCCGAGCAGATCCGCGACCGCCTCGTCGCCGCACGTCTCGCGCAGCTTCTCCACGGCCTCCTCCATCGGGTCGTCGTCGGAGATGCCCGCCGACGACTTCACCATCTCGGCGAGCGGCCAGTACGTGATGCCCTCGCCGTACGGGAGGCAGCGCCCCGCGAGCACGATGGTCCGCTCGACTCCGTCGATGAACTCCCGGACGAGCCGGCTCTTGCCGACGCCGGGCTCGCCGTAGAGCGTGACGAGGTGAGCGCGACGGTCACGGAGGGCGCGGGCCCAGGTGTTGTGCAGGAGCTCCAGCTCCTCTTCCCGGGCGACGAACAATGTGCCGACGACTAGCGCCCGGTCTCCCCCCTCGGTCGTGCAGACGACGTTCCAGGCCGAGACCGAGCGGGCCAGACCGCGGAGCTCGAGCTCCCCGCGAGCCTCCACCTGGAGGCGTCCCCGGGTCAGGTCGTGCGCGACGGGCCCGATCAGGATCTCCCCTGGAGCCGCGGTCTGCTGGAGGCGAGCGGCGACGTTGACGGGCTCGCCGGTCGCGAACGTCGACTCGCCGTCGTCGATCACGACCTCGCCGGCCTCGAGCCCGATGCGCACGGCGAGGCCCAGCTCCTCGACCGCAGCGAGAATGGCGATCGCAGCGCGGGCGGCTCGCTCGGCGTCGTCCTCGTGCGCTTGAGGGACACCGAACGCAGCCATCACGGCATCGCCTGCGAACTTCTCCACGACACCGCCATGGGCGGTCACACACTGGGATACACGTTCGAAGTAGCGCGTCACACGACGCCGGACGACCTCTGGATCGGCGCTCGCGAGGAGCTCGGTGGAGCCGACCAGATCGGCGAAGAGAACGGTCGCCAGCTTGCGCTCCATCGGCCCAGTCTACGGGCGTCGCTCCACGCTGCGACGGCTCCGAATTAGGATCGCAGCGTGCTCGACCCCAACGTTTTCAAGGCCTACGACATCCGCGGCGTGCACGGCACGGAGATCGACGAGGACGGCGGCTACCGGGTGGGTCGCGCGTACGCGGAGCACTTCGAGCCACGCACCGTCGCCGTCGGCCGCGACATGCGCGTGTCGTCGCCGACGATGGCCGCGGCGGTTATCGAAGGCGTGGCGGACGGCGGCGCCGACGTGATCGACATCGGGATGGTCGGAACGGAGATGCTGTACTACGCGGTCGGCGAGGGGGGCCTCGAAGGCGGGATCTGCGTCACCGCCTCGCACAACCCGAAGGAGTTCACGGGCATGAAGATCGTCCGGCGCGGCGCGCTGCCCGTCGGAGGAGAGTCCGGGCTGCTCGACGTCCGCGATCGCGCGCTGCGCGATTTTCAGCCGGCCACGCAGCCGGGAACCGTCAGCACACGTGACATCTGGCCCGGATTCGTCGAGAAGGTGCTTTCGTTCGTGGACCTCGCCGACATCCGGCCGCTGCGGGTCGTCATCGATGCGGCGAACGGCATGGCCGGCGCGATGTTGCCACCAGTTCTCGAGCACCTCCCGATCGACGTCGTCCGCTGCTCGTTCGAGCCGGACGGCACCTTCCCCAGCCACGAGCCGAACCCGCTCCTGCCCGAGAATCGCGAGCTGATCGTGCGGCTGACGCGTGAGGAGGGAGCCGATCTCGGTGTCGCTTTCGACGGCGACGCCGACCGCTGTTTCTTCATCGACGACGCGGGCGAGTTCGTGCCGGGTGACTTCGTCACCGCGCTTCTGGCCGGCGCGATGCTGGCCCGGGAGCCGGGCGAGAAGGTGATCTACGACGTCCGCGCGAGCCGCGCGGTGCCGCTCGCAATCGAGACCGCCGGAGGCATCCCGATCGTCAGCAGGGTGGGTCACGCGTTCATCAAGCACCTCATGCGGAAGGAGCAGGCGTTGTTTGCCGGCGAGGTCTCCGCGCACTACTACTTCCGCGATTTCTCGCAGTCGGATACGGGCGTCGTGCCGTTCCTCGTCATGCTCGACCTGATCTCCCGCAGTGTCGGCCGCCTGTCGGAGCTTCTTGCTCCCTATCGCGAGCGGTATTTCCTCTCCGGCGAGATCAACACACCCGTCGCGGACGTTGCGGTCAAGCTCCAGGAGTTGAAGGAGCGGTACGCGGCTACCGGCGGGCGGATCTCGCACCTCGACGGTCTGTCGGTCGATTTCGACGACTGGCACTTCAACGTGCGGCCGTCGAACACCGAAGCGCTTCTGCGGCTCAACCTCGAAGCGCTCTCGGAGCAACGGATGGCCGAGAAGCGCGACGAGGTTCTCGCCGTCATTCGGTCGTAGGCAGCCGCGACGCCAACGCGTCGACGAAGCTCGCCTGCAACCAGGTCAGCCAGCCGTAGACCGACAGCTCGACCGCATCGGGGTGACGAGGATCGATGCCGCGGTCGTAGAGCTCCTCGGTCACGCCCAGGCGCTCCCCGAGCACGAGCCTCAAGTCGTTGAGTGCTCCGCACCACGCTTCCGCCTCGGCCTCGGTCAGACTCGGCGAGCGGGTATCGCGCAACGTCGCGAGCGCCTCCAGCCGCACGGAGACGAGCGATTGCCGGACGAGACGGCGATACTCCTCATCCGCTTTCGGGTCGTCCCGATACGCAGCCGGAAACAAGCGCGCGACGGCGGGGTCCTCCGAGGCGACGAGCTCCTCGAGCTCCGCGGCGAGACCGCGGAGAAGCTCGCGCTCCTCGGGCTCCAACTCGACGGCGTACCTCCCGTCGGGCAGCGGCTGTACACCGTGGGCCACGCTAGTCCTGCTGCATCGTGGCCCAGAGGCCGGCGGCGTGGAGGCGTGCGACGTCGTGCTCGGCCTTCTCACGCGTACCGCTGGACACGACCGCCTTCCCCTCGTGGTGCACCTGAAGCATCAGCTTCTCGGCCTTCACCCGGTTGTACCCGAAGAGCTTCTGGAGGATCAGCGTCACGTAGGTCATCAGGTTGACCGGGTCGTTCCAGACGATCACCACCCACGGTCGATCGGTCGTGCCTGCCTCGTCGACGTCCGGCTTCTCGACGCGAACGGGCGCCTCGATGGTCTGGGCCATGGCGTCATTGTGGCCAACCGGCAGCTCGAAGTCTCTGACATAGGATCGGTGCGGTGAGACCAGGCACCGATGACCCGCTCGAGCTCGGCCGCGTCACCGATCGACGTCCGCCGTTCAAGTACTCCGCGCTCACCCGCATCTGGTTCTCGGACACGGATGCGCAGGGAATTGTCTACTACGGCCGGTACCTGCCGTACTTCGACCATGCGCGCGTCGAGTACCACCGGCACCTCGGGCTGCTGCACACACCGGGTGCCGAGTTCGTGATGCGAGCCTTGCAGGTCGAGTACCACGCGCCCGCGCGGTTCGACGACTTGATCGAGACCTTCGTCCGGATCGCGCGTATCGGCCGCTCGAGCGTGAGCTACGAGTGCGCCGCCTACCGGCTGCCCGACGACGTGCTGATGGTGACGGCCACGCAGACGGTCGTCCTCGTCGACACGACCCAGCGGCGCACGAGCCAGGTCCCGGAGGCGCTGCGCGAACAGGTGCGCGCGTTCGAAGGGGCAGATCTCGAGTGAGCGCCGAGGCGCTGTCGACGTTGAGCGAGATCCTGGACGGCGGCGGCGACGTCGATGACGTCCTCCGGGCAGCGGTGGCCGCGCTCGTCGCCGATCCGTCGATCGTCTGGGCGGGCATCCGGTTCCTCGAGGAAGGCGAGCTCGTGCTGGGGCCCTCCGCGGGAGAGCCGGACGGGGCGCGCCGCGTGACCGCTCCGATCGCCTACGGGGACGGCACCGTCGGAGAGCTCGTCGTGGACGGAGATGCCGAGGCCGCGTTCCTCGAGCGGGTCGCGGGACTGATCGCTCCGTACGTCCTGCTCGGCTGGGACACGGGCGGCGTGGAGTGGGTGCCGTAGGCACCCACAGGGTCTGGCCTTCCGGCCAGACCCTGTTTGAGCGAGCCACTCCGGATGTGACAAGCCGGGTCAGACCAGAAGGTCTGACCCCGCCTGCGGTTGGCCCCGCGTCTCGATGAGACGCGGGGCCTCTCCTGGGACTCGACGGCGTAAACCTGACGGCCGTTGGCGGGGGCCCCCCTCGCGGGAGATAGCCGGTGCGCGCCCGCTCACGCCGCCGCGAGCGGGCGCCGCAGCCGGTTTCCCCCTCCCCCTGGTCTTGTTGTAGTGCGCTTCCGGGGGACGACAATCCCTCGATCGAGGGAGTGGATCCCTCGAAAGGGGTACCTCCCCCGATCGGGGTACCTCTCACTCGTTCAAGGGATCGCCTACCTGAGCGAGCGCGCGATGCGCAGGGCCTGCGTCAGGGTCACGTCTCCCTCGAGTCTCAACAGCAGCCCGCGGCGCTGCCAGAGGAGCGTGTTCTTGTCCAACCGGAGCGGCGCCGACGCGATCTGGCCGGTCGGCGTCAGGAAGACGAACTCGTGCAGCGCTCCCTCGATCCAGAGCGCCGGCCGGTCACCGATCGTGAGTCGCCTGACGTGCGTGTTCCCCTGCACGAACTTCTCCGCGTACGCGAGGTTCAGCTTGCCGCCGACCTCGGTGAGCAAGAGCCGGACGTGCCTCGGCGCGCCGTAGAGGAGCGTGACCTCGTCGACGATGAAGTGGCCGACGTAGACGGCATCCGGCGGGCCGACGTCGTCGCCGGGCACAAGGATGTCGAAGCCGACCCGCTGCCGGGCCTCCGTCAGTGGAATGAGGACGCCGATCGAGGGAGTTCGGTTCGTGTCGACCGTGGGCAGCGTGTCGACGAACACGACGCGGACGCCGCCGATGCCGAACCAGTGCAGGATTCGCGAGCGCGCCTGCGGCACCGCGAAGGCAGCGCTGAGGACGGCGACCACGAGTGCCGCAGCAAGGAGCACGAGCGGCGATCGGCGCCGAGCCCTTCGCGTTGACGTCGGCTCGCGCTCGAGGCGCGCAGTCACGGCGCGCGAGACGTCCGGTGTCTCCGGGAACGCGTCCGCCCCGACCGCCAGCAACTCCCGCTCGAGCATGCTCACGCGATCGCCTCCTCGCCGACGACGTCACGCAGACGTGAAAGGGCGCGCGCCGACCGCGACTTGACGGTTCCGCGGCGAAGTCCGAGCGCGGCTGCCGTCTCTTGCTCGGAGAGACCGACGAGGTACCGGCACGCGAGAACGGCCCGGTCGTCGTCGCGCAGGCGGTCGAGCGCCGCGAGGAGCTCGGCTCGGCGCT
>JACXTT010003346.1_pt1 | contig 24775 bp, 22 predicted proteins | sample 9270951 | NCBI WGS metagenome assembly JACXTT01 (sample SAMN15532306, study PRJNA645909) | rock metagenome | isolation source: weathered quartz diorite | place: Puerto Rico | collected 2017-06-21
ATGCCCGCGATAATGTGGACCAGCAGCCATTGCATTCGCGGTCGATAGATTCCGAATTGTCCAGGATCGGACGTCAGATATGTCGTCGCATAGCCGTACACAAAACAAAGGGCGATTGCGCTGGGCAAACCTAGGACTGGGATATTCCCCCGATGACGCATGCTGCGGCCATTGCAACCATAATGCCAACACGTATCCGCTTTACCATCCGTCGGCTTGTTTTCCGTATCAAATCAACTATGTAGTCGGGGGCTTTAACCCGCGTTACCACAATTTTCCGTGCTAGCATGCCCCGGTACGGTCAAGAAGGTGACATTGAACGTCAAGAGGGGCAGCATCGTCGCGTTTGTCGGTCCGAGCAGAGCAGGGAAAACAACCATGATTCGCTCCTATTTCACCAAACCGGAAATTCGTCAGAGTTGAACGACCATGCACCAGGGCCAAAAGAGGGAACGACGCTTCAACGAAATGCGAGCCGTCCTCGCTGAGCGAAACGGATTCTACCGGGATCGGCTGAAACAGGCCGACCGCTTCGAAGACATTCCGTTCACCACAAAACAGCAACTCGTCGATGATCAGACAAACAATCCGCCCTTCGGCACGAACATGACATTCCCTCTGGAGAATTACACGCGAATTCATCAGACGTCGGGCACAGCAGGCAAACCGATTCTCTGGTTGGATACGCAAGAAAGCTGGGACTGGTGGTTGCGCTGTTGGCATGAGGTCTTTAATGGAGCCGGCGTTGTCAAAGGTGACCGCGTGTACGTCGCGTTCTCCTTTGGCCCATTCATCGGATTTTGGGCTGCGTTTGAAGCCGCGCAACACATGGGTGTGCTGACCATCTCCGGCGGTGGGCAGTCCACCGAACAGCGGGTCCAGTCTATCCTTCAGCGTGAAGCGACCGTTCTGGTCTGCACGCCCACGTACGCACTACGGCTGGCAGACGCGGCGCGGCAGCAAGGAATCGACATGAGTCGCAGCACGATTCGCATAACCGTTCACGCGGGCGAACCGGGCGCCAGCATTCCTGAAACGCGAAAGCGAATTGAGGACGCATTTGGGGCCAAGACATTCGATCACGTTGGAATGACAGAGATGGGAGCGTACGCTTTCGAATGCGAAGGCCAATCCGGATTGCATATCAACGAAGATGAATTCATCGGCGAAATGATCGATCCGGAAACGCTCGCGCCTGTCGGCGACGGTCAAAAAGGCGAACTGGTGTTGACGAACCTCGGACGCGTTGGAATGCCATTGATTCGGTATCGTACCGGCGACCTCGGCGTTATTTCTCGCGAGCCCTGCAGATGCGGCCGCCGATGGGCGCGGCTCATGGGCGGCGTTCTCGGACGCGCAGACGACATGATCACAATCAGAGGCATCAATGTATTTCCTAGCGCCGTGGAGAATATTGTGCGGCGACATCCTGAGGTCGTGGAGTTTGCGATTGAAGTGTTCCGGCAGCGGGAAATGCATGAGCTGCATTTGAAGGTGGAAATTGCGGCGGGCTCACCCAATGGAGTCATCGAGCGGCTTGCCTACGAGTTCTCCAACGATCTCCGCATCCGGGCGAACATCGAACATGTGCCTGACGGGAGCTTGCCGCGTTTCGAACTAAAATCTCGACGATTGAGGTTCGTGGAATAGGTAATTGGGGACTGTCCCCCGATTACCTTACAAATCCAGCGGTCTACCCATCTTTCTATCTAAAGCTCTTTCGTAAATTACCTTTCCGATCGCTACGTCTTCCAACGCGATACCGCCGGATTTGAAAAGTGTGATATCGGACGCGCCGGTTCGGCCAGGTTTGACCCCGGCAACGACATCCCGCAATTCGGTGAAATCTTCCCAATGCCGCCGGCCGGTTTCGATGACGCCCAGAAATTCCCCGGATTCGATTTTCGACTGTTCGATGGAGTCGACAACGAGACGGTTCGATCTCAGCAGAACATCGTCATCGAGTTCGCGCCGAAGCAGTAGATTGCCTCCGGCCGCGTTGATGTGAACTCCCGACTGCAACCACTCGCCTCTCAGCACCGGTTCGCGGCTGCTCGTGATGGTGGTTACAATGTCGCTGGACCTCACAGCGTCTTCCGGAGAACCGGCCGCGACGAGTTCGGCTTTAACGCGTGGCTGCATCTTACTAATAAACGCCTCACGGCGCTCCGGCTTCTTGTTGACAACGGAAACGCGTTTCAAATCGCGAACTGCGTCAATCGCGAGAAGCTGACTCTCCGCCTGCCAACCAGCGCCGAACAGCGTGGCATGGCGGGAGTCGTCTCTTGAAAGTAGTTTTGTCGCTAGGCCGCTTGCCGCGCCCGTTCGCATTTGCCCGAGGGAATCGGCTTGTATGATCGCAAGCAGATCGGCTGTTTGCGCAGAGTAGAGAAAGAACAAGAAAGTCGCCTTGCCGGCTGCGACGGTATATGCCTTGTAGCCGAAATAGCCGGGAATCGCCGCAGCCATCATGTGCAGCGTGGCTCCGGGAAGCCGCAAACGATTGCGCGAGTTCGTCCACGCGCGGCCGATGGCTTGATCGCGGAACGCGGTTTCTAAAACGTCGATGACTTCGGGGACAGAGACGAGATGTTCGACGTCTTGTTCCCGGAGGTAGAGAGGCATTCCTACTTCGTTTGCATCACCCACACGCCGTTCCAATCTTCCGGCGGTGGCGACTTCTTCAGCAGTTCACAGCGCTCGATGTACATCTGGGATACGTAATCGTGGGGATTCAGCGCAAGCGCATCCAGGAAGGCTCGAATTCCATCGGACCAGCGGCGTTCTCGATAGCATTTCACGCCATAACGGAACGTGTTGAGAACTTCCATGACGTTCGGGAAAGTCTCGTCGGTGTGGTAATCGAGCACTTCAACCAAACCGACTGGCTGAGTCTTTCCTTTCACGACTACGCGGTCGAGCTCGCGCGTACGGTACGTATCGCGTAATTTCTTGAAGGTGTATTCACTGATCAGTAGATGCGCATGATACTGCTTACATGCGCCTTCCAAGCGTGAAGCAAGATTTACGCCATCGCCGATAACGGTGTAGTCCATGCGGCGCGGAGAACCGATGTTGCCAGATACGATCATGTCCGTATTGATGCCGATGCCGATATCGATCGGCCGCTTGCCCTCGGCACTGCGGCGAACATTATAAGCATTCAATTCATGAAGCATGTTGAGGGCGGCATGGACGGCGCGATCCTCATCGTCGCCGTGTGACAACGGCGTGCCAAAGATGGCCATGATTGCGTCCCCGATGAACTTGTCGAGCATTCCGCCTTCCCACTGAATACAGTCCACCATGACGGTGAAATATTCATTGAGCAGGCTGACCGTGGCCTGTGGCCCTAGTTCTTCGGTAAGCGTCGTGAAGCTGCGAATGTCGGAGAACAGCACGGACGCCACGCTGCTCTGTCCGCCGAGAATCTCGGCTCCGGCCTGAAGCACCTTTTCAGCAATTGTGGGATCCATGTAGCGCGACATCGTCGTCTTGAGCCGCTTCTCGGTGCTGATGTCCTCGATCATCACCAACGAGCCGAGTTTCTTCTTCTGGGTACTGATCAGCGGAAGAACGGTGAGGTTTGCCGAGACTTTTTCATCGGCGAACATCATCTCGGCATCCATCGTCACATCTTGGGTTTGGTTTTGGCCGACAAGCTCGATCTTGTCGGCGACCCACTTGTTGGGGCCGCTGAAAACGTCGATGGCGGTACGGCGGAGAATGTCCTGGAGTTGAACTTTCATAATTTTCAACCCTGCGTCATTGCATGTCACGATCGCACCGTCTTCGTTCAGAGTAATCACTCCGCTCGACATACTTTCCAGAATGCTTTCGTTGTAATTCTTCATGTTCTGGATATCGTCGAACAGTTTGGCGTTCTCGAGAGAGATGGCGATTTGGGAAGTGAACGCCTTGAGGCGCGCTTCGTCGTGTTCGGTGAAAGTTCCGCCCCGCTTGTTGAGGACTTGCGTGACGCCGATTATCTTTCCGTCCTTATTGATGACGGGAACGCACAGCATCGATCGCGTGAAGAAACCTGTCGTTTTGTCGAACGCAGGGTTGAATCGAAGATCGGCATAAGCGTAAGGAATATTCACGCTCTGCACCGATTTGAACACAGCTCCGGCAATTCCCATGTGATTCGGAAACCTGATTTGGGTTGCGCCGAGACCTTCGCCGACTTCGGTGTATAGCTGGTTGGTTTTTTCGTCGTTGAGGAACAAAGTCGACCGTTCGGCATCGAGCATTTGCGTGATGGTGCCGATCAGCTTTTGAAGGAGCGGTCCTAGTTTGATTTCCGTCGAAACCTCAGATACAACCTGCAACAACTGCAGCTGCTGTTGCCGATCGAGTTCGATTTCCTCCGCCGCCCGGCGGCTTTCGATCGCAACAGTGGCCTGGCGCGTCATGGCCTCGAGGAGATCGCGATCCTCATCCGAGAACTGGCCTTCCTTTTTGTTCAGCAGTTCGGCCGCGCCGATGACGTAACCTTTCAGCGTCCGCAGCGGAACGCACAAAATGTTCTTGGTCACGTAGCCGGTTTTCTTGTCGATCTCAGGATTGAAGCGCTCGTCCGCATAGGCATCATGAACAATCACTCCGCGGTCCTTCATGAATACATGTCCGGCCACGCCCAGATTGTTCAGCATGCGAATTTCGCGAGTGACCTTGCCGACCGTAAGGCGCGTGTAAAGCTCGCCGGTGCGCGGATCGTTTAGAAAAACAGAAGCTTGTTCGGCATTGATGACAGAGGCTGTGTATTGGGCAAGCACCTGGAAGGCGTCGGCAAGATTGCCGGCGTGGGCCATCTTGTTCGAGACTTCAAGTAGAAGCTCAGTGAGATGTGCGCGCGGCTGTCGTCGTTTCTGTCGAGCCGTCCGTTCCTTTATTGCTTTCATTCAACTCTTCAAGTCTTTCGCGAAGTGCAGCGATCGTCTGGTGAAGTTCTGCGATCTCGTGGTCCTTTTGTAGACGCACCTCCTGCACCTTTTGTTCGTGCAATGCTTCTCGCAGCTCCAGTTGATCCCGCAATTCGATGATATTAGCGCGCAACTGCCGAATTTGCGCATTGGACTCGGAGACTGCTTGTTGGATGTGCTCTCGCTCCCCATTGTGGGCTTTTTCTAACTCTTCACGCAGTGCGAAGATTGTGTCCTTCAGCAATTTGAGTTCTAGATCGTTCTTCATAATATGACAAGGACCGCGCTTTGTGCTGCGCGGCCCTTTTTAGTATTCGGTTGTCGTGGTGAGCGGCTATTTAATGCCAGCCAACTCCTGCAACAGTCTCCAGTTCTCAAGCCGCTCCTGATTCGTCGCGATCAGGGTTTGGCTGGGATTGCCTTCTTTATCGAAATGCTTCGAGAATCGGCCTTCCGAACGTGCAAACGTGACGAAATCGACTGCCTCGCCGGTTTTCGGGTTCACGTACCAGTCGTCCTTGACGTTGGGATTCCCGGCCAGGCTCAGCCGCTCTTTGAATTTCGGCCCTTTGCGCGGATCGTAAATCAAGATCGGGAAACTTCGAGAATCCGCGGCAAGTTTTGCTTGGTGCTCGGCCATGTTGTCGCCGACGCCGTGTTCCGGCTGGCATGTCGTAAAAACGTTCACGATCGCAGGACCGGGATACTCGTTCGCCTCCATGACAGCCTTATAGAAATGATTCGGGTGGGCGCACGTCGTTTGAGCGACATAAACATCTTTGTGCATCATGCAGATGTTTGCGAGTTCCTTCCGGTTCTCTTTCTTCCCATGGATGACTTTCCCATGGAAGCTCATCTTCGCGTCTTGACCTTTGAACGAACTCGTGGACGTCTGGCCACCTGTGTTCGAATAAACCTGCGTGTCGAGCACGATGACTTTGATATCCATGCCCGCTGCAAGCATCCGTGACAGCGACTGGAAGCCGATATCGTTCATCGCGCCGTCGCCGCCGATGATCCACAGGCGCTTCTTCTGCCAGCCCTGAACATCCCATTTCGCTCGCACACCCATAGCGACTGCCGGCGCGTTTTCGAAAAGGGAATTGGTCCATGCGACCTGGTACGGATTGTACGGATACGTCGACGTGTACACCGTGTTGCAGCCAGTGGCGGCCACGATTCCGATGTTGTCCTTTCCGTAAACGAATCCCGTTGCGGCCAGCATCATGCGCAACGCCGTCGCTTCACCGCAGCCCATGCAGGATCCAGCGCCACCGACATAGAGGAGCGAGCGTTCGGCAAGCATCATATCGGCGAGGGCTTTTTCGTTGATGTACTTTTTCGGAGTCTCCGGCATGTTCCGATAGAAACTGAACGCGGCCTTGTACCACGCCATGTTCTTGTCATCTTTCGGAATCATCTTCAGCGCATTGTGGTCGCCGCACGCATCGACGCATTCTGCGCAACCTTTGCACTTCGTTGGATCGATGAAGATGCCGAATTTGCCGCCTCCGCCCGGAGTCTTCTTTTCAATGACGTTGTAATATTTATTCGTGATTCCCCATTGCTTGCCCAAGCTGTCCCGCAGTTCCGCGTTCTCAATGTGAGTTAACCGTTCTTCCAGAGTTCCAGGCTCGGCGACTTTGCCAAGGATTGCCGTGTCCGGACACTCTGTGACGCAGTCCATGCAGCCGACGCAATTCTCAGTGATGAACTCCGGAATGTCAGGAGCGATGTAAATGAAATAACGAAATACACCAGTGCCGGCTGGAATGATGCTGCGGCCCACTTGGTCGTCGGCTTCCAAGCCTTTTTCTGCCGTACCGCTTTCATAAGCGGGGATGACGCGGTTGTTGAAGTCCTCGATGTCGACGACATTGATCCGAATATCCTCGATGAGTCGTTCAACAGGTACATCGAATTCGTTCATCTGTTACTCCTTAATAAGATCCGGGACGGTTGCGTCGTTTCCCTAATTCTGGTTTTCGAATTAGGGAAACGACGCAACCGTCCCGGAATTACCTTTGCCTGGGTTGGCCAACATGACTTCGCGCGGAATCTCCATTAACTCACGATAGCCGCGGGACACGGCTTTCAAGTTGTCTTGTACAACGCGCTCGCCGCGCTTGCCGAAATATTTTCTCAATGCCTTTTCGACACCCTTGAACAGGTCTTCCTCGCTGATGCCGCTATCGGCTGTGAACGGTGTGACGCGCAGGAATACGCCCAAGAGCACGATTCCTTGCATACGCTGTTGCAGGTCTGCGAGCGAAGAGACTTCTTTTGCGATCTTCACCGTATCCAACGCGAACACTCTCGCGTTCTTTTGGATCAAATTGCGGCGCGCCCAAGCAGGTACTGCCGCCCAGATTTCGTTGGTTTCCGTTTTCGGACTCTGCACAAAGACCATTCCGTTGTCGGCGAGACCGGCAAGTGGATTCTCGAGATTGAACGCATTCACATCGTTGAGAGGAATGAATTCCACATGCTCGAGTTCGGAATGAACACGGATGTGATCTTTTGCGATGGTGAGATAGTAAGTGGTCGGCAGTCCTTTTTTCTCCGAGCCGTATTTCGGATACGCCTGCACGTCCATGCCGAATACTTCGCCGGCGATCGTGGCGATAACTTTGTTTGTCGTGACGGAACCATAACCGCCTACGGAATGGCCGCGCATCGAGAACGAGCCCGGCGTGCGGACATCGGGATCGTTAGTGACCGGCAATGCTGTTTCATGCTTGATGCCCAATGAGAAGTACATTCGCGGGCTCTTGCTGAGCATGTTTTCAGTGATGGCGATGTAATCGCCTGCGCGAACATCTCGGCTGCCCAGACCGGCCGAGCCGCCGAAGAATTTCGGAACACTGTGGAGATCCGGATAACCAGGGGTTCCCGAAACCGCATCGGCGAATGCAGCTTTGATTTCGCACAGCAGAGGATTGGATTGCATCATCGGAACGTCGAGACGTTCGATCACCGAAATCGCCTTGCAATGGCGCAGCGCTTCGACGACTTCGATCGAAGGAAAAGGCCGCCAGCAGGTGACGTGGAGCAAGCCCACTTTAACACCCATGTGCTCCCGGATGTAATCGACGACCGCCTCACCGGTTTCCAACATGCAACCGGATCCCACGACTGCATAGTCTGCATCTTCCAAACGGTACGGCATGATCACGTCATACTTTCTGCCAGTGAGCCGCGTGTATTCATCCATGACCGCTTTCAGCGTAGGAAGGACGCGATCGTACCACTTGCGCTGCGCAATCTTTCCCTTCATGTAGCTGTCCTGGTTTTGGACAACACCCGACATCAACGGAACGCGAGGATCGAACAACGGACGCGTGCGCTCCGACGGATGACCAACGAATTGCCTCATCAATTCCGGTTCCGCCAGCTTTACGTTTTCGATAGTGTGCGTGGTGAGAAATCCGTCCTGGACGTTAAGGAAGGGAGTTTCGGTCTCTTCGGCAGCGCGGCGGGCGATCAAAGCGAGATCCCCGGCTTCCTGCGCGTTGCGGGCGAACAGTACGCCCCAACCGCAATCGGCAACGCCGTAAACGTCGTCATGTCCGGCGTGCACATTCAAGGAGTGTGACGTGACGGCTCGCGCGCCGATATGAAACACGACAGGCAGCCGTTTGCCCGCGATCGTGTAGAGAACTTCCTTCATTAATATAAGGCCTTGGCCCGAAGTGAAATTCGTGACGCGCCCGCCGGAGACCGCAAAACCTTCGCAAGTGCTGGCGGCGCTGTGTTCGGATTCCGGCTCGATGAACGCCAACTCTTCGTCCCACAGATTCCGCTTACCGTTAGCGACCTCGGCCTGGTACCCGCCGCCCATTGTCGTGGACGAAGTAATTGGGTACGCGCATGCCCCTTGAGTGATATGCGTCTCGACCCAAACGACCATGCCGGCACCGTCGGACGTGGTCGGAATACCTGGAAATGGGGGCTTATGTTCGGTCGAGGACGACTCCCGCTCGGTAACAGGGGCTTGGCCGTTAAGAGTTGTGCTCACGCTACCTCCTTACTGCAGCAACTATGACTTAAACCGGCTTGGAGCTTATCACAAAAACTCCTTGCCAGTGTTGCGCATCTACTACTATCCTTACCGCCCATTAGCGATTCGAATACTATGTAGCAGCCTGATAATCGGAGGCGTCATGCAAGCAGCAGCGTCGCGTGTGAGAGAGCACCAAGTGGTCTTCTGTGGGCTGGAAGTTTTGAGGCTGATCGGCGAAAGAATCGAGAATCGGAACGACGTCGACGGTGAAGATTTGCAGCTTGTGTTGTCCTTCATGCGTGATGTCGCGCACCGATGCCTCGATAATACCGAAGAGATTTTGCGGGCCGCTTCGCTGGACCAAAATGTGGCGAAACATCGCCAGGCAAAATCCATGTTTGAAGAATTAATTCAAGTGGACGGTGTGGCATTTGCGTCCACATGCCGGCGGTACACGGACCTGCTTGCGAATTCCATATTCGAAGATCGCCGCTGCCTTTCGACACTCGACTGTGATCCCGTGACACTTAGTCAATTCTACGAGTGGGAACGCGAAATCGCAGAGGTTGCGCAGCGCCACGGTCAGACCCTCCACCGACTCGAAATCAAGTACACGAGCCCACATTGTATTTGACTGTAGGGGCGCTCTGCGAGCGCCCTAGGCGGTCATAGACCGCCCCTACAGTTTCATTTATCATTACCCGGCATGATCGTTCAGGGCTTCAAGATGGCTGCCGTCGCCGCAGGGATCAAGGCGGCCGATGCACTGGATCTTGCGTTGATCTATTCCGAAAGGCCGGCTACTGCCGCGGCGGTCTTCACACAGAATACTTTTATTGCTGCGCCCCTCATCGTTTCGAAGAAACATCTCGAAGACAGTGGCCATCGCGTTCGTGCTGTCATCGTCAATTCCGGCAATGCGAATGCTGCGACCGGCGAGGCCGGAGTGCAGGTGGCACGAGCTACAACGGAGGCGCTGGCGTCGCGGATTGGATGCAGTTCGAAGGAAGTGATCGTGTCCTCCACAGGAGTGATCGGCCGTTCATTACCGGCAGGCAAGATTCGCGATGCTATTCCTCGTCTCGTCGAGGGTTTACTTCCGACCAATCTGGAATTACTGGCGCGCGGCATCATGACGACGGATACCGTTCCTAAAATCGCGACTGCGGGAGTGGGCGATGCTCGCATTGCCGGCGTCGCCAAAGGCGCGGGAATGATCCATCCCGATATGGCCACGATGCTCTCTTTCATCGTGACCGATGCCGATGTGCCTTTCGGTGAGCTTGATGAAACGTTGCGATATGCGGTGCACCGTTCGTTCAATTCCATCTCCGTCGATGGTGATACATCGACGAATGACATGGTCGTGGTGCTCGCGAATGGAGCTTCAGGAGTGCGTCCGCCTTCATATCAGTTCCGCGATCGGCTGACGGAAGTTTGCACTCAGCTTGCAACGGCGATTGTTCGCGACGGAGAAGGTGCTACGAAGTTCGTACAGATCGACGTCGAAGGAGCCCCGAGCGAAGAGGCCGCGCACACGATCGGACGAACGATCGCACGCTCGCCACTGGTGAAAACTGCGATCTATGGCGCTGACCCGAATTGGGGACGCATTGTTGGAGCGATCGGAAACTCAGGCGTTCTTCTCAAGTCGGAACGGGTCGACATCTATATAAGCGGCGTTCCAATCTCCGATGCCACCCTGGAGCAAGCACGACAGAAACTGAAGGAGAAAGAAATCCAAATCCGTGTCGTTCTGGATTCCGGCTCCGCATCGGCTCGCGTTTGGACGTGCGACCTAACCGAGGGCTACATTCGCATCAATGCGGATTACACGACGTGAAGCTACCGCAAAGGTCGCGGCCGTTGGCCTCATTGTCATCGTTTTATTCTTCATACGGCGTGTTCTGCTGGTTTCTCTCCTAGCTCTCAAAATTATCGGAAATACCGCGCCACTTGATTCGTGGAAGGGCGCTGTGACTCGTCACACTATTGAAAACGCCGGGATTCCCATCGATATTTACGGCGATGAAAAATCTCGTTCCTCAATTCTCATCGTTCATGGCGTCAACCCGACCGGAAAGAACAGCCTAGACCTCGTGCGCATCTCTGATGCTCTGGCGCAAGTCGGATATCAAGTCTTCGTTCCCGACTTTGTGGAGATGAGAAGAGTCCATTTGGTGCCGGAAGAGGCCCTCCGCATCAAGTCGATGTTCCAATTCATCGGCAAAGACGCGGGAATCGCCTGCTTCAGTTACGGCTGCGGCCCAGCACTGGTTGCGGCGGCAGATCCGGAGATTCGCCACAATGTTCGGTTCGTGCTCGCGTTCGGCGGGTATTTCGATACGCGCGAAGCGCTCGAATTCGTGATCACAGGACCGCCGGCACCGACGGCCTATTTGAAATGGGCTTATCTCGGAGCAAACGCGGACGTGATCGCCGACGAAGCGGATCAACTGCGTCTTCGCACGATCGCGCAACAGCGACGCGATAACGCTCCGTTGGAAGCTGGTATAACGGAGAGCCTGTCGAGCGAAAGCAAAGCGCTTCTCGATATCTTTTCAGCGTCAAATGCTGCGGATTTCCAGGCGCGTCTGAATGCAGGACCGGAAACGTTTCGACGCCGCCTCGATTCCATTTCTCCTTCCCGATTTCTTCTAAATATTCGGGCACCTCTGATTCTGGTCCATGGCGTCAATGATCCGGTTATTCCGGCTCAACAATCGATCGAGTTTGCCAAGGCCGCTCGCGCAAACGGCTTAGAGTCCAGCCTCACGCTTCTTCGGATGTATGGGCACGTGAATCCCATTCTTCCGGATATCGGCCTGACAAGTCTATTCGGGTTTTATCTTCCGGAGACGATGCGGTTCTTAGGGGTGGTGAATCACTTGGTGTCGGTGATGTAGCCACAAAAGGCACAAGACACACAAAAGAAGGGTTCGAGTTTTTTGTGTCTCTTGTGCCTTTTTGTGGCCATTCTACTTCGAGATTACGAGGCTCTCTTCGCTGTGAATTCCTGCGGCATGCCTTGGCCGCCTTCTTGTTCGCGTTTGAACTTGATCTCGTCGCCGCTGACAGTTCCGGTCCACTTGAACACTTGCTCGCCGCCTCGGCCCATTTGTTTCGTTTTGAACGAAATGGTGTTGCCGCTGACGGTTCCTTCTTCGATCGGGATCGCGCCACCGCGGCCACCCTCGACGGTTCCGGTCAATTTGCCGCCATCGGCTTTCAGGGTGAGGGTCTGCATCTGAACTCCACGACCGCCTTGGATCTCGGCAGTCCACTTTCCGTCGACTCTGGCTTGGGCAAGACCTAGAGCGGCTATCGCGAACAGGCAAATCAACAACATGCAAACTTTCGTTTTCATTGGAATCTCCCTTGTTAAAAAAGTTTCAAACACTCTCTGACGCTAAAACAGTCCGTTAGCACGTACGATCGGGTGAAGTCCAGCGTTACATCATTCTTCAGCTCCGCGCACTCGATGAAACCAGTGGGCAAAAGCCGTAACGGCGATTGTGATGACGGCAGCAGAAGCATAGGCAACCGTTCGGCTAAGCCAAACAGCGCGGCGGACCACGATAGGATCTTCGAAGACCATCAAACCACCTGTCCAAGCGATAACGGCGGCGCCGACATAGGAGAGCCAACTGAAGCGATTGATCAGGTCCGCGACAAGGCTTCCAAACCACATGAGGATCACCATGCTTAGAATCAATCCGAACAGCAACAATCCCATGTGACCCTGACTTGCCCCTGCAACCCCAAGGACGTTGTCGGTGCTCATTACGAAATCGGCGACCAAGATGGTGAAGATCGCCTCGCGCATGCTCGCGGCGGGCCGTACGCCTTCGTGGCTTTCTTCTTCTTCTTTTAAAAGCTTGAATGCGATCCAGAGCAAGAGCAGCCCCCCGACGAGTTGCAATCCAGGAATCTGCAGCAAAAGCGCCGCAATTGCCGTGAGCACGATTCGCAACACGATTGCGGCTCCGCCTCCGATCAGGATCGCACGCTTGCGCTGCGGCAACGGCAGCCGGTGGGCGGCCATTCCGATCACGACGGCATTGTCGCCACTGAGAACGAGATCGATGACGATGATGCGCGCAATGGAATACAAGAAAAGCATCTACGGCTCTTCCTTGAAGATTGAAATCTGAGCAGGAGCGGCAGCCGACATCTTTGCGCGATACATGCCTGAGGTGTTGAAACTCCACGCGATCTCACCTTTCGGAGAAATCACGATCACGCCACCCGTGCCTTTAAGAGCAGAGAGGCGTTTTTGAATGACTTCGTCGGCTGCTTGTTGGACGCCATAGTTCTTGTATTGAACGAGGGCACAGATCTCTCGGGCGACCGTCAGGCGAATGAAGAATTCGCCGACGCCGGTTCCGGACACGGCACAAGACTGGTTAGACGCGTAAGTGCCCGCGCCGATGATCGGCGAATCTCCGACGCGTCCCCAGCGCTTGCCGGTGGTGCCGCCAGTCGAGGTTCCCGCTGCCACATTGCCGCGCGAATCGAGTGCAACCACGCCGACAGTTCCGAATTTGTGTTCGCCTGCGGATTGTGCGCTCACAGAGCTCTGCGGTTTCGGTGCGCCCGCTGGTCGCGCGGGAATCGGGTCACCCTGTTCCTTCAGAGTTTTTTCCAACTCTTGCCAGCGCCGCTCAGTGAAGAAGAAGGACGGATCCACCATTTCCAATCGCTGTTGTTGGGCAAAAGAATCTGCACCTTCGCCCGCCATCATGACGTGAGGCGACTTCTCCATCACCGCGCGAGCCAGCGTGATGGGGTGACGCGTACGCGTGACGCCCGCGACGGCGCCTGTATTCAGTGTCGCGCCGTCCATGATCGAGGCGTCAAGTTCGTTGCGTCCCGCTGCGGTAAAAACAGCGCCGCGTCCTGCATTGAAGAGAGGATCATCTTCCATGAGGCGAATCACGGTTTCCACAGCATCGAGTGAAGAGCCACCCTCCCGAAGCACTTTTCCCGCGGTTTCAAGAGCAGCGGATAATGCAGCGCGATAAGCGGCATCGGTTTCGGGAGTCATCGAGGCGCGTTCAATTGTCCCCGCTCCGCCATGAATTGCGACAGCCCATTTCGGAGGTGCCGGACTAGATCGCAAAGCGCAACCCCACGCACATACGACAAGTAGACACAGTAGTATCCAGCCACGCATAAATCGGAATCATACCTTAGATATAATCATTGGTAATTCGGTGTCAGACGTAATTCCAGGACGGTTGCGTCGTTTCCCTAATTCTGGTTTGCGAATTAGGGAAACGACGCAACCGTCCTGGTCAGGGGGACGAGCAGATGAGAGCGATTCGTGTCAGCGAGTTTGGTGGCCCCGAGCAGTTGAAGGTTCAAGATGTGGCCGATCCGAAGCCGGACTCCGGCCAAGTTCTCGTGCGTGTGAAGGCGGCGGGCGTGAACCCCGTCGACACGTACATTCGTGCAGGCGCCTATGCCCGAAAGCCGAACCTGCCCTACACGCCCGGGACGGATGCCGGCGGAATCGTCGAGGCGGTCGGTCCGAACGTTAAGCGTTTCAAAGTCGGCGATCGCGTTTACACCAATGGCGCGATCACAGGGGTCTCTGCAGAACTTGCGCTTTGCGAAGACTCGCGCGTGCATCACCTCCCCGAGAAAATCTCGTTTGCGCAAGGGGCTGCGCTCGGCGTGCCTTACGGAACGGCCTATCGTGCATTGTTCCAACGCGGCCGCGGGAAGGCGGGCGAGACCGTTCTTGTTCATGGTGCTACCGGCGGTGTGGGTCTGGCTGCCGTGCAGTTTGCGCGCGCGGCAGGTTTCACGGTTATCGGTACCGGAGGGAGTGAGAAAGGACGCGCGCTTGTGTCCGGGCAGGGCGCGCATTATGTGTTGGATCATCGCGCCGGCGGGTATGAGAAACAGATCATGGACCTGACTGACGGTCGCGGGGTTGATCTCATCACCGAGATGCTGGCGAATGTGAACCTGGCAAAAGATCTGACGATGCTTGCGCCGGCAGGACGGGTCGTGGTCATCGGCAACCGTGGGAACATCGAAATCAATCCGCGTGATGCCATGGTGCGCGAATCTTCAATTCTCGGACTGACGCTTTTTGCCGCAACGGAGGCCGACCTTCGAGAGATTCATGCGGCCATCGTCGCAGGGCTCGAGAGTGGCAGTCTGCATCCAGTCATAGGCCATGAATTGCCGCTGGCTGAAGCGCCTCGCGCGCATCAGCTGGTGATGGAGCCTGGCGCCTTCGGAAAAATTGTGCTGGTACCGTGAAAAAGCAATTGCTCAAGATTGGCCTCGTTCAAACGAAGGTTGCCGCAGACGTTGATCAAAATCTCGAGAAGACCGCTCGCTTCATTAAACAAGCAGCAAAGAAAGGCGCCGCGATTATCTGTCTGCAGGAATTGTTCGCCTATCCGTACTTTGCTCAAACGAAGGACGACAAGTTTTTTGAAATTGCCGAAGCGATACCTGGCCGCCTTTCTCGCTTTCTTGCCGAGTGCGCTTACGCGAATCGAGTGCTGTTAATCGGCGGTTCCATCTACGAAAAAGGCAATGATGGAAAGTTCTACAACACGACGCTGATCTATGACGCGAAGCGTACGCTCGTTGGGAAATATCGAAAGATGCATATCCCGCACGATTCCAATTACTACGAGCAGTACTACTTTTCCCCCGGCGACCTCGGCTATGTGCAAGTGAACACCGGCAATGCTGTCATTGCGCCGCTCATCTGCTATGACCAGTGGTACCCGGAAGCGGCACGCGTCAACACGATTCAAGGCGCACAAATCATTTTTTATCCGACCGCGATTGGTTGGTTCAAAGAGCTCAGGCGAGACGAACCGTTTTCCGCGCGTCGATGGGAAGACGCAATGCGAGCACACGCTTCGCTAAACGGCATTTTCACGGCCGCTGTGAATCGTGTCGGACGTGAAGGTGACTTGCGCTTTTGGGGTGGTTCGTTTGTGGCGGACCCTTTCGGCGAGGTGATCGCGCGTGCTTCGCGCTCGAAGGAAGAAGTTCTCGTTGCCAACCTCGATTTGCGCCGCATTCCAGCATCTCAAGAAGGCTGGCGATTTCTACATAATCGGCGGCCGCAGAGTTACGCGGATCTCGTTCAATGAAAGGTCCCACACCGAAGAGTCTTGGCTATCGCATGCCGGCCGAGTGGGAGTCCCAAGAGGCAATCTGGCTGACGTGGCCGCATAACAAATTGACCTGGCCTGACGGAATGCTCGCCGAAGTTCAACGGAGTTACGTGGAGATTGTTCATGCGCTGCATACCGGCCAAAAGGTCAAGATACTTGTCCGAGATTCCGAGACTGAGTCGCGCGCTCGATTGGCACTCAACTCGCGCGAGGTTGGTCTAACTCAAGTCATTTTTGTGCACCTTGCCGCCGAAGATTCCTGGATTCGCGACTATGGCCCAACATTTGTCGTCAATCGCGAACAACGGCAGCTTGCAATGGTGAAATGGATCTTCAATGCGTGGGGGAATAAATATGACGATCTCATCGAGGATGATCGGATTCCCGCGGAATTAAACAAGCATCTACGACTTCCGATATTCGAGCCCGGTATGGTTCTCGAGGGAGGCTCGATAGAGGTGAACGCCACTGGAACTGTTCTCACGACCGAACAGTGTTTGCTAAATAAAAACCGCAATCCGCATCTGAGCCGGTCAGAGATTGAGGAGTACTTGCGTGAATACCTGAACGTTGCCACAGTCCTCTGGCTTCGTGAGGGTATTGCCGGAGACGATACCGACGGTCATATCGACGACATCGCTCGTTTTGTAAGTAACGATACCGTGTTATGCGCGTTCGAACACGACCCGCTAGACGAAAATTATGTGGTCCTCAAAGAAAATTACGAGCGCTTGATCGGCTTCGGTTTGAAGGTCGTGAAGCTACCGATGCCCGGCTTCATCGGCGATCGACACGCGCGGCTTCCCGCAAGCTACGCGAATTTTTATGTCGGCAATTCGACTGTCGTCGTTCCTGTCTTCGGCCATGCGAACGATGATCGCGCTCTCGATATCATTCAGGAGTGTTTTCCCACACGGCGCGTCGTCGGCGTACACGCCACGGCGATGGTTCACGGTTTGGGTACGATCCATTGCTGCAGCCAACAAGAACCGTTGATCGCTTGACGCCTATAGATCGCGGCGATATTGTCTCGACACTATGAGAGTGCTTGTTCCGCTCGTGTTGTCCGCAACTTTTGTCGTCGCGCAGCAAACCGCTCCGGATCTCATTCTCACCAACGGAAAGATCATCACCGTTGATGAACGCTTTTCGATTGCGCAGGCCGTCGCGGTTAAGGGCGAGCGGATTGTAGCCGTCGGCACGACTTGCGACATCGCACAGCTCGCCGGGCCGACGACCAAACGAATCGATCTGATGAGGAAGGCCGTCGTTCCGGGGCTCATCGATAACCATACGCACTTCATGCGTGGCGGCGAGACGTGGACGGAGGAAGTCCGGCTTGACGGCATCGAATCACGGCGGCAAGCGGTGGAGATGTTGCGCGCGGAGGTCGACAGGTCGAGCCTCGGCCAGTGGGTCTATACGCTCGGCGGCTGGAGCCATCAACAGTTCACCGACGACAAGAGACCCTTCACAAAGGACGAGTTGGATCAGATCGCTCCTAAGAATCCTCTGGTCCTGCAAGAGGCCTACTATCGAAGTTATCTGAACACGCAAGCGATCGCGGTCATCGGCCTCGACAAGATGACCGACAAATGGATTGCGCGCGATGGTTCTGGAAAACCGACGGGAATCATTGAGCAGGACGGTACGCGCGTCATTGCGGGCCGGATTCCACCGCCATCGAAAGACAAATTCGAATCCAGCTCTCTGGCGATGATCAGCGATTGGAACCGCGCGGGTCTCACCGCTGTCGGCAGTTCAGGATGTTCTGCGGATCAGTTCGAGACCTATCACCAATGGGAACGACAGGGACGCCTCACGATGCGAGTCTTTTGCATTCAGGCTTTCGGCGCCGCGAACTCGCAGGCCGTCGATCGAGTTTTGCCGCAGATCGCGCAGTTGAAATTGTTTCAAGGCAGCGACTATCTCAACACCACCGTTTACGGAGAACAGGTTTATGGGCCCGTGAACGATAACATGCTGGACGTGAAACCCGCTCAGAAGCCGGAAGACTGGATACAGCTGGGTCGCGTGCTGCGAGAAGTCGCGAAGGCAGGCTTGCCTCTCCACGTTCACACGACGCTTACGGCAAGTATCGACGGATTCCTGAACGTCATTGAAGACGTGAACAAGGAATATCCCGTCCGGAACCTCCGCTGGACTCTAATCCATCTCGACCAAATCAACGTGTCGCACATCGAACGCATGAAGAAATTGGGCATGTACGCCGCGGTTCACGCGCGCCCAACAATACTCGGCGGCATCTTCAACGAGATTCACGGCGATCGTTCTTATGACATGCCGCCACTCAGACTGGTTCAAGACAGCGGGATCACCTGGGGCTTTGGCACCGACGCGACAGTGGTCGATCAGTACCGGCCATTTACCACGCTTTACTGGGCCGTGACGGGCAAGATGGTTGGCGGTACAAAAGTGCTTAGACAAACGATCAGCCGCGAAGATGCGCTGATCGCTCACACTCGTAAGAACGCTTACTTTCATTTTCAGGAAAACAACATCGGTTCGATTCAGGCCGGTAAATTGGCCGACCTCGTGGTGCTCGATCGCGATTACTTAACGATTCCGGAAGATCAAATCAAGGACATCAAACCGGTCATGACCATCGTCGGCGGCCGGATTGTTTACGAGCGCGGTACGCAATGACTCACCGAATTGCGCCGGCACTTTTAGTATTTTTCGCCGCCGCTTCGTGTGCGCATCGACTAGTTCAGCCCGGTATTCCGGGAGCGGCGACTCGTACGATCGCGCGCCGTGAAGCGATCGATTTGTCGAAGGTTCAGTTCACCGCTCCTGATGTGAAATTCATGCAGGGAATGATTCATCATCATGCTCAGGCATTGGATATGACGGCGTTGATCGCGTCGAGAACGAGCATCGAAAGAATGAAATTGCTCGGGCAGCGCATTGAGATTTCTCAGTCGGACGAGATCAACATGATGCAGCGGTGGCTCGATGCGCGCGGGCAAGAGGTGCCCGGTGTTCATGATCATCATATGCCGGGCGCGACACTCATGCCCGGCATGTTGACGTCTGAGGAAATGGACCGGCTGGCAGCTGCTGAAGGCGTGGAGTTCGATCGGCTTTGGTTGGAGGATATGATCAAGCACCACGATGGTGCGTTGACCATGGTCGACGAACTTTTTTCCACACCCGGTGCCGGCCAGGAATCCGAAATTTTCGCTTTCGCGTCCGATGTTGTCGCTGATCAGAAGGCAGAAATCGATCGAATGGGTGCAATGCTCGAGGAGCTTCAGAATGAGATCCGTCGCTAAGATTTTTTTCTATTTCACAAGCCTGCTGCTCTTTATAGCGGTCCTCAATGCGCAAGACCCTCGCGTCGGACTAAAGCCCGGTTTTCACGATGCAGGCAGCGTCGCGCGCAATCTGGAACTGGTTTGGAGCTTGCCCAAGCCGGATGGTTTCTTCGATCCGAAAAACCCGGCGGGCATTCCTATACCACCGGAACCCAGCGGCCAGGCTCCGATAGATCCGGCCGCGGCGTCAGCACAAGGAGGCGTGGCGGCACAAGGAGCGGCGGCAGCACCAGCCGATCCAAGGGATGCGGCAGTGCGTGCCGGATTGAATTTTGCGAATTCCGACCTTGCGTTCAGCCGCGATCATCTGATCCTGGGCAGTTTCCACGGTTTCAATACGTACAGTATCGAAGATCCGAAAAAGGCGCACGTCATTGCGTCCGTTGTTTGTCCGGGCGGACAGGGCGACGTTTCCGTCTACGGGCATCTCCTCTTTATGTCGGTAGAGCAGACGCGCGGCCGTATCGACTGCGGAACTCAGGGTGTCGAAGCCCCAGTCAGTAACGAGCGCTTTCGTGGCGTTCGCATCTTCGATATCACAGACCTCAAGAAACCCAGGCAGGTGGCTGCCATTCAGACCTGCCGCGGATCGCATACGCATACGCTCGTGATCGACCCGCGAGATAAGGCGAATGTCTACATTTACGGGCAAGGGACTGGCCAAGTTCGGTCGGGCCAGGAACTCGCCGGATGCTCCGGTGAAGCTCCGGAGAAGGACGCGAATACCGCGCTGTTCAGTATCGACGTTATCCAGGTACCGGTTGCCGCGCCGCAGAATGCGCGAATCGTCAATCGTCCTCGCGTATTTGCCGATCCCACTACCGGAGCTATCTCGGGACTTTGGAGAGGCGGCGATCACGGACCAGGAACGCAAAGAACATCCGTTACGAATCAATGTCACGACATCACAGTCTTCGCTGACGCCCATCTTGCGGCGGGCGCTTGCTCGGGTAACGGAATCCTGCTCGACATTTCTGATCCCGTGCATCCGGTTCGACTCGATCAGGTCGTCGACAAGAACTTCGCATACTGGCACTCCGCAACATTCAATAATGACGGCACGAAGGTGGTCTTCACCGACGAATGGGGCGGAGGTACGCGGCCACGTTGCCGTGCAGCGGATCCGCCGGCGTGGGGAGCGGATGCCATTTTCGACATCGTCGATAACAAGCTGCAGTTCAGAAGCTATTTCAAATTGCCGGCGCCGCAGACGGAGCAAGAGAACTGTGTCGCGCATGACGGTTCTCTGATTCCTGTGCCCGGACGCGACATCATGGTTCAAGGTTGGTATCAGGGCGGCGTTTCGGTGTTCGACTTCACCGATTCTGAACACCCGGTGGAAATCGCATACTTCGACCGCGGGCCAATCGATGCGAAAGAGTTGATCGTCGGCGGCTACTGGTCGGCGTACTGGTACAACGGCTACATCTATGCATCCGAGATCGCGCGAGGTCTCGATGCCTTTAGGCTGAAGCCGAGCGAATTCCTTTCGCAAAATGAAATCGACGCGGCAGCTCTGGCGCAAACCAACGAGTTCAACGCCCAATCTCAGTCGAAGGTCGTCTGGCCCGCGAGTCCTGTTGTCGCGCGAGCGTACGTCGATCAGCTGGCGCGCACGAACGCGATCCCACCAGAACGTGCTCGGACCATCATGGATGTACTCAGCCGCATCGCGAAAATCCGATCCAATCGAGATAAGAATGCTGCGGTGATCCTTAAAGACCTCGATCCTTTGATAGCCCAACTCAATGCCGATGCCGGAAAAGCCACCAGCCGAGATTCTGTTCGTCTGACATCACTCACCGGCACGATGAAGGGAATCGCCGCAAAACTGCGGTAGGGCTAGCGATTCGATCCTCTGTCAATCCTGGCTTGTGATTTGTCCGCGTCTTCTCTTTAAGCCCTGCCAGCCGATATCGTTTAATAACGGGAACGTCAGATCTGTCGGCGGTGTGATCTGATGGACCAGTGTCGGAGTGATGAAGGGTTCCATGATCTGATTCGGTGTGAGAGCCGTGTCGTAATGAGAAACTGAAGAACCACTCTGAAACGTGCTTGGAGCGTAAAGCTGGGCGCGGTTTTGGGAATCGGCGCCGGTAAAACCACCCGTACCGTTCGGCTGAAGAACCTGAGGCACACTCGTGATGACATTGGCGCCGTTCCATACCAGATGACCGGTGTTGAGAGCCGACGTTGAGCGTTCGCCTGCCGTCATCTGGGACCAGGTTTTGTTGGTGGTGTTATCGAAAATAAAGTCGTCCCAGATGCTCGGGAATCCTTGCAAGAAATTGCCGGTCGAACCGCTCGTGAAGGTTTGGAATCCAAGACCGTGAGCCAGTTCGTGCAGCAGAACGGTGTAAAAGTCGATGTTGCTACCGTGGTTGTTGTCCAGGCCAAGATAAAAAAAGATGCCGGCGAGGCATCCCGGCTTCCCCAGATTGAGGTTGAAGTTCGCGCTGATATCGGCGTTCGCGGGATCGAGATCGCTTCCCGACAGTTGGTCTGCCAACGCCTTTGCATACCAATGTCCGGAAACGGGTGCATGGAAAAAATTTCTGAACACCTCGGTAGCGCCCGCACTGCCCAAGACGGCTGAATTTTGCGTACAGCTCAACGCCGTCCATTTGGCGCTGACGCGAATAGTGATGTTTCCGGCGAGGACGGCACCCCATTGGTTGGCCGCTGCGATATAGACGTTGAGGCGCTGTTGTCCAAGCGTTGTGCCCGTATTTCCGCCAACGGGTGAAACGGGAGTCGTATCGTTAAAGCCGACACCGGCGGCATCGGCATTGATGATGGTGAAGTTGGCAGCCTGCGCTGAAAAAGGAATCAGAATCAGGAAGATGAATGCCAACCACAGCCCGAGGCCGAGACTACCTTTCATTTTCGGGTTTCGACTTCTCCTTGGACCCGACGCGCTCCTTGGCTGCTGTTTCACCGTTGACCTCTTCCATGCGCACTTGACCGTCAGGTGTTCTGGTTACAACAGTGAAAGTCTGGAACTCCGGACCGAGCACGACACCCACAGCTCCCTGCGGCCCCTGAATGGTTTGCGGTGGATTCGCCGGTGCAGACGCGGCTCCACTTTGAGCGAGAGCACGTAGCTCATCGGCATTCGGCTCGCGGATTTGACGAGTCGTCGGATCGACTGCCACCACGACGCCGCTTTGAGTGTTTGTCTTTTCCTTGGAAGCCACCTGCTTCCCAGTTTTCTCCGACTTGGGCACGGCTTTGGTTGCTCTAGGTTTGATTTGCTGTCCTGCATTTGCGGTGAAGCCCAGCAAAAGAATCGCGGTGATCGCTGCCGTTGAGCGCAACATGCCTGTCCTCCAGAGAGAAAAAAAGTATCAGACTTATTAAGCCCGTGCTTTTGTGCCCGTCAAGAGGAAACCAGCGGGATCACTGTTGTGCTGGGTCCCTGAGGATATCTTTCTCTTTGATGGGCAATTGTTTGAAGTTTTCTGTTGAGACGACGAGGATTCGATCGTTTCCAATAAAAGTCGGGTAGGCGTCGAGATTCACTTCAAGAGACCCAAATACTCTTTCGTACATGCCCCACCAGTTTGATGGCCAGAAAACCGAATACACGTCCGGCCCTTCCGTTTGCAAAAAGGCGACACGTGTATACGACGTGCCGGGCGTTGCGACAACATTGCCTGGCGGCGTCAAATCGAACGTGTGCAGAGAATCCAACAATCGACGCGAAACGAGGAAAGTTTCTTTCGGAGATGCTTCCGCGTAGTCGACGAACGCCTTAAGGAAAACTTCGCGGTGCATTCTCAGCTTGATCTGGCGCGCCGCATAAACTTGCCAGCCCAAATTTGCGGCCAGCAGCATTCCGACGACGCCATACACAACAACTCTGGATTTGGCATTCAGCCGTTCGACCGCAACGGTAATTCCACGCGCCGCCGCCATGCAAAGGAAAGGAGCCGCGACGAGAAGGTTGCGAACAATTAGAGTCGCCCCTGCCGCAAATAGAACCAGATGAGCCAGTACAAAGCCCGTCATGAGCAACGTCATGATCTTGAATTCTTGAAGCAGGGAAACGATTCCGACGAAGCAGCAGAGCGCGAACAGAATAGAAATGATCGGGAAAGGAGAAAAAAGCTCGAACGCGAAGTACTTCAAGACCGCTAACAAATGCGGAAGGCCGGGAGAGACCGAGTACCCATAAAAACCCTTGCTGTAGATATCCTGTTGTTCTGTCACTTGAAAGAAAAAGCGAAACGGGTCGACAACTGCTCCGGGCGTGGTTATTGCAAACGTAAGGCCGGATATCGCCGCAAGGGCGATTGTGTTTTTCAAAACGGAAAGAACCGAGCGGTGCTGCTGCCACACAACAGCTGTCGCGCCTAAGAGAAAAAAAGGTAAGACGAGAATTCCGGGATACTTCGTACCCGCGGCGAGCCCGATCGCGATGGCACCCCAGTAGAATGCATGCACTTTCTGTTGCGTCACTCCGATCGCGAGGCAAAGGAAAGCGAGCGCTGCGAATTGCATCATCACAACGTCGGGAGCAATCCATCGGCTGTGGTAGGCAATCTCCCAAGAAGCCGCGAGAATCGTAGCTGCAAGAAAGCTCTCGAGGCGGCTGCGCCCCAGCACGATAGTGAGATAAAAGAGCCACAGGATCGAAAGGCTCGAAAGGAAAACGTAAATTGCCCGCACTCGGAGGCGCGCGGCAGTCGCGTAGATCATCGGCGTGATCGCAGCGGACAACGCTTCTCGCGTTAGGTTGCCGTTGTGAAGATAGGTGATGATTTCCGGAGTGAATCCCAACCAGGTCAGCAGATAATTGACGCCTCCGTAGTTGTAACTGAAGCCGTCCGGTTCCTCGACCGATTGAAGAAATATCCCGGTCTCCAGACTTTTTCTCACAGAGTCGAACTTGGCCCGGTTTTCGTCCCAATGAAATCCGAAATTCGATCCATAGAGCGATGCCCACCAAAAAAACGCGAGTAGCAAAATAAGCGACAGTAAGGTTGTTCGAGCTTTGGAGATTTCGGACATTATCATCTAGCGCACGGAGCGCTGAATGTTACTACACGATCTTCTCTCATGGGTTTGATCAAAGTTTTTGGATAAGGCATAAGCGGCGTTTAGAATGGGCGCCGACGCCAATTACACGAACCGCATTGGCGTAATCGGCGCAATTGGCGGCTTACGCCGGAAGGGAACTACCCCGACTCATCGTGCGGCACCGCGCAGCTGCCCATGGCGTTGATAGCCTTAGCAGCGATCTCCGCTCCGCGTGCATTGACCGAATCGCGCCTGCCGGGCCCCTCCCCTAACCGCTGCTCAGGCCCCTATACACCACCGGCCTACACACCGATGCAGAGCGCCTCACCACCG
>JACXTT010003347.1_pt1 | contig 24767 bp, 23 predicted proteins | sample 9270951 | NCBI WGS metagenome assembly JACXTT01 (sample SAMN15532306, study PRJNA645909) | rock metagenome | isolation source: weathered quartz diorite | place: Puerto Rico | collected 2017-06-21
AAAGGCAACGCGCGGCTGTGGTGGAACTACCTTCTGGTTACGCTCAACCCCGGCGACGCCCTTGCGTTCGGGCGGGGCAAGAGCCGCAGTTTCAGCGAGAAGGACATCGTGGCCAAAGTGAGCCTGGGCAAGGATCCGCTTGCGGCTAACGCGCAGAAGCGTGCGTTCAGTGAGCAGATTGCCGCCTTCACCAAGGCCACGAAGGACTCAAAGGGCAGCCGCTATACCGATATCACCGGCGGCATCATCCAGGCCGCCGAATTCCTGAACGAGTCCCAAGCCGGGCGCAAGACCATCGTGATCTTCTCGGACATGCAGGAAGAACTCGACTACAAGACAGTGCGGGACTTCCCGATCAGGCTCGACGGCATTCGCGTGGTCGCTCTCAACGTCACCAAGCTCGAAACCGATAACGTGGACCCGCGCCGCTATATCGACCGGCTGGAGTGGTGGGAAAGACGTGCGCGTACAGCCGGAGCGTCGGACTGGAAGGTCGTCAACGACATGGAGCACCTCGACCGCATCCTCAAGAAGAACGGCTGATCGGGTCGGAACACCAGCACCGGCCGGGAGATCCAGCCGTTTTGTTTTGGCGGCCACGCGGATGCAACTTCATGATTTCCCGCTTTGATACGCTTACGTCCGGCCAGCCCCGCCGGGCTACCGAGTCGATTCACCGGCTCATCAGCGTCCTATTGCCCGAGGACCTTGAGCACCTCATAGCACGCGCCCATGGTGTGGTAGTCGGTCTTGCCCGCCGGGCTCTTCTCGGTGCTGTATTTTTCGTTGCTGCGCGAGAGGATGCGGTACCAAGCGCCATACTTGTGGTCGACGAAGTATTCCCAGCTGTAGGCCCAGATCTTTTCGTACCACTGCCAATACTTCTCATCGCCCGTTCTTGCGCCAAGCAGTGCTGCGGCGGCCAGCGATTCTGCCTGAACCCAGAAATACTTGTCGGCATCGCAGATGCCGCCATCCGGCGCAAAACCGTAATAGATTCCGCCGTATTCCGCGTCCCATGTCCGCTCCAGCGCAGCGTCGAATAATTCTGTTGCGCGCATCACCAGCCAGTCGGGCGGCGTTGAAAACCGCGCCATGTGACGTTCCAGAATCAGGAGCAGCTTCGCCCACTCGGTGAGATGGCCGGGCTGGTAGCCCCAGGGTCGGAAGATGTTGGTCTTGTCGTCCCTGTTGTAATCCCAGTCCACCGACCAGTCGGCGCGGTGGTGCTCCCACACCATGTTATGGGCCAGCGCCGCCTGGCGCACGGTGACGTTGCGGGCGACGGTCGCGGCACGCTCGAGATAACGCGTCTCGCCGGTGGCTTCGAATGCCGCCAGCATGGCTTCGCAGGAATGCATGTTGGCATTCTGTCCACGGTAAGGTGACAACACCGACCAGTCCCGACTTGCCTCATCGGCGTACAGACCGAACTGCGTCGACCAGAATCGCTGCTCCATCAGATCGAAGATCTCGCCTATCCATTCCCGCGCGGGCGCGACGCCGGCAATCGATGCGTGCGCATACGCGAGCAGCACGAAGGCGAGCCCGTAGCAGTGATTGGTACCGTCGAGCACCCCGTCCTTGCCCAGCAGCCAGGCATAGCCGCCCGTGGTCCGGTTGCGATGCCGCTCGCGCAGGTACATCACACCGTGATTGAGCGCGTCCAGATACTCCGGATTGCCGAAGCTGCGGTACGCCATCGCGTAGTTGAAGACAAAGCGGGCGCTACTGACCAGATGACGGGTGTCGGCGTCGTAGACCGTCCCGTCGTCGCGGAAGAAATGAAAAAATCCGCCGTGCGGATCGATCGCACGCGGATGGTAGAACGACATCGTATGGCGGATATGGTCGACCAGAAAGCGGGGGTCGCGGAAGTCGGGCATGACCTTCGTCAGTCCATTGATCGCGGTTGATCCATGGTCGCGAGGACTTTTTCGACTGCTGCAAGTGACGGCGGCGCGGCGCCAGGCAGCAGACAGGCCGCTGTGCCCGCGGCCACCGCGCGGCGCAAATGCGCCGGCCACCCGGAATCTGGTCGGTGCATCAGACTGTAGAGCAAGCCGCCGATGCTGGCGTCGCCCGCACCGACGGTGTCGACGATTTCAACCGTCGGGCTCTCCTGGTGCAAACGCCCTCCCTGCGCATGCAGTTCCGCGCCCTCGGCGCCAAGCGTCAGCAGAATGACCGCCGGTGGATTGAGTGCGCTGAGCTGCGCCAATGCGCTCCGCCGATCCCGGGTGCGGAACAGGCCGCGCAAATCCTCATCGGAAACCTTGATCACGTCCGCCAGGCGCGCCACGCGGGCCAGAGTCGTGTCGTAAGCGGGCGTCATCAGATTGCGGAAATTCGGATCGAAGCTCACGCTCGCGCCCGCCGCCTTCGCGTCCTCCAGCAAGCCGATCAGCCGGCTGCACAGCGGTTCGCGCGCGAGGCTGATGCCACCGCAGTGCACCCATTCGACCGATCGGGTCCAATCCCGGGGTAGCGCGCTCGGATCGAATGCGAGATCGGCACTGTCCGCGCCGATGAAGTAATACCGTGGCGGAGAGGTTTCATGAACGATCGCCAGCAACGAGGGTTTGTCGTGCTGTTGCAGGAAGCGCATGTCCAGCCCGGCGTCGCGGCTCAGCGCCGCGATCTCGTCGCCGAAGTTGTCGCGGCTGACGCTGCCGGCAAAGCCACTGCGGATGCCGAAGCCCGCCATGACACGCGCCACGTTCCACGGCGCACCGCCGGCGCGCGCCAGCCAGTAGCCGCCTTCCTGCCGGATCAAATCGGTCAGTGCTTCGCCGGCACTGACGAAGCGCGGTGCAGTCTGTGCTGTGGTCATGAGATGCCGGCGTGCACTTGCAGGAAAGCACGCATGCGCACAACCGCGAGCTCGGGGTCCGTGAGCACGCCGCAACTGTCGGCCAGTTCGAAGACTCTCGCATAGTGCACGACCGAGCGCGCCGATTGCAGCCCGCCGGCGGCGACGAAGTGCGACTGGTGGCCGTTGAGCCAGGCGATGAAGATTACGCCGGCCTTGTAGTGTCGCGTTGGAGCACGGAAAATCTCGCGCGACAGAGGGATCGTCGGCGCCATGAGCTCTTTGTAAGCTGCGGCGTTGCCGGTCGCGAGCCTGGATAGGGCGGCCGATGCGACCGGCGCGATCGGGTCGAAGATGCCAAGCAGGGCGTGCGAATGGTGCGTGCCGTCGCCGGCGATCAGCGTGTCGTAGTTGAAGTCGTCGCCGGTGAACATCAGTACTCCGGGCGGCAACTTGCGGCGCATCTCGACTTCCCATTTTGCGTCCAGCAGCGAGATCTTGATGCCCTCGATCTTCGCTGCATTGGCGTTCACAATGTCCAGCACGGCTTCCATTGCCCGCGGGATGTCGGCGCTGCCCCAATAACCACCCAGCTTCGGATCGAACATCTCGCCCAGCCAGTGCAGCACCACCCTGTCCTTGCATTGGCCAAGCAGATCGCCGTACACGCGCCGATAGTCGTCGGCGCTCCTCGCCGCGGCGGCGAGCGCACGGCTCGCCATCAGGATGATGCGCCCACCGGCTGCCTCCACGGCCTCGATCTGCTCTTCGTAGGCGCGCATCACGTCGGCGATCGTGGGGCGGGCGTCGACTGCGAGCTGATCAGTGCCGACACCGCAGGCGAGATCCGCGCCAGGGATGGCTCGGGCATGGGCGATGCTACGGCGGATCAATTCGAGTGCTGTCGGCCAGTCCAGGCCCATACCGCGCTGCGCTGTGTCCATCGCTTCGGCGATCTTGAACCCCAATCGCCACAGGTGCTCGCGAAAGCGCAGCGTCGCGTCCCAATCCACCACGGGCGAACCGTCCCACGGATCGCAGGGTTTGAGCGGGTCCACGACGACGTGCGCCGCCGCGTAGGCGGTGCGGTTCCAGCGTGCTCGCTGAATCGCGGCGAAGCCGGAAGCATCGTTCACCAGCGTGTATGGCCTCAGCGATCCGTCCTCTTTCGGCAGCGCCAATTGCACGAGGGCCTCCTAGGCGAGTTTGCCGAGGATGTGGTCCGCGGCTTTCTCCGCGACCATGATGGTCGGCGCATTGGTATTGCATGAAGGCAAGGAAGGCATCACCGACGCATCGGCCACCCGCAGGCCCTCGAGGCCGATGACTCGCAGGTCCGGCGTGACCACACTGGTCCGATGGTTCTCCGGCCCGATGCGGCAGGTGCCCACCGGATGGTGGTCGGTTTTCGCGTGCGCGCAGGCATACTCGAAAAGATCGGTGTCGGTCTTCGATGCGTCCCCGGGCAGTCGCTCGGCCATCACAAAGCGTTTTAGCGCGGGCTGCCGCATGATCTCGCGCGCGAGGCGCAAGCCCTCGATCGCGAGATCGCGGTCGCGCGTCTCGGCCCAGTAGTCGGGATCGATCAGGGGTGCCGTGGCCGGGTCGCCACTGGCCAGCCGCACGGTGCCGCGGGAGCGCGGGCGAAGGTAGGCGCTATTGAGCGTGACGCCAGGATTCGTCATCTTGGTCACGCCGGCTTCGATGCCGGAGCCGAGGCCGAGATGAAACTGAATGTCCGGCGAGCGCGAACCCTTGTCTGCATACCAGAAACCGCCGGTTTCGAACAGGCTCGAAGCCACCGGTCCTGTCCTCAACAGCAGGTATTGAAGCCCGGCCCACGCGGCGCGCAGCGGCCGGTTATACCTGTCGTACGTGTGATCGCCGGTGCACTCGGCAATAACGAACAGGTCGAGATGGTCCTGCAGATTGCCGCCAACGCCGGGCAGGTCGTGCATCACATTCACGCCGACCGAGCGCAGGTGGTCGGCCGGCCCGATGCCCGATTGCATCAAGAGTTTGGGCGAACCTATCGCGCCCGAGGTCACGATCACTTCGCGTTTTGCACGCAGAACCTGCGGCGTTCGCGAACCTCCGTCCGCAACCTCGATGCCGGTCGCGCGCCCCTTTTCGATCACTACGCGCAAGGCCTGCGCCCTCAGCCGTACCGTCAGATTGCGGCGGTGGCGGATCGGATTCAAGTAGGCAACCGAGGTTGACGAACGCCGCGCGTTCGACTGGGTAAGCTGATAGTAGCCCAGTCCCTCCTGGAGCTCACCGTTGAAGTCCGGGTTGAAGGGGATGCCCATTTCCTGCCCGGCCTGAAAAAAGGCCTCGCAGATCGGCAGCGGGCTGATCGGGTTCGACACGCCCAACGGCCCGCCATAGCCGTGGTACTCGTTGGCGTAACGCTGGTTGTTCTCGGCCCGTTTGAAGTATGGAAGCACCTCGCGGTACGTCCAGCCGGCTGCACCTGCGTCGCGAGCCCATTCATCGTAGTCGGCCGGTGCGCCGCGGGTGTAGATCTGCGCGTTAATTGACGAGCCGCCGCCGATGACTTTGGCCTGAGTGAAGCGCAGGACGCGGTTTTTCAGATGCTTCTGTGGCACCGTGAGCCAGCCCCAGGAGCCGATGCCTTTGGTCATCTTGGCAAAGCCTGCCGGCATGTGGAAAAGCGGATGACGGTCGGATCCACCGGCTTCCAGCAGGAGTACCTTGGCCGACGGATCGGCACTCAGGTGGTGTGCCAGCACGCAGCCTGCCGAGCCGCCGCCGGTGATGATGTAGTCGTACGCGCCGTCAGCCATGAGCGGTCATTGCCACGGTGGCGCCGAGGCCGCGACGCGCGTTGGTGACCGGGTCCGCGGTACGGGAGCGGGCCATGTCAGAACTCGTGAAGGCATGCCTTCAGGTGGCTGCCAACGCGCAGCGCCTGGGCCGCAATCGTCAGCGCCGGGTTGAGCGCGGCAGAAGAAGGAAAGAAGCTCGCGTCCACCACGTACAGGTTGTCGTGATCCCAGGCGCGGCAATACGGATCGAGCGCGGAAGCCGCCGGGTCGGTGCCGAAGCGCACCGTGCCGCACTGGTGCGAGGGTGTATCGGTCCCGAACGGCTTCGACAACACGATCGGGAAGCCGATGTCCTTCAGCAGCTTCTTCGCCACTTCGACGAAGCGGTGGTGCGCGCGCAGGTTGCTGCGCTTCCAGCGCAGCTCGATCGCGCCGTCGTTGCGCACCCTGACTTCGCTGTCGCGTTGCGCGAGGTCTTCAGACATCACATACCAGTCCACGCTGTGGCGAGCGAGCCAGGTACGCAGCCATTTCGGCGTGCGCGGCAATGCAGCGCGCAGCATCGGCTCCCGGATCTTGCCCAGCAACTGCAGATTGCCCAGCGGTTTCTCGCTCTCGCTGCTGGCGAAGTAGAAATCGTTGAGCGCAAGCGTCTTCGGAAAGCGGGTGTCGTTCACATGCAACGGTGTCAGCGCCATGATCCCGGTGCAGTTGTGGTTCATGTAATAGCGGCCGACCACGTCCGAGGAGTTTGCCAGGCCCTGCGGGTTGCGCGCATCGGCCGAACGCAGCAGCAATGCCGCGCTGTTGATTGCGCCGGCCGACAGCACGAACAAGCGTGCGCTGACGGAAAGTAGGTTGCCACCGCGCCGGAATTCCGCCGCGACGATGCGCTTACCCCTTTTGTCGGCGACGAGCCGGGTTACTTCGGCTCCGGTCTGCAACGCAACGTTCGAATGCTTCAATGCCGGGTTGATCAGCCTGGTCTCGGCGTCGCCCTTGGCGCCGACCCGACACGGGAAAGCATCGCAAGTACCGCAGCGAACGCACGTGCCACCGGGATGGAGGTCGGCCGCCGAAGGCATGTGAAAGGGGTGCAGACCGAGCGCCCGCATGCGTTCGAATGCTTTGCCGACGATCGGTTCGTGAGGAATCGCCGCATGCGGGTAGGGCGTCGATCGTGGCGGTTCGGTCGGATCGTCGCCCGCCTTGCCATGCACGCCGAACAGTTTTTCGGCCTCACCGTACCAGGGTTCTAAATCGGCGTAGCGGACAGGCCACGGCATGGCCTTGCCGTCGGCGTGCTCGATGCCCTCGAAATCGCGTTCACGGAAGCGGAACATTGCCGTGCCGTAAACCTTGGTGTGGCCGCCGACGAAGTAGAACTGGCCCGGACGGAATGGTTTGCCGTTGCCGTCGTACCAGGTCTCTCGCGTGCGGTAGCGCTGTTCGACGAAGACTGCCTCGGGGCTCCAGTTCTCTGCTTCCCTGGGCAGGCGTTCTCCGCGCTCCAAGACCAGGATGCGCGCGCCGGTGTCCGCAAGCGCAAACGCAACCGATCCGCCACCGACGCCGGAGCCGATGATGACTACGTCGTAGGATCCATTCGCCTCAATGCTCACGCAATCAGTCTCTCGGTCTTGCCGTCGAAGCACACCAGCTTGGCGAGGTCGACGAAGAAGCGCGCATCCTGTCCCGGCTTCAGCGAGACATCCGGTTCCAGGCGCACCGTGAATTCGTTGCCGCCAAGATCGAGCACCACCAGAGTGTCGGCCCCGGTGGGTTCGATCACTTCGACGCGGGCATCGAAGACACGCTCTGTCGGGCCTGCAACCATGCCGGCACGGGCCAGGTTTACAGCCTCGGCGCGGATGCCGGCGATCACGTCGGTGCCGATGTGCGCGTTCATCGCGGACGGCATGTCGGGCAAATCGATCCGCACAGGCGTGCGCGCCCCGGTCTGGATGTCCAGCGCCAGTCCACTGCTGTTCTGCGTCAGTCGCGCATTGACCAGATTCATGCGCGGCGAGCCCATGAAACCCGCGACAAAGATGTTGGCGGGCCGGTTGTACACCTCGTAGGGGGTGCCGAGTTGCTGCAGCACGCCGCCCTTCATGACCGCAATGCGCGTGGCGAGCGTCATGGCTTCTATCTGGTCGTGCGTGACGTAGACGATGGTCGCGCCCAGGCGCTGGTGCAACTTCTTGATCTCGGTACGCATGTCCAGCCGCAGCTGGGCGTCGAGGTTGGACAAGGGCTCGTCGAACAGATACAGACGTGGCTCGCGCGCCAGGGCGCGCCCGATGGCGACGCGCTGGCGCTGGCCGCCCGAAAGCTGGCGCGGCTTGCGCTCGAGCAGGTGCTCGATCTGCAGCAGCTTGGCGACGCTCTTGACACGCTCCGCGCGCTTGCTCTTTTCGACCTTGCGCATCGCCAGCGGGAATTCGATGTTCTTGGCCACTGTCATATTCGGGTAAAGCGCGTAGGACTGGAACACCATCGAGATGTTGCGATCCGCCGGCGGCAACGGCGTGATGTCGTGGCCGTCCAGCCGCAGCTGGCCTGCGGAGGGTTCCTCCAGCCCGGCGATGATGTTCATCAGCGTGCTCTTCCCGCAGCCCGACGGGCCGACCAGCACCAGGAATTCGCCGTCGGCCAGGCTGATGGAAATGTCGTGGAGAATCTTGGCCGGGCCGAAGCTCTTCTGCACATTGATCAGATCCAGCGTAGCCATGAATTCACCCCTTGACGGAACCGGCCATCAAGCCGCGGACGAAATATTTTCCGGAGAGCAGGTAGACGACCAGCGTCGGGATGGCCGCGATGAAAGCACCGGCGAAATGGACGTTGTACTCCTTGACCCCGGTGGAACTGTTGACCAGATTGTTCAGCGCCACGGTGATCGGGAACGAACTGTAATCGCTGAATGAAGCGCCGAACAGGAATTCGTTCCAGATGTTGGTGAATTGCCAGATGACCGTGACCACGATGATCGGCCCGCTGCTGGGCAGCAGAATGCGCACCAGCACTCCGAAGAAGTCCGCCCCGTCCATTCGCGCCGACCTGATGAGCTCGTGCGGGAACGCGGCGTAGTAGTTGCGGAAGAACAAGGTCGTAAAACCGATCCCGTAGACCACATTGACAAACACTAGGCCTTTCACGGTGCCCGCCAGACCGAGGATGCCGAGCGTCTTCGCCATCGGGATGAGCACGATCTGGAACGGAATGAAGACGGAAAACAGCATGGCCGCGAACAGCAGGTTGGCGCCGCGGAATCTGAACTGGGTGAGGATATAGCCGTTGAGCGCGCCGATCAGCGTCGAGATCGCCACCGCGGGCACAACCAGCAGGAATGAGTTGAGAAAGTAGGGCTTCAGTCCGGTGGGCTGCACGCCGATCTGCGCCGTGCTCCAGGCGGTGAGCCAGGGTTCGATGGTCCAGGCAATCGGTAGTGCCATGAGGTTGCCGCCGCGGATTTCATCCAGTGGCTTGACGGAATTGCACACCATCACATAGACCGGCAAGAGAAACAGCAGCGCCAGACACAGCAAGACCGCGTAAAGAATGATGCGATCGGCTCTCCGGCCTGTCGATCGGCGGTCAGCCATTTTCCACCTTGCGCATCTCGCTGAAGAGGTAGGGCAGCACAACCAGTCCGATCGCCGCGAGCATCATTACCGCGCTCGCGGCACCGACGGACATCTCGTTGCGGGTGAAGCTGTACTGATACATGAAGACCGAGGGCAGCCAGGTCGAGCGGCCGGGGCCGCCGTTGGTCAGCGCGATTACCAGGTCATACGACTTGATGGCCATGTGCGCCAGAATCACGAAGGCAGAGACGAATACCGGGCCGAGCTGGGGAATGATGACGTGCAGGTAGATCTGCCAGGTACGCGCGCCATCGACGCGCGCCGCACTGATCTGTTCGGCGTCCACTCCCCGCAACCCGGCGAGGAACAATGCCATCACGAAGCCTGTTGTCTGCCATACCGCCGCGATGACGACGCAGTAGATCGCCATCTCGCTGTCCTTGATCCAGCCGAAGGCGAAGCTTTCCCAGCCAATGTTGTGCAACGTGTGCTCGAGGCCGACGCCGGGATCGAGCAGCCATTTCCATGCCGTGCCGGTGACGATGAACGAAAGCGCCATCGGGTAGAGGAAGATAGAACGGAACGCGCCTTCGGCCCGGATGTGCTGGTCGATCAGGATCGCGAAGCCGAGACCGAGTACGACGGCCACGCCGATGTACAGACTCGCAAACACCCAGAGATTGCTCAGGGCGATGCGCCAGTTCTCCTGGGCGAACAGACGCTGATAGCTGGCCGTCCCCGCCCATTCGTACGACGGCATCAGTGTCGATGACGTGAACGAGAGATAGATCGTGAACATGATGTAGCCGTAGACACAGACCAGCACGAGTAGCACGCTGGGACTGAGCAGCAGCTTGGGCAGGGCACCTGCTCGCATCAGTAGAACTCCGTTTGCCCGGACGGCTCAGGAAAGGCCGCCCGGGATTCACACGGAATCAGCTCGTTGAGTGGCGAGCTTACTGCTTCACTGCGGCCGCGAGGGCCGCAACCGCCTTTTTGTCGTCGAGCTGGCCGTTGAAGTGGCGCGTGACGACGTCATAGATGGCGTTCTTGATCGAGGCCGGTACGGCGTGGCCATGCGCCATCGAGCCGACCAGCGTGTTGTTTTTGTTGGCCTCGGCGAGGTCCTTCATGCCCTTCTTGCCGCAGGCGTCGAAAGCGGTGTCGGGCACATCGGTGCGGGCCGGTACCGAACCCTTGACGACGTTGAACGCCGATTGGAAGCCAGGGTCCATGATCGCTGATGCCAGTTTCGCCTGGGCGGCCTCCTTGTCGGCGCCGACCTTGAACATCACGAACTGGTCAGAGTTGAACGACACGGTGCCCTGGGTTCCCGGCATGCGGAAGCACAGAAAGTCCTTGCCCGGCACTTTCTTTGCGTTCAGGAACTCGCCCTTGGCCCAGTCGCCCATGATCTGAAAGCCCGCCTTGCCGCTGATCACCATGCCCGAGGCCACATTCCAGTCACGGCCGGAGAAATCCTTGTCGACCAGTTTGCGGATCTGCGACATGCGCTGGAACACCTTCTCGGTGGTGGCCGAGTTGATCGTCTTGGCATCGAGATCGATAAGGGCCTTGCGGTAGTAGTCGATTCCCCCCGTGGACATTGCCACGCCGTCGAATATCGTGGCCTCCTGCCAGGGCTGGCCGCCGTGCGCGATGGCGATGAAGCCCGCCTTCTGCACTTTTCGGGCATCGGCAATGAATTCGTCCCAGGTCCTGGGCTCGCTGGTAACGCCGGCCTTGGCCAGAACTTCCTTGTTGGCCCATACCCAGTTGGTGGAGTGGACGTTGACCGGCGCGGCGATCCATTTGCCGTTGTACTTGGAGAATTTCTGCAGCGCGGCCGGCACCGTCTTGTCCCAGCCCTCCTTGGCGGCTACTGCGTTCAAGTCGGCGACGACGCCCTGCTTGCCCCAGTCCAGAATGTCGAAGCCGAGCATCTGCACCGCCGTGGGCGGATTGCCTGCCGTGACGCGGGCCCGCACTGCGGTCATTGCCGCTTCGCCACCGCCGCCGGCCACGGGCATGTCATGCCAAGTGATCCCCTGCTTTTCCAGGTTGCCCTTGAGGACGTTCAAGGCCGCGGCTTCCCCGCCCGATGTCCACCAATGCAGGACCTCGACGGAGTTATCGGCGGCGAACGAGGTCCCGGCGAATCCGAACACCCCCGCCACAACCGTGGCAATCAATTTCCTACGCATGTTCTCCTCCTGTTATCAGTATTGAATGCCCGATTACGGCCGGGCAATTGCCGATCTGCAAACTGCAAATTTCTCGAGTGTGCCAAATTATCGTGGCAACCACCATCCGGTGCGCGGTCCGACATGCATCTGGACTGTCTTGGTCTCGGTGTAATCTTCTGCCGCCGCCCGGCCGAGTTCGCGACCGACTCCGCTTTCGCAGTAGCCGCCGAACGGCAACTCCGGATAGCCGTCCATAAAGCTGTTTATCCATATCGTACCCGCCTTTATGCGGCGGGCCGCAGTCAAGCAGATGTCGAAGTCCCGGCTCCAAACGGCCGCCGACAGCCCGTACAGGGTTTCGTTGGCGATCGCAACCGCTTCCTCCGCGGTCTCGAAGGTCAGCACCGACAGCACGGGGCCGAAAATCTCCTCCCGGGCCACGCGCATTTCCCGGGTAACCCCGGTGAGCACGGTAGGCTGCATGAACAAGCCCACCACGCCGGAAATCGGTTCGCCTCCCAGGCGCACCTGCGCACCCGCGGATGTTGCCTCCGACAGATACCTGTCGATGATACGCATGTGGTTGCGATTGATGATGGCGCCGACCTTGGTCCTGCTGTTTAGCGGCTCGCCCACGGGGACGCGCCTGGCACCCTCGATGACGGCCTCGGTAAACCGCTCCGCGATATTCGCATGAACCAGCAGCCGGCTGCCGCTGTTGCAGCATTCGCCAGCGTTGAATAACTGGAAACGGCGACGCCGTGGGCCGGGCTCTCTCGGTCGATACGTTCGCCGTCCGCAGCCTCTATCCAAGCCCCGTCAATCAGCATGCGGCCGCGAAACGGCCGCGCAGGCAGATCGACCTCGCGGCCGCCAGTGATGAATTCCGTCGAATTCGCACCCACTTTATTTCCCTCTGTAGTCGGGCTGCCGCTTGTCCAGGAAGCTGGCGATACCCTCGCTGGCGTCTGCTGTCGTGGCAGCCAGCGCACCCGCCATTGCTTCCAATGCGGCAGCCAGACCTTGGCCTTGGCCGGCATCGATTACCTGCTTGGTAAGTTGCACCGAGACCGGCGCCAGCCTGCATACGCCGGAGGCGATCTCCCGCGCCCGCGCCAGTACGTCCTTGCCTTCGACGCGTTCGTGCACGATACCTATACGCCAGGCCTCGGCGGCGTCGATGCGCATGCCGGTCAGTGCGAGATACTTAACCCGGCTGCTGCCGATCAGCGCGGCGAGCCGCTGCGTTCCCGACCAGCCGGGGCAGGTCGCGATCGTGGCCTCCGGCAGTCCGAACGTCGCCGCTGAAACGGTGATTCGGATGTCGGCGACCGCAGCGAGCTCGAGGCCGCCGCCCAGTGCGTGGCCATTAATCGCGGCGATCACCGGCACGCGTACCCGCGCCCACTGGTCGAAGACCTGATGCCCGCGCTTTACCCAGCGGCGCCACATGTCGAGCGGCTCGAGCCCCGACCAGGCATTGATATCGGCGCCGACGCAGAAGGCCTTGTCGCCCGTGGCTGTCAGGATCGCGCAGCGGATCCCGGCATCGCGATCGATGCGGCCGGCCGCTTCTGCCAGCGCGTCGATCATCTCCGGCGTCAGCGCATTGAGCTTTTCCGCGCGGTCGAGCGTGACGATCGCCACTGCGCCGTCTCTTTGCAGCCGTACCTGGCTTGCCGCGGCGTCAGACACGGGCCCGCACCTTGAGCTTGAGGCCCATCGGCGCATCGTGGAACAGCGCCGCATCCATGGTTTTCAGCTGCGGATCGACCCGCAGCGGGAACGCCGCCTGATCCAGCACGTCGCGCTGCAAGTCCACGCCGGGTGCAATCTCCCGCACCACGAGTCCGTCCTCGAGCAGATCGAGCACGCAGCGTTCGGTGATGTAGCGCACTTTCTGCTGCCGGTGCCGCGCGACGTTGCCGCTGAACGTGACATGCTCGACCGCGCCCACCAGTTTCTGGCTCTTGCCTTCCTGACGGATCTTGAGCTGGCCGTGGCCGACCTCGAGCTTCGCGCCCGCGGTAAAAAAGCCGGAAAAAACAATGTGCGCGGCGTGGGTGGTGATGTCGACGAAACCGCCGCAGCCGGCAGTGAGGTAAGGCTTGGCCCCGAGTTTCGAGACGTTGACGTTGCCGGCGCGGTCGATCTGCAGAAACGACAGCATCGCAACGTCAAATCCGCCGCCCTGAAAATAGGTGAACTGATTGGGAGAAGGGATGATCGCGTCGGCGTTTGCCGCGCAGCCGAAGGCGAAGCCGAGCAAGGGCACACCGCCGACCGCGCCCTGCTCGATTACCCAGGTGACTTCGCCGTGCAGGCCTTCCTCGATCAGCACTCGCGGCACGTTGGCGGAGATGCCGAAGCCGAGGTTGGCGGCCGAGCCAGCGGCCAGCTCCTGCGCGGCGCGCCGCGCTATAACCTTCTCCGGCCCCCATTCCGGCAGTTCGAAGGAATCGTCAGGGCGAAATATCTCGCCGCTGATCGCGGGATCGTAAGCTGTCTGCGTGGTCTGCATCTGTTCCGGATCGACCACAACGTGGTCTACCAGCGTGCAGGGCACGTGCACTAGCTGCGGACTGAGCGAGCCGGCGCGTACCACGCGCTTGACCTGGGCGATAACCACGCCGCCGTTGTTGCGGGCCGCGAGCGCCTGGTCCAGCGAGCCGAGGAAAGCGCCTTCGTGCTCGTAAGAGAGATTGCCGCGCTCATCTGCTGTGGTGGCGCGCAAGATAGCCACGTTCGGCACGATCGCCGGATAGAACAACCATTCCTCCCCGGCGAACGACACTTTCTTCACGAAGGGCTCGGATTGCGCGCGCGCGTTCATTGCGCCGCCCTGGCGGTCCGGATCGACGAATGTGTCCAGCCCGACCTTGGTAAGCACCCCGGGGCGCCTGGCAGCGGCGTCACGGTGCATGTCGAACAGCACGCCGCTTGGCAGATTGTAGGCCGCAATCTTTTCTTCGACGATCAGGCGCCAGATATCGGGCATCGGCAGCGAAGACGGGCCGCTCGGGTAGGAGCCGGCCAGCACTTTTTTCAGCATCCCGGGACGGGCTAGGTGGTCGATGCCGCGGATACCATACATGTCGCCCGCGGCGATCGGATGCAGTGTCGTGAGGCTGCGAGGATGGCCTTCCTGGGCAAAACGGCTCCCAAGCGCGGCGAGCGTCTTGTCCGGGCAGCCCAGTCCGCTCGAAGAGCTGACAGTGACGATGTCACCGTCGCAAACCAGTTGCGCCGCCTGCTCGGCGGAAATGACTTTGTTCATGCGCGGCTTCTAAGGGTTTACCGGTATTTGATTTCAACGCGGCGACCGCTACGGGACGCCTCCAGCACCGCCAGCGCAGTGGCGAGTGATCGGACGCCGTCTTCTCCGCTGGCGGCGGGCGCCCCTTCTCCGTGCACCGCGGCAACGAACGCGCGCAGAGCCCGCGCATAGAGATTTTCGTGCACCACCGGGACGGTCATTTCGCCCCGGGACGTGTGCAGCACGACCTGGCCGACCGGGCGTTGGGTCATGACGTCGCGGGCGATGATCGAACCCTCGGTGCCATGGACTTCGAGCCCGGTGCCGGCAAACTTCACGGTGAAAGCGTCGTGAAGTTGCGCAAGCACATTGTTGTCGAAGCGCAACACCGCCATAACGCCGTCTTCGAGCTCCCCTTTTGCCATGCCCGTCTGTTGCGAGACGGCGATTGCCTCTACCGGCTCGGCATCGAGGACGAAGCGCAGCGTATCGGCGTCGTGCACGGTAATGTCGAGGATGACCCCGGCACCGGCAGACGGCTTGCTGAGCCGCCAGCCCTGCAGGTGGGGCGGCAGATAGACGGCGTGGAAGACCCGGGCGAAAAGCGGCGTGCCGATGGCGCCGGATTGAATCAGCTCCCGGATCTTGCGATGCGTGGCGGCGTTGCGCAGCTGATGATTGGTGCCCATCACCACCCCGGCTTTGGCGCAGGCAGCGACCATTTCCCTGGCATCAGCAAGCGCGAGCGCCAGAGGCTTTTCGCACAGCACGTGCTTCCCAGCGGCAGCGCAGGCCAAGGCCTGTGTTTTGTGCAGTTCGTTTGTGGTGCTGATGTAGACCGCATCCACATTAGGGTCATCAAGCAGGGCGGCCAACGACGTGTAGCTCACGGGGATACGGTTCGCTCGGGCGTAGTCCCGGGCGCGAGCCGGGTCTCCACTCATCACCGCGACAACATCGTTGCCGGTTTGGGCGCGAATCGCATCAATCATCCATTCCCTTGCGATGGTGCTGGCACCTACCAGTCCCCAGCCAATTTGCCGTCTTGCCATGGGCTCGCCCCTTTATCGGAGATCCTCGCAAATGCGGAGAGTTACCGTATTTTATGAGATTTACGTCGTTCCAATAGGGAAATTGGAACGTTCCAATTCTTGTATAATATGGCGCCCCAGATGAATCTTGTCAATAATGTTCGCGTAATCCCTTTCGGCACAGTTCATGAGCCAGCCCCCAAGCAACGCCAAGCGCGCGTCGGTCACGATTGCTGATGTCGCAGACGCCGCAGGCGTTTCCAAGTCCACCGTTTCCCTGGTTCTACAGGGCAGCCCCTTGATTGCCCGCGAAACCGCCGAGCGGGTGCGCCAGAGCGCCGTCGCGCTCGGTTATGTGTATAACCGGCGGGCAGCCGACCTGCGACGCAAGTCGTCAAACATGGTTGGCATCGTCATCAACGATCTCGGCAACCCTTTTTTTGCCGAGATGTTGGTCGGTATGGAGCGCCGACTGGTCGATGCGGGTTACATCAGCCTCATGGCCCATACCGACGAGCGGCTGGACGTTCAGGAGAGAGTGCTTACTTCGATGCAGGAGTACCACGCTGCCGGACTCATACTCTGTCCGGCATTCGACACGCCGGCAGGGCTACTGCAGCAGACCCAGCATTCCGGCATTCCACTGGTGATCGTGGTCCGCGAACCGGGTACCGGCAGCTACGACTTCGTCGGCGCTAATCACGAGAGCGGCACTTTCGAGGTGACTTGCCATCTGATCGGGCAGGGGCATCGAAGGATTGCGTTCCTGGGCCGAATCGGGGGCGGACCGGTCTACGAGCAGCGGCGTAAGGGATATCAGCGGGCGATGACGGAAAACGGCATCGCGGTTGTACCCGAATGGATCGTCGACATTCCCCCCACCCGCGAAGGCGGCCGCGAGGGTATCCGGCAGGTTCTCGCGATGCCGGTCCGACCGACAGCAGCAGTCTGCTACAACGACGTCGTGGCGTTCGGCACCTTGGGCGAACTGGGCGAGCACGGGTTGGTGGTCGGCAGGGACTTCGCGATCACCGGATTCGACGGCGTTGCGGCGACCGCGCATTCCAACCCGCCGCTTACCACCATCGACATGCGGCCGGGCGAGCAAGGCGCCGTGGCGGCCGACATGCTGCTCAAACGCCTCGCCGACCCGGCGGCGGCGCCGCGGCGACATATTCTCGAACCGCGACTGGTCGTGCGCCAGTCATCCGGACCGCCGTCGGCGTAAAGCAGCGCATTCCAGACCACTATCCGAAACGTCGGCGCGGTGGGGAACGGTGACCGTCTCGGGCTTGCCGCAAGTTGAAGGACCGCGAACTGGTCGTCGAAGCAATGCGCGATTTTCCGGGCAGCGGTCGGCGCTAAAAACGCTGTCTATCGGTATTGCCGAGGTCCGACTCCGCAAGCGGAATCGGCTGGCGGGATACCGAAAGCGACGATCCAATAGCGACCGGCCCCGAACGCGTAGTCGCCGAGGATGGTCATCCCCAAGCCGTCCACGTGCGCTGCTACAGAGCGCGGATTGGCCTTGGAAATGAATGCCGCCGCCACATCGAACTGGCCGGCCAGTTCCTCCTTCATCCTGCTGACCACTCCGCGCAGCACGCCGCGTCCGCGCCAGGTTCGATCGACGCACACTGGCCCGTAAATGCATACCCGCGCATCGATCAGGCTCGCGCCCAGGTAGGTGAGCCGCCCGAAGGTCGCGATCATGGCGTCGAGTATCGGGAATTGGCGGCTGAAGTTCACACCTGCCGAGCAGGCGTAGCCGACGATACGGCCGTGGTCCTCCGCAACCACTAGCGCCGCCTCGCGGTTCATCTGCGCTAATTGCTCTGCGGCAAAGCGCGCCGACAGGAATCCGTCCTTCTGCAGTTCCGCCGGCAGATTCCCGAGAAGGTTGGCTTCCTGCAGTTCGAGAAGGCTGGGGAGGTCGCGGGGGACGAGACGGCGGAAAATCATTCCTGAAGGCAGGCCGAGGTCAGGCAAGGAAAGCTTCAGTGGGATACTTATCGATGAATTGGTGGCTTTTGTTCGATCGCGTTTACTCGTGCCTCGGCCCTCGATCCTGCCATTATTGCAAGTCGAGCGCGTATTTCTTGAGGGCTTCGAGGGTCACGTAGTCGAGCGCCCGCTCGTGGGTTGCTGTGAGGACCACGGACGGCGCCATTCCGGCACTCAGCGCTTCGCGCCAGCGCGCGGCGCACAGGCACCAGCGGTCGCCGGGATTCAGACCCGGGAAGCCAAACTCAGGCATCGGCGTGCTGAGGTCGTTACCGCGTGCGACCGAGAATTCCAGGAATTCCTTTGTGACTTGAACGCATACGACGTGCGCCCCGTGATCTTCCGGCCCGGTGTTGCAGCAGCCGTCGCGGAAGAAGCCGGTCACCGGATTGTTGCAGCAATCGGCGAGCGGCCCGCCAAGCACGTTACGGGGACGATTACCTCGCCGCGAGGTTGGATCAAAGGGCATGGCTCTCGTTATTTCGCCCGTACGAATTTCATGGTGCCGCCATCGGCCGGCAGATCGAGAAACAGGTTTTCGCCCCTGACGCGCTGGCCGACTGCGGTTTCCAGCACCTTTAGATAGCGGCCGGAGAGCGAATCCGCCGGACAGGCGGCGCGAGCAATTCCGGTGATCTTGATGCTGAAGCTGCGACCGTCGAATGAATAACTGGCTTGGCCGCGGTTGCAATCCGCAAGCACCTGCGCCTTGCCGCCCGCCTGCAATTGCAGCTTGTAGCGCTGTGGCTGATTGACCGCCACTTTCTCGGCCGACGAGATCAGTCCTTCCCACTGCCAGACGCCGATGGGAGAGACCGCTGCGGTTGCCGCCGCGGCAGTCGGAGGCGTCGCTGCCTTGGCCAGCTTCAGCAGCAAGCCCTGGCTGCCGAATTCGGCGGCCGATGCCGGCGTGGTGCGGAGTGTATCCCCCTGCTTCAGCAGGCGAACGACGAAAGGTTCGACTTGCCCGCCTTCACGGCGTTCGACGATGACCTCGATCTCTTCGACCGAGATGGCATTCCAGCGGCCTTCCTCGGTGATCGGCGGGCGATTGTTGCGGTAATCGGTGAGCCAGTTCATTGTTCCATCGGCCGAGAGCCGCAGCTCGATCCTCCGAGCTGCGGTTGAGACGGCGGGCGTCTCGCCGCGATAGATCGCCACCGCCGGCGCAGCGAATGCGGCACTGCGGGGCAACAGCAGGAGCGCGGCGAAAACGACTGCCACCGCAAACGCGAGACGCGTGATTTGGGGAGCGCGGGCCATCATGGTGGTTGTCCCTCGGTCAATTAATCCCAATATTCGCGCCGCCGGGTGCCGCTGACAAGCCTGGATCACTTTCCGCCAAGAATCCGGGCAAAGACGTCCCGATCCACATTCGCGCCACCCAGGATCACTGCGCCTTTGCGTCCGGCAAGCCGGTCGCGCTCCTTGGTTGCGGCAGCAAGCCCGGCTGCACCGGCACCCTCGGCGACGTTGTGCGTCGCGGAATACAGCAGCCGCATTGCCTCTTCGACTTCATCGTCGGTCACCCGCACGACGCGCGCCATCCCGTGCAACAGAATGTCCACAGCCTCTGGTTCGGGAGTACGGCAGGCCATACCGTCGGCGATGCGGGTACTGACCGGGTGCTCGACCACGCGCTTCTGCTCGAACGAAAGCGCGTACGCGGGTGCAAGCTCGGAGACTACGCCGACGATTTCCGTCTTCAGCTTCAGGGCTTCGCGCGCGGCAATCATCCCGCAGATGCCTGATCCCAATCCGATCGGCACGTACGCCACGTCCAGATCCGGCACTGCACGCAGTAGTTCCAGCGAGTAAGACGCGACGCCCTGCACCAGCAGTTGATGGAACGAGGGCACCATGTGCAGACCACGCTGTTGCGCAATCCACATTGCGCGTTCGCGCGCCGCCTGGAAGTCCGCGCCATGCTCGACCAGTCCGACCCCAAGCGCCCGCATCGCTGCGTTCTTCTCGACGCTGTTGCCGTGGGGCACGACGACGGTGGCGGACATTCCGTGGTGTCGGGCGGCGTAACCGACCGACTGGCCGTGATTTCCGCGGCTGGCGCTGATGACCCCTAGTGGCCGGTCCTTGCGTTTGGCGAGATCGTGGAAGTAGGTGAGGCCGCCGCGTAGTTTGAAGGCCCCTATCGGAGTATGGTTCTCGTGCTTGACCCAGATTTCCGCACCGAGTTGCGCCTTGAGCAGCGGCCAGGCGTACTGCGGAGTCGGTGCCATCGTCTCGTACACGATCGACGCGGCGTGCTCGAGTTGCTTCAGCTTAGGCAGGAAATCCGGCATGTAGTCAGCGAGTGGGTAACAATGATCGTGCCGTCTACGAAGCGGCGCGGAACGCCGGCTGAACGCGCACCGGAAAATTTACCGAACTGGCGATGAAGCATTTTTCGTGGGCGTCGTGATGCAGTCGCTGCGCAGTATCGATATCCGATTGCACCGTCAAGGTAATGGTCGGGCGCAATGTAACTTCGACAAAATGGCCGCCGCCGTCCGCAGTTTCCTCCATGGTGCCCGATGCGTCGTCCTCGTATTCGAGTACCACGACCTTGTTCACCGCGCAAAGATGCAGGTACCAGAGCATGTGGCAACCGGACAGCGAGGCGACCAGCAGGTCCTCGGGGTTGTAGCGGCCTGGGTCGCCGTTGAACGCCGGGTCCGAAGAAGCCGGCACGACCGGCTTCCCGGCTGCGCTGATCTCGTGGTTGCGGCTGTAGGCCCGGTAAGCAGACGTACCGCTGCCCCGATTGCCGGTCCAGCGGACCAGCGTTCGGTAAGTATGTGTCTTTGCCGTCACGCCATTGACTTTCTGTCTCAACGATGCACGACGACTTTCCTCAAGCGCTCGATACCCTGGGCGAGCCGCTCCTCGCCAGCGGCGAAGCACCAGCGTACGAAGCCTTCGCCCTCCGGACCGAAGGCGATACCCGGTGCCAGGCCCAGTCCCGCGTCGGCTACCAGCCTCTTGCAAAACGCCAGGCTGTCGGTGACGCCGTGCACTTTGAAGAAGGTATACATCGCGCCGGACGGCAGCGTTGCCTCGATACCGGGAATCTCGTGCAGTCGCGCCGAGAGGAAGTCGCGCGCCTTTCGCAGGCGCACAAGCGTACGCGCTATCACCGGTTCGCCATGTTCTATCGCGACGATTCCGGCCCGTTGAACGAAGCCCGGTGCGCACGACGTGTTGTATTCCAGCAATGTACCCAGGCTGGCAATGAGTTCTTTCGGCGCCACGATCCAGCCCAGCCGCCAGCCGGTCATCAGCCAGGATTTGGAGAAAGTGTTGGCGCTGACCACGCGATCCAGCGGATCGGCGATGTCGAGAAACGATGGCGCGATGCCGTTGCCGCAGTAACAGAGCCGTTCGTAAGCATCGTCGCCAAGGATCCAGATGCCATGCCTGCGGCAGTGTTCGAGGACTGCGCGCTGCGTTTCACAATCGATGGTCCAGCCTGTCGGGTTGTTCGGCGAGTTGATGTACAGCGCGCGCGTTCCCGGCTTGACCGTTGCCAGCAGGCGCTCGAGGTCGAGTGTCCAGCCTTCGGGCGTGAAGCTGAGCGGGAAGGTGACCGCTTCGGCACCGAGGATCCTGGGAATCTCCACCAGGTTTGGCCACACCGGCGTGACGATGACGACGCGGTCCCCCGGTCCGACCAGGGCCTGGGTGGTCAGCATCAGCGCCGACATGCCGGAGTTGGTGACGGCGATGTTGTCGGCGGCGACACGCCCGCTCGTGCCCGTGCGACGCAAGTGTGAGACGTAATCGCCGACCGCGACGCGCAGCTCGGGAATGCCGAGGTTCTGCGTATAGAAAGTCTCCCCCCGTTCCAGGGCGTCGATTCCAGCCTTGCGGATGAAGTCGGGAGTGACTTCATCGGGTTCGCCAAACCAGAATGCAACTACATCTTTATTGCCTATCCCGGCGTTAGCGACTTCGCGTATCTTCGAGGAGCGAAGCTGCTGAACGGCGGGACGGGCCGCAAGGGAAAGCATGGGCATCTGATTAACTATTGGAAAGTCCGGCATTTTCTCATACCGGACGCCCACCACCTCACCCCGCCCTCTCCCCCTCCCAAAGGGAAGCGGAGCGGGAGTTGAGGTCGAATCGTAGTTACGCCTGGTTGCGCGTCGCTGGTCGCCACGTAGCACAGAGGCTCTTGTCAATTGCTTCTTGACCGGATCAACGAGTACTGTCGTGCCGCTCAAATGCTCGCAAGATATAGGCAAGGCGCATCTGATCACCCTCTCCGCCCAGTGGGGGAGAGGGCCGGGGCGAGGTGGGTGATGGGCAAAAAAAAGCCGGTCACTCGATGTGACCGGCCGAAGCGGCGGAGAATCGCCCCGCTAGGGACTTTCCCCATCCGTACAGGATCGTTACGACGTAGCGCCGATCGCGTCCGGGTAAACGCCAATACGGCGTTGGATGATCTGGTCGCAGCCGGTTGCGCTGTTGCGAAGCGCGGTTACCAGGAGGACATCAGCGGCAACCTCCGGTTTCGCAGGGACACTGGCGGGAATGCGGGTCAATGCGGTTGCGAGCGCGGTGGCCAGATTCTGATTCTTCATCGTTCTCTCCCTTGCCTTAGTCGGTTGATGGGCTGCTACGTGAGGCGGCGCTATCGTGGCGACTTGGCCGGCCGCGGAAAAGCGCCGCAGGAGGTGTTGCTACTGGGTATTCGTTTGGTATCGCATAATTAGACTTTCAGGCTCATCGAGGGGAAGCCATGTCCCAGACCGCGGCGGTTGTGGATGCACTGAAGCGGGCGCTTAAGGCGAGAAAGCTCACTTACGCCCAGGTGGCCGAGACGCTCAAGCTCTCGGAGGCGAGCGTAAAGCGCATGTTCGCGGCCAATCACTTCACCTTGGAGCGCTTCGAGCAGGTCTGCCAGTTGGCCGGAATCGGCCTCACGGACCTGGCGCGCGCGGTGGACAGCGAACGCAATTACATCTCCCAGCTCACGCTGGAGCAGGAGCGCGAAATCGTCGGCAACCCCAAGCTGTTCCTGGCGGCAGTGTGCGCGCTCAACCACATGACGCTGGAGCAGATCACCGAGATCTACGATATTCCCAAATCCGAATGCATCCAGCTGCTGCTCAGGCTGGACCACATCAAGTTCCTCGAACTGTTGCCGAAGAACCGCATCAAGCTGCTGGTGACGCGCACATTCTCCTGGGTGCCGAACGGGCCGATCCTGCAGTACTTCAAGACCCGCGCGGCAGCCGAGTATTTCCGCTCGCGCTTCGACGCGCCCGGCGAGTTCATGATGGTGATCAACGGCATGCTGTCTCCGGCATCGGGCAGCCAAGTGATCGGCCGGCTACGCCGGATCGCCGCTGAGTTTTCCGAACTGCACAACGACGACATGAACCTGCCGCTGGGAGTGCGGCGCCCGGCGAGCATCGTGCTGGCGCTGCGGCCGTGGGAGCTGGACGCGTTCCACGCACTGCGGCGCAAGCGCAAGACCGGTGCCACGGCGTGACGTGACCGGCTCCCGCGCGCTGTGCTAGCATCGCGCCCCTCAGGAGGATCTATGAGCGCACAACAACTGCAGAATTACATCGCCGGCGAATGGATCGCGGGTGCGGGCACTTCCAAGGACGTCAATCCGTCGGACACCGGTGATGTCATCGCCGAGTATGCGCAGGCCGACAAGACACAGACCGAACGCGCCATCGAAGCCGCGCGCGCAGCCTTCCCGGCTTGGGCAGCTTTCAACGTACAGGCGCGTGCCGACCTGCTCGACAAGGTGGGCAACGAAATCCTCGCCCGCAAGGAAGATCTGGGCAAGCTGCTGTCGCGTGAAGAGGGCAAGACGCTGCCGGAGGGCATCGGCGAAGTGGTGCGCGCAGCCAACGTCTTCAAGTTTTTTGCCGGCGAAGTGCTGCGCCGTTCCGGAGAACTGCTGCCCTCGGTGCGTCCCGGCATCGACGTCGAACTCACCCGCGAGCCGGTCGGCGTGGTCGGCATCATTTCGCCGTGGAACTTTCCGGCTGCCATCCCGGCGTGGAAGATCGCCCCGGCGCTCGCATATGGCAATACCGTGGTGTTCAAGCCCGCCGATCTGGTGCCCGGCATGGCGCATGCGATTGCAAAAATCGTCGTGGACTCCGGCGTGGCCAAGGGTGTGTTCAATTTCGTGATGGGGCGGGGCAGCGTGGTCGGCGAAACGCTGGTCAATGACAGGCGCGTGGATGCGATCACTTTCACCGGCTCGGTGGAAACCGGCAAGCAGGTCGCGGCCAAGGCCGTGGCGCGCATGGCCAAGTTCCAGCTCGAGATGGGCGGCAAGAATCCGCTGGTGGTGTTGGACGACGCCGACCTGAAAACTGCGGTCGAATGCGCGGTCAACGGCGCCTTCTTCTCCACCGGCCAGCGCTGCACCGCGAGTTCGCGCCTGGTCGTAACCAAGGGCATCCACGACAAGTTCGTGGGCGCGATGGTGGAGCGCCTGAAGAATCTGAAGGTGGACAACGCGCTCAAGCAAGGCACCGAGATGGGCCCGGTGGTGGACAGGAACCAGTTGAACCAGGATCTCTACTACATAGAGGAGGCGAAGAAGGAGGGCGCCAGGCTTGCCTTCGGCGGCAATCTGCTCAAGCGCGACAGCGAGGGCTTTTATCTGGAGCCGGCGCTGTTCACCGATACCGCGAACAGCATGCGCATCAATCGCGAGGAAGTGTTCGGTCCGGTGGCATCGGTGGTGATGGTCAAGGACTACGACGAGGCCTTAGCGGTCGCCAACGACACGCCGTTCGGGCTTTCCTCAGGCATCGTGACGACTTCGCTCAAGCACGCTTCGCATTACCGCAAGAACGCGCAGGCCGGGATGGTGATGGTGAACCTACCGACGGCAGGGGTGGATTACCACGTGCCGTTCGGCGGACGCAAGGGCTCGAGTTACGGTCCACGCGAGCAAGGCCGTTACGCGGTGGAGTTCTTTACCACGGTGAAGACCAGCTACGGGCCGGCGTGAAAAAAAAGGGCACCCCCAGGGCCCCTACTTTTACCGGAGGAAACCCCGAAAAAGAAAAGGAGGCCCGACTCCGGGGAAGCGCTGAGAGACACTCTTTACTGTTGACCGGTA